>Ga0209396_1002694_pt1 | contig 18412 bp, 18 predicted proteins | sample GOMGulsemesocosm_6_FD_184638 | JGI IMG/M metagenome (GOLD analysis project Ga0209396, IMG submission 184638) | Methane-oxidizing microbial communities from mesocosms in the Gulf of Mexico - GOM8C Gulf of Mexico (SPAdes) (version 2) | ecosystem: Environmental > Aquatic > Marine > Cold seeps...
ATACTTGTTGGCAAGTGATGAAAATGATCAAACAACAGCAAATCTACTTTTAGATAAATTGACTCAGTTTATTCAGAAGCGTCAACGAGAAGATGGCAAATCATTTGTTTCACGTACTCGTATTGAAGTGCAAAAGTATCATGGCCGAAAAACGTTAGTCTTTCGTGTGGTGTTAGCTAACCCACTAACTTCCAAAGAAATTTTAGTAGAAGTCCTTAAGGAACAAGTTGAACTCGCTCAACAAAGTCAGACTTTTTTACCTGAATTATTAGCATTATCACTCAATAAATGAGCTAGCGTTTATTGCACTTTCTTTCTAAACGTAATCAAATCGGCATTAAAATCTTTCGCTAAACTTTCAAAATGTAACCCTGTGTGTAATAATTCAGGTGTGATTACATTTTTTCAGGAGTAGTATGATGCAAAGCAAAGAGAGCAATATGCCAGAGATCATTGAAGAAAATAAAACTGAAGACTTATCAGCCGAGCAGAAATTGATAGCGGCTCAACTTGAAATAGATGATTTAAAGAGTCAAATCATGTGGTTAGAGCGTTCGTACGAATAATGTCTTAACCCTAAATTAATTTGAAAGCCGAAAGCAGTGAATGTTTTCGGCTTTTTTTATGAGCCATCACAAATGAGATTTAATTGAAATAAGAGTGCTTTATTGCAAGGATTGGCTAAATAATGTAATTGAAGTTGATTTATTTCAATTCGACTTTTAGATTGTCGATAAGTCTGGCTTTACCACAATAAGCTGCGGCAAGAATGACAAGCTCTTTGTCATCTTCACTAGCTGGCTGTAAAGTTTGTGCATGACAGATATGGATATAGTCAGTTTTTAAACCAGCATTATTAATAAAGCTAGCCGCCTTTTTCGCTAAACCTATAAAGTCATTATCGTGTTTTATCTGCTCCGCCAACCATTGAATGTTTTGACTTAATGCCGGCGCGATTTTTAATTCGTCTTCAGTTAAGTAACTATTTCGTGAACTTAACGCTAAACCACTGCTTTCCCTTACCGTTGCCACAGGAATGATATTAATTGGCATAGATAAGTCTTCTACCATCGACTGGATCACTTGTACCTGTTGATAGTCTTTTAAACCAAAACATGCGACATCAGGTTGGACTAAATTAAAAAGTTTACAAACGACAGTTGCTACACCACGGAAATGACCTGGACGACTTTCACCACAATAACCTTCTGATACATTGGGGACTTCTACATAGCTTTGCTTATCTAAACCTTTCGGGTAAATAATATCTGGGGTAGGAGTAAATAAAAGATCAGTTCCTGCTTCCATCAATTTCTTCTGATCAGAAGCCATAGTTCGTGGGTAATTGTCGATATCTTCATTAGCAGAAAATTGCATCGGATTAATAAAGATACTGGCAACCACTTTATCAGAATGTTTGTGCGCCTCTTCCACTAATGAAATATGGCCAGCATGTAAGTTTCCCATTGTTGGCACAAAGGCGACGGTTAACCCTTGTTGATGCCATGCTTTAATTACTTGGCGAAGTTCGTTTATTTGACTAACGTTTTGCATGTTTGGCTATATCCTACTTAAAGATATGATCATCACCAGGAAAATTACCGGTAGATACTTCGGCAATATAAAGCTCAATAGCTTTTTTGATATCACCAGTGTCGATTAAAAAATTCCGTGAAAACTTAGGCATATAGCTGCATGATATTCCTAATGCATCGTGCATAACAAGAATTTGTCCATCGGTATCTTTACCTGCACCTATACCGATAGTTGGAATGGTAACGGCTTGCGAGATTGCTTTGCCTAAACTGGCTGGAATACATTCTAAAACTAGCAATTGTGCCCCTGCAGCTTCTACTGCTTTAGCGTGTTCAATCATTTCCAGTGCTTTGTTGTCATTGCGTCCCTGTACTTTAAAGCCACCAAAAACATTGACTGATTGAGGTGTCAGCCCTAAATGAGCACAGACAGGAATGCCGCGTTCCACTAGACCTTCTATGGTTTCAACTAACCATAAACCGCCTTCAAGTTTGACCATACTGGCACCGGCTTGCATCAATTTAGCCGCATTTGTAAATGCTTGCTCTTTGGTTGCATAACTCATAAAAGGCATATCACTGATGATCAGGGTTTCTTCTACACCATGTTTAACACATTGGGTGTGATAGGCCATGTGTTCGATATCTACAGGCAAAGTATCATCTTTACCCTGTAAAACCATACCCAATGAATCACCAATTAAAATTGCGTGAATACCTGCTTGATCGAATATTTTGGCAAAACTGGCGTCGTATGCGGTGATGGTAGAAATTTTTTCACCGTCTTGCTTCATTTTTTGTAAAGTTGCCGTGGTAATTTTGGCCATGTTAATTCCAGTTTTAAAATCAGTTTTAGGGCTTATCGCCTTATTATTTTTGTCTATTTTAACGCATTTAGTTTAATTGGCTATGAATTTTTAAGCCATTAGCTTCGATGTTTTTTGCAAGTATGGCGACGTTATCACCATCAGGCAACATCAGTTGTTGTGTGATTTCTGCTAATGGCAGTAAAACAAATTCTCGTTGCTTTAAGCCGTAATGAGGGATTGTTAAACGCTCAGAATCAATAATTAATTGGTCGTATAATAATATATCAAGATCTAATATTCGCGCGCCCCAGCGGTCAGCTTTTCGAATACGCCCTGTATTGTTCTCAACGGCTTGCAACTCATCTAAAAGCTCAATGGGGCTTAGTGTTGTTTGTAATGCTAAAACAGCATTCATATAATCAGGTTGATCTTGTGGTCCCATCGGTCGACTGAAGTATAAAGATGAAATACGGGCTATATGGCTGTTTTTAAATAATTTAATTTGTCTGATGGCCTGATGAATTTGTTTTTCAGGATCTGATAAATTACTTCCTAAACCGATATAAGCTAAGTTCATTACTCACTCGTTTCTGCTGTAGTACGAGGTTTTCGTCTTTTTCTTGGGGATCTTCGCGCAGTTGTTGTTTTAGCGACAGTCTTGATCATTTGCTGTTGAGTTTCGTAATTGTTTTTTTGAAAGTCTGTCCACCATTGCGCGAGTAATTGCAGTTGGTCATTTTCATTGGTCGACTCGATTTCAGCACGTAGTAATAAAAAGTCATAACCGGCTCTAAATTTTTGATGTTCAAAAGCTTTGTAAGCTTGCTTACCGACACGTTTAGATAGTTTGTCTTGCAGTATCCAGATATCTTTCATAACGGCTTGAAAACGCTTAGGGATGGCAATGCTACGCTGTTGCTCAGACATGATCTCCCCTAGGGCATTAAAAAAAGCATCTTGTGGAGTAAGTTCGGTTTGTTCTCTTAGTTGGCTAATTTGTTTTTGTAATGGATACCATAGTAACGCAGCAAATAAAAACGCTGGAGTGACTCGTTTATCATTATTTATTCTGTGGTCGGTATTTTGTAATGCTGTTTCAATAAAGCGAGCGATATAAGGACAGCTATCTTGGTTTAATGCTTGATCTACAACGGGAAAAAAGTATTTAAATACATTGTGTTTTCTCATTTGTTGAAAGTTGTCGTAGGCTTTACCAGATAAAAATAACTTCAAAAACTCTTCGAACATACGAGCCGGAGGGATGTTTTCTAATAACGGTGCGAGTTCAGCAATCGGGGAGCGGGTTTCTTCACTGATTTCCATGTCTAGCTTTGTAGCAAATCGTATGGCACGTAACATACGTACCGGATCTTCACGATAGCGAGTTTCTGGGTCACCAATTAAGCGAATTTGGCCCGCATGAATATCTGTTAAACCATTGGCAAAATCATAAACTTTAAAGTCGGCGGCGGAATAATAAAGTGCGTTGATGGTGAAATCTCTACGCTCAGCATCTTCTTCTATTGAGCCATAAATATTGTCACGCAGTAACATACCTTGATCGCTTTGTTTCGAGGTTTTTTGACAATTCTGTTGTTTTTCAGGAGCACTTTCATGATGACCTCTAAACGTGGCTACTTCGATGATTTCTCGACCAAAAAGAATATGTGCTAAACGAAATCTTCGACCTATTAACCGACAATTTCTAAATAAGGCTTTAATTTGCTCTGGCGTGGCATTGGTAGCGATATCAAAATCTTTTGGCTTAAAGCCCAGTAGAATATCACGGACTCCACCACCCACTAAATAAGCATCGTAGCCATTTTTGTTCAGGCGATATAATACTTTTAATGCGTTTGCACTCATTAAGCTTCGTGAAACGGGGTGTTGATCTCTGCTGTAAACTTGTGCAGATTGACTCTTCGTTTTAGCCGTTTTCTTAGTTGTTTTTTTGCCTAAAACTCTCTTACACAAATTGATCACGCTTTTGATGACAGTAAGCCTCTAAATATCTTTATTAACGGCGGCAATAATATAACAGAGTGGATGAAAAGAGAACGATAAAACAGCAAGTTTGCTGCTATTATCGATAAAATCGTCAGGAAATTTTAATTTCTCGGTGTTTAGGCACTAAATTTAACTGCCAAGACTCAATTGCCCAGCTAATAATATCGTCGACTGGATAAGTCGTTAATTCATTAGGGGGCATTTGGCCAAGAAAAGCCAACGCTGATAATAAAGTTGGTTGTGGATTACTATTGTTGATAGCGGGGGCTTTGTTTTGTTTACTGAGTTTATAGCCTTGGTCGGTTATTGCTAGTGGAATATGGGCAAAGGTAGGCGCTTTTTGATTGAGTATTTGATAGAAGCTAAGTTGTCTTGATGTTGGTGTTAATAAATCACAACCGCGAATTACATGGCTGATATTTTGTTGAATGTCGTCAACCACTACGGCAAGCTGATAAGCAAATAAACCATCTTTTCTAAAAATAGTGAAATCTTCTTGGGAAAATGCATGATCGCAAGAGACTTGTCCTTGAATCAAATCATGATAGCTAGCAACTGGCTGATCATTTTTGACCCTAATAGCACTCCCTTCCTTAGTTTGAGCTAATTGACGGCAATGTCCTTGATATATACCACCAAGCGCTTTGATTTGAGCTCGTGTGCAACAACAATAATAGCTCTGTTCTTGTTTAAATAACCCACTGATTACTTCAAGGTAGCGTTGAGATTGCTGGCTTTGAAAAAGTACTGGCTCATCCCAATGCAAACCAAAAGCATCTAAAGTTCTTAGGATATTATCACTTGCACCTAGTTTTTCTCTAGGTGGATCTATATCTTCGATACGAACTAGCCAAGTGCCGTTATTTTTTTTTGCATCTAGAAAGCTGGCTAACGCGGTTATGAGTGAGCCAAAATGAAGGGAACCAGAAGGGGATGGTGCAAAGCGACCACGGTAGATGGGTCGCTTATTTGCATTTTCATTCATCTTTACTTGATGAATTAACCAGCCATTTGGCGTTCTTTAATTTCCGCCAATGTTTTACATTCAATACAAAGATCTGCTGTTGGTCTTGCTTCTAAACGGCGAATACCGATTTCGATACCACATGATTTACAAAAGCCAAATTCATCTTCTTCAATTAACTGTAAAGTTTTCTCAATTTTCTTGATGAGTTTACGTTCACGGTCACGAGTACGTAACTCTAAACTAAACTCTTCTTCTTGGGCTGCACGATCTACAGGATCTGGGAAGTTTGCTGCTTCGTCCTGCATATGAGTTACCGTACGATCAACTTCTTCACGAAGTTGCACACGCCAAGCATCAAGAATTTTCTTGAAATGTTCTAATTGCTCAGCGTTCATGTATTCTTCGTTAGCTTTTTCTTGATACGGTGCTACGCCCGCTAACGCTAAGATACCTAATGGTTTTTTGTTTGGCATGCCAATTCTCCTAAAGCTACATAGATCAAATAATTACGGCAAAGATGGCTATTTGATTGCAAGTGCCAATTATAAGTAGACCTGAAATATCAGAACTATATTGTGTTGCAGTATATAAAATTCAAGAAAAAAGTAAAATTTATTTGCAATGTTTATATATATCAATCTCTTAGAGATGAAAAATATTTTAAATTTTATGAACTAAACCCTACAAGCAGACTCTTTTTACAAGTTTAGTAATGTTTCGTCAATGTTTATTTACTTTGTCTAATGCTGTTTAAACAGCAAGCTTGTGGCGAATACTGAGATCAATATGATCATTCTCTTGGGTAAAGTGGCCTTGATATGCAATAACTTCAACCCCTTTAGTTTTTGCTAATGATAAAAGTTCAGCGTATTTAGCATCTATATGTTTGGCTGCTTTAACGGAGTTTATCCCAGAATGAAGTACCGCAAAAAGCAATACTGCCCGATGGCCTTGCTCAACTATCTCAATTAATTCTCTTAGATGTTTCTGACCTCTGGTTGTCACTGCATCGGGGAAAAGCCCTTGTTCACCTTCTAATAATGTGACACTTTTAACTTCAACATATACCTGTTGGTTATTACCGTCGGTAAGTAGAAAGTCTATTTTACTATTCTCATTGCCATACTTTACCTCACGCTTTAATGTTTTATGATTACGTAATTCTTCAATCTGTCCGTTATTAATGGCTTCTTCGATAAGTTGATTTGCACGTATAGTATTGACACAAATCCAGTGATGATAACTCGTATAAGTCAACTCCCAACTAAATGGATATTTCCGTTTAGAGTTCTCGGAAGTGCTGTAGTAAATTTTGTCGTTAGGCGTTGCACAACCAGTCATTGCACCGGTATTTGCCACATGGATAGTGGTAGTCTTGCCATCTGCTAATATCACATCCGCTAAAAATCGTTTGTAACGTTTAATTAAGGTTGCGGAGTTGAGGAAAAATTTCATGAAGTTACATTTTTAGTTTTGTAAAAACTTAGATTAAGTTTTTCCTATGCTAGTGTAAACTAAGAATTATCATCCTTTATAAAACGATTTTATGACTCATACAGTAACCATTGAATTAATTCATCAAGCAAAAGATTGTGACTGGCAGAAAAAAAATGCTGTGCAAGTGATTAATAATAGTATCTATATCTGCATCGAAAAAAATGAAAAATTTGCTTTTAGAAAAATGCAAAAAGCGGCACGTACCATTGAAAAGATGGGAGTCAATACGGCCAAATTAGTGGGTGATTTATGGAATGTTGAATCTCAATGGGCCTTCGCTTTAGGTTTTACCTGCGTAAATAAATTAACAGCGGTTGAATTTGTTGGTGATGAAAATACGGTAAATACTCTCAATGACAAACTAGCAATTTACGCTTGGGCACGTGATTTGACTAACCAAACGCCTTCACAATTGCCGCCAGAAGTTTTAGCACAATCCACAATTGATTTTATTAACGGGCTAACTACCCTAGATGTTAAAAGCAAAATCATTGCCAAAGAACAGTTAGAAAAAGAGGGTTGGGTTGGTGTATTTAATGTTGGTAAAGGTAGTGCAAATCCCCCTTGTTTATTAGAGTTAGACTTTAACCCTAGCCAAAATGAAACTACACCTGTTGCAGCTTGTCTAGTTGGCAAAGGCATCACGTTTGATAGTGGTGGTTATAGTATCAAAGGGAATGTCGGCATGTTTGATATGAAATCAGACATGGGAGGTGCAGCCGTTGTAGCGGGAGCTTTGGCATTAGCTATCCGTCAGGGATTAAATAAACGAGTCAAACTTATCTTATGTTGCGCTGAAAATATGATCTCAAGCAGTGCTTATAAAGTGAGTGATATATTAACGTATAAAAATGGTGTTAGCTGTGAAATTGCTAACACAGATGCCGAAGGGCGTATCGTATTAGCTGATGGCTTGTTATTAGCTGCGCAAAGTAGTCCTGATATGATTATTGATGCAGCAACATTAACAGGTGCTTCTGTGATGGCCACGGGAGGCGATTACAGTGCATTATTTTCTCTTGACCAATCTCTTGCTGAGCAAGCAATAAACATTGCCAAGCGAGTGAACGAACCTTTGTGGCAACTTCCTTTAGAGTCATGGCATCAAGATAAATGTCCATCGGCTTTTGCTGATACGGCCAATAGTCGGCCTCAAAAAGGTGGTGGTGCAGGTGGCGCTAGTAATGCGGCAGGTTTCCTTTCGCGTTTTGTCCCTAACGAAGGAAAAGGCTGGCTACATTTTGACTTATCTGCAGCATATAATGGCTCATCTGATGGTTATTGGGCTGCAGGAGCGACGGGTCTAGGTATTGCCACTATTGCTGAGTTACTACTTGCAGAATGAAACGTACAGAAGTAATAAAGCCACAAAACTGTGGCTTTATTGATTATTCTTCTTTACCTAGCTTTGTATTAAACAATCATCGATTGTTCTTCAATAAACTCAGCGAGCCAATTGCGTGCACTTTCTATATCACTAAAGACATGGAAGGTTAGATTGCAGCTTTGGAAAATGCGTCTTAGCTGCATTTGCTGAATATCAGCTGTTGAACTGTTAAGAATAACGCTAGCATTGGCTATCATGCCTTTACTCATCCGATATTTTGTTACTTCAATTAATGCTTTTTCCGCATCCGGAGTGAAAACACTGTTACCGTAGAAAGTGGTCAATAAGCCCCAGGTTTGTCCTGAAAATTGTTCACATGCTTGATACATCTCTTTTACATAAGATTGTGAGGTATCCTCATTAAAGGGGCCGTGAGCATCAACTACTAAAATATTGCCTTGAGGTTTTATTTGGTAGTCGCCATGTGTTGCTAATTGCATTACTGATTATCTCCTTATTTCACGGGATAATATTAATATCAATTTTTGTGTTGCTTGCCAAGTAAGCAGGTTTTCACCAAGATGCAAATTTTTAATGTTCTATAGAACAATAGGTTATGACTGTTCCGATGAGCTCGATTTAATACAGCCTAATTACTTCCAGCCCAACTTCTCTTCAAAGTCATTATCAAGTGTTTTAGCAAACTGTTTAGCTTCTATAGCCACTTCCTCAAGTAACCTATCTTCTTCTGTTGCAGGGATATAGGCTGGAACTTTAACAGGGTAGCCTGTTTCATCAGTGGCCATAAAAGTGATAAAACAACGGTTGGTGACAACGACACCACTGTCTTTAGGATAACCGGCGCGCACAACAACATAAATGTGCATACTGGTTTTCCCTGTATGCACAATACGGGCAGTAACGCTGATCATTTGCCCAACTAAAATAGGTCGAATAAAACGAATGCCGTTAGCTGAAACGGTAACACTATAACGTTTGCTCCATTGTGCAGCACAGGCATAAGAGGCTTGGTCTATCCATTTCATCACCATGCCACCATGCACTTTACCACCAAAATTAACATCCGTAGGTTCGGCGAGAAACCTGAATTCCACAATATTTGTTTTAGTCATTTTATTTATACCTAATTGTTATTGTTTTGATTATAGTAAAAATCAAACAGTTAGCCATTTTAAGCTATGATTGAAAAACTATTGATGATCGAAGTGGTTAGATTCACTAGAATAGCGGTCATTACAAAAATATTATTTAATATATGTCTCAAACATTACCCATAGATGCAATAAAAGCTGACTTTATCCAGGCATTATCTGAGCATCAAACCCTCATTTTATCAGCCGAACCTGGTGCTGGAAAATCAACAAGGTTACCGCTTTGGTTGCTTGATAGTGCACTTGGCATTAAAGGTAAAATTTACCTTTTACAACCAAGGCGCGTTGCCGTTAAAAATGTAGCGACTTTTTTGGCTCAACAAATAAGCGAGCCCGTTGGGCACAGCATCGGTTATCGATTACGTAATGAAAGTAAAGTATCGGCAACTACCCGTTTAGAAGTGGTTACCGAAGGGATCTTAGTGCAAATTATGCAACAAGACCCTGAAATGCTCGGCACAAGTCTGATCATCATTGATGAGTTTCATGAACGTTCACTGCAAGCGGATCTCGCTTTTGCTTTAGCACGTGATATTCAGCAAGGTTTACGAGATGATTTAACCTTGTTGTTGATGTCAGCAACATTGGCGAGCGATATTTTACAAAAGGCACTACCCGATGCATTTTTCTTATCAAGTCAAGGCAGAAACTTTCCGGTAAGTGTTGATTATCAACCGATTAAAAATATACGTTTATGGCGTGAGCAAACACTAGCTGTGATTAAACAAGCGTTATTAACTACAACAGGCTCAATCTTAGTATTTTTACCAAGCAGCGGTGATATTCGTTACCTTAATGAGCAACTGATTAATCATGTTTTAGATAATTTTATTATTTATCCGCTTTATGGTGATTTGAGTTTAGCGGAACAACAACAAGCGATTTTTCCGAGTGCTAGTAACCAACAGAAAGTTGTCCTTGCCACCAATATTGCAGAAACCAGTTTAACCATTGAAGGCATTAGTTTAGTCATTGATACAGGGTTAGAAAAGGTTGCTATTTATGATGAACAAACCCTAACAAATAAGCTACTACAGCGAAATATTGCTAAATCATCGGCGATTCAACGTATGGGCCGGGCCGGGCGCTTAGCAGCAGGGCATTGCATTCGTTTGTTTTCAAAAGAGGAGTTTAATCGTCGTAGCTTGCAAAACACTCTACCTATTCAGCAAGCAGATATTTTACCGGTAGTGATTGAAGCTGCTCGTTGGGGAGTCTCTACTTTAGCGGAGTTACCCTTGTTAGATTTCCCCGGTGAGCTTGCAGAAAAAAATGCTTGGCAAACATTAAAAAGCATTGCGGTGATTGATCAACAAAAGCGCTTAACCACCCATGGTGAGCAAGTCGCAAAACTTGCTTGTCATGCACGGTTTGCTCATATGATTATTTCAGCAAAAGCCTTAGAGCAAAAATATCAATGTCTAGGGTTAACGTATTTAGCCTGTTTGCTTAGTGCGTTGTTAGAAGAGCGCGATATTTATAATGGTGAGCAAGCAAAAGATGATTGTGATATTCGTCCTCGTGTATTATCGCTGTTGTCTAAAAAGAATCACTCCAAGTATCGGCAAACCCTGTTACAAGCCAATAAACTTGCTCAGCATGTTAAGACTCAAAAATTTACAGATATTCCAGTAGAATTTATTGGGGTTTTATTATTTTTAGCTTATCCAGAAAGGTTAGCAAAAAGTAGAAAAAGCTATGGAGAATACATCGCTAGTTATGGCAAAGGTTTGATGGTTAATGAACAAGACGCTTTAGCTAAAGAACCCTTGATTGTTGCTGCGCATTTATCACAATACCAACAAAAATTAATCGTCAGATTAGCAGCGTCCGTAGAACTTGAACAATTAATGAACTGGCAATTAGTCACAATAAAGGAACAGAAAAAACTGCAATATGATCAAGATAGTGGCCGAATAATAGCGGTGATACAAAATACCATAGGTGCTATTATACTCGAAGAAAAAACCACTAAGTCATTATTAAAAAGTGAAGATGTATTCCGGATATGGCAGCAACAAATCATCAAACAAGGTTTGTCATTTCTGTCTTGGCGAGCAGGTGATTTAGCTCTGTTACAGCGTTGGCGATGGATCAATAAAAATCAGTCTCAGCTTAATTTCCCTGATGTCAGTGAAGCAGCTTTACTTGATGGACTTGAAGATTGGTTACAACCATTTGTTGGCGATATCATTAACAAAAACCAACTTGCTAAACTACATCTTACTGAACCCCTGATGGCATTGCTCGATTATCAGCAACAACAAATATTAAATAATATAGCTCCCAGTTACTTTATTGGTCCAACAGGAAGAAAATGTGTTATTCGCTATAGTGAACAACAACCACCGATTGTTTCATTACCGATGCAAGAAGTTTATGGTTTGCAAGCTAGTCCTACGGTGGGTGATGGATTAGCTAAAATTAATTTAACAGTAGAGTTATTATCACCGGCACAACGTCCTATCCAAATCACCGCCGATCTGGCGGGTTTTTGGCAAGGTAGTTATAAGGAAGTGCAAAAAGAAATGAAGGCAAAATATCCGAAACATTATTGGCCTGATGACCCTGCAAATGCCAAGGCGACCAATAAAACCAAACGACATTTAAATATTTGATTTGAGTTAGGTGATCTGCACGTAACAAATTAAAAGCATGAGTATAGATAGTGAATATAAAGCAGCAAAAAGCATCTGAAGAAACATCAGCAGGACCTGATTTAAAAGCGGGTAAGTTACGTAGATTCGCCTTTTTTAGTTTAAAATTATTACTCATTTTTATAGTGATACTAGCATTTTACACCTTGTACCTTGATAGCAAAGTAGTAAACAAGTTTGAAGGTCAGCGTTGGCAAGTGCCGGTACAAGTATTTGGTAAAATTGACGAATTTCACCTCGGTAGTGACATCAATCTAACTCACTTAAAAGAGAGCTTGCTACTTACGGGCTATAAACGGGTAAATAAAGTGAACCTACCCGGGCAATTTGCGTTATCGAAAAAGCGCATCATTATTTATCGTCGCGCTTTTGATTTTGGCTCCGGTATTGAAGACAGCCAAGTTATTTCTATTGATGTTGAAAAGGGCGAACAAGGGTTAAGGGTTAGCCAACTTTATGTTGATAATCAATCAACAGACTTAGTAAAACTTGAGCCTTACATGATGGATAGAATGGTTCCTGAAAATAAAGAAGACAGGATCTTAGTCCCTCTACAGTCAGTCCCCGAAAAGTTACTTGATACCTTATTACTGGTTGAAGATCGGGATTTCTATTTCCATGCGGGGATATCGCCGTTAGGTATTCTGCGGGCACTTTATAGCAATATTCGCGCAGGAAGAACGGTACAAGGAGGCAGTACATTAACCCAACAACTGGTTAAAAATATGTACTTAACGCGAGATAAAACCCTATGGCGAAAAGCAAATGAAGCCATTATGTCTTTGCTGCTAGAGTATCGTTACAGTAAAGATCAATTACTTGAAGCCTATATTAATGAGGTGTATTTAGGGCAACATTTTGCTAATGGTATTTATGGCTTCGGTTTAGCTGCGGAATTTTATTTTGGTAAAAATGTTGCGCAACTTTCTGATGCACAAATGGCAACACTGGTCGGCATTATTAAAGGCCCTAGTTATTATGATCCTTGGCGTTATGGTGAAAGAACTAAAAACCGACGTGATTTAGTGCTTAAGCTAATGTTTAAGCAGGATTATTTAAGTAAAACAGAGTACTTGTCAGCCGTTGAGTCACCGTTGAACATAAGAAAGTCACGTCGCCTGGATGGAGCAAAACAAAAGTTTCCTGCCTATTTGCAACTGGTAAAACGCGAGTTAGCAGAATTACTTTCTCCTGATGTGCAAGAGGCGGGCATCAGAGTCTTTACCACTTTCTCAATTCGTAGCCAATTAGCATTAGAAAACACAGTGCAACAACAACTGGCTGAATTATCAGAAAAAAATGACCACGAATTACAAGCGGCCATGATAGTTACCGAATTGGATACCGGTGAAGTCAAAGCACTGATAGGCGATAAAAAAAGTGGTTTTGCTGGTTTCAATCGTGCGTTACATGCGAAGCGACCTATCGGTTCTTTAATTAAGCCGGTTATATATTTAGCGGCATTAGAGCGCTATCAACAATATCAATTAGGGACTTTACTTGATGATAAAGCACTGAATTTACCATTAGATGACGGTAAAGTTTGGCAACCAAAAAATTATGATGGTCAATATCGAGGGCAAGTCTCTCTTTTCACTAGCTTGGTGAAATCCTTAAATATTCCCACCATTAACTTAGGCCTAGCGTTAGGCATAAATCATATTGCTGATGTGCTTCATATATTAGGTTATAACCAAGATATAACCCTGCACCCATCCTTATTACTTGGGGCAATTAATATGTCCCCTTATCAAATAAACCAGCTTTATTTACCACTTGCTAATCAAGGCTATTCAGTGAAAAGTCATACTGTTGACTCGATCATTTCTGCGCAAGGTGAAACTTTGCATCAACATGTAGTTGAGCAAACGGCATATTTTTCAGAGCAAGCAAGTTATTTAACCGATTATGCGTTAATACAAGTTGCTCAACAAGGTACGGCAAAGTCATTGAACTGGCGACTAAAAGACAAAATAGTAGCGGGTAAAACGGGCACTACAAATGATCAACGGGATAGTTGGTTTGTTGGATACGATAATAAACATATGATCACAACTTGGTTGGGCAGAGATGATAATAAGCCAACAGAATTCACTGGAAGTAATGGTGCTTTGATCTTATTTGCAGACTTCATCAAAAGAATTGGTGTTGTTAGCAAAAACAATTCTATGCCAAGCGGAATTTCGTTAGTTGATTTCGAGAAAAAGACCGGTTATCCATTAGCCGTGAAATGCGATAAGACTATTGAATTTCCGACTATTATTGATGGGTTATCTTATCAATATGCTTGCAGTGAACGTAATGAACCGATAAAAAAGAAAAAATCGTGGTTTGAAAAAATATTTGGCTAAAATTTAAGCGCAGGTTTTATGAAACGCAAATTCTAGCCGCTAAATTTAGTCTGGTAATAGTTCTCATTTGTATTGATGGTGGGTAGTTAGACTAAACATTGACATATTTTGTAATAAATTTGCTTTTCCTGTCTTTACTGCCTTAATTACCTTGTAAAAAATAGGTCTTTTTATTATGATCAGAAAAATTTTTTGTCGTTAAATATGTTAAAACAAAAATGCAGTGTTGGATAACTGTACTATTTTTGAATTATAAAAATATTAACTTGTTTAAATAGAATAATAATTGGAGATGTTGGATGAGCAATACGCCTGTGGATAACAGTCGTCGACGCTTTTTAACTGCTGCTACTTCGGTAGTAGGTGGTGTTGGTGTTGTCGGTTTGGCTGTGCCTTTCATTGGATCTTGGAACCCGAGCGCAAGAGCGAAAGCTGCAGGTGCTCCAGTCGAAGTCAATGTAGGTAAAATAGAGCCTGGTCAATTAATTAGAGCTGAATGGCGTGGTAAGCCAGTGTATGTCGTTCGTCGTACTGAGGAAACAGTTGCTAGCTTAACTGCTCTTGATGACCAATTAAGAGATCCTAATTCAGAAGAACCACAACAACCAGAATATGCAACTAACACTCATCGTTCAATTAAACCTGAATTTATGGTGGCTTTAGGCGTATGTACTCATCTAGGTTGTGCTCCTACTTACCACAAAGGTGACTTTGAAGAGTTTGTTGAAGGGGTTCCAGACGGTTTCTTCTGTCCATGCCATGGTTCTAAGTTTGATATGGCAGGGCGTGTTTTCCAAAGTGTTCCTGCACCAACAAATTTGGTGGTTCCAGAGCATTCATATACATCAGCAGACACCCTACTCATTGGTGTCGGTCAAGGAGCTGCATAATGTTTGCAAATTTTATGGCTTGGATTGACAAGCGTTTACCCGTTACAGACTGTTGGAATAAGCATTTAGCACAATATCCAGCACCTAAAAACTTTAACTTCTGGTACTTCTTTGGCTCGTTAGCCATGTTAGTACTTGTAAACCAAATTGTTACCGGTATTTGGTTAACCATGAGCTACGAGCCTTCAGGTGAAGGTGCCTTTGCTTCTGTAGAATACATCATGCGTGATGTTGATTACGGTTGGCTCTTGCGTTATATGCATTCAACAGGTGCTTCGGCATTTTTCATTGTTGTTTATATGCATATGTTTCGCGGCATGATGTATGGCTCTTACCAAAAACCACGTGAGTTATTGTGGATATTTGGTATGTTGATCTTCTTAGTGCTTATGGCTGAAGCTTTCATGGGTTACTTATTGCCTTGGGGCAACATGTCATATTGGGGAGCTCAAGTTATTATCTCCTTATTTGGCGCAATACCAGTAATTGGTGATGATTTAACCTTATGGATCCGTGGTGATTACGTTATTTCTGGTGCCACTTTAAACCGTTTCTTTGCCTTGCATGTTATTGCAATGCCGTTAGTTCTGGTTATCTTAGTTTTCTTACACATTTTAGCATTGCATGAAGTGGGCTCTAATAACCCTGAAGGTACCGATGTTAAAAAGCCTAAAGGTAGTATGAAACCTGAAGAACTAAGCAAGTTTAAGTTCCATAAACATTATACTGACAAATATGACATCGTAGATGCCATACCATTCCATCCTTATTACTCTGTTAAAGATATTATGGGTGTAGCGGGCTTCTTAATTATCTTCTGTTGGGTGATGTTTTTTGCACCTGAAGGTGGTGGTTACTTTATTGAGGCGCCAAACTTCGAACCAGCTAATGGTTTGAAAACTCCTGAGCACATTGTGCCAGTTTGGTACTTTGGTCCTTTCTACACTATTTTACGTGTTATCCCTGACAAGTTGCTTGGCGCTGTAGGTATGTTCTCAGCAATCATAGTATTATTTTTATTGCCTTGGTTTGATAGAGGCACCGTAAAAGCGATGAAATTCCGTAGCACCATTCATACATGGAACTTAATACAATTTGTTATTTCATTTATCGTACTTGGTTATTTAGGAACTAAAGCTGCAACACCTCTTTATAATATGATTGGTGTGGTCGCGAGCTTTGGCTATTTCGGTTTCTTTGTTGCCTTGTGGTTCTACAGTAAAAACGAGAAAACAAAACCAGTTCCAGAGAGGGTGTCAGGATAATGAAAAAACTTATTTTAGCGATATTCGCTCTTGTTCCAATGTTTGCATTCGCCGCGGGTGGTGGTGCTCATTTAGATAAAGCTGGTAATGATTTAACAGACAAAGAGTCACTGAAACGTGGTTTTGAGTCTTACTTAAACTATTGTTTAGGCTGTCACCAATTACAATATCAACGTTATAACCGAACCTTTACCGATTTAGGTATTTCGGAAGAAGAAGGCATCGCAAACTGGATGCCTACCGGTGAAAAATCAGGTGACCATATTACTAATACTATGCCAGCTAAAGAAGCGGCTGCATGGTTTGGTAGTGCGCCACCAGATTTGACCTTGGAAGCTCGTTTGAGAAGCCCTGATTATATCTATACTTACTTACGTTCATTTTATGTAGATGCCAACCGTCCATTTGGCGTTAATAACAAAGTATTTAAAGATGTTGGCATGCCTCATGTTTTACAAAATTTACAAGGTGTTCGTACTATGGACGAACACGGTAACTTGAGTGAAGCTACGGGTGGTTCAATGACAGCAGAAGAATATGATACTTTTGCTCGTGATTTAACTAACTTTTTAGAATATACCGGTGAACCGAGTAAACTTGAGCGTGAAGCGATGGGTTACAAAGTCATTGGCTTTTTAATTATTTTCTTTATCTTTTCTTATTTCCTTAAGAAAGAATATTGGAGAGATATACACTAATATCCAATTAGTGTATTAGAATTCTTTTTGGGGGCAGCTGCCCCCTTTGTTACTTTTTAATTAGTATTTTTGGGAGGCGAAATGGCCGTTGCTGCAAATAAACGCTCGGTGATGAATTTATATTCTCACGCAGACAATATGTATAGCCATCAAACACGTATTGTGTTGGCTGAGAAAGGCGTTGGTGTAGATATTCATTTAGTTGATTTGACCAATTTGCCTGAGGACTTATTAGATTTAAATCCTTACGGAACAGTACCTACTTTAATTGATCGTGAATTAGCATTATATGAAGCTTCAATTATTATTGAGTATTTAGATGAGCGCTTTCCACATCCACCGTTGATGCCTGTTTACCCGGTATCTCGTGGTCGTAGTCGTTTAATGATGCATCGTGTTGAGCAAGATTGGTATAGCTTAGCGAAAATAATTCTTAACGGCACTGCAGAAGCTGCAGGCAAAGCCCGTCAAGAATTAAAAGAAAGTTTATTAAGTGTTGCGCCAATTTTAAATGAAGCGCCATACTTTATGAGTGAAGAATTTAGCTTAGTTGACTGTTATTTAGCTCCGTTATTATGGCGTTTACCGGTATTTGGTATTGAGCTTGAAGGACAAGGTTCTAAAGAGCTGAAAACTTATATGCTGAAAATATTTGAACGTGAATCATTCCAAGCATCACTAACTGAAGCTGAACGTGAAATACGTTTTGGTAACCCGGTTTAGTTCTTGATGACAGAAGTAATGACTTCAACAAAGCCCTACATTGTTAGGGCTTTTTATGACTGGATCTCAGATAACCAGTTAACCCCTTACATTGTAGTTGATGTCAGTGTTTATGGGGTTATGGTACCGATGGCATTTGTTAATGATGGTCAGATTATTTTGAATATTTCTTCATCAGCGATAGGTGCTATTTCTATGGCAGGAGAACAGATTGAATTTAGCGCTCGTTTTTCAGGAAAGCTTGAACATCTCGTTGTTCCCTATGGCGCTGTTGCTGCTATTTATGCAAAAGAAAATGGTGCAGGTACTACCTTAACCATTGAACATCCTGAGCACCTCGATGAAGTAGATGAAACACCAGTAACATCATTATCAAGTGTGTCGTCGGCTATTGATGATACAGCAGATAAGTCGGATACAGTTGATGTAAGCGCAAAGCCGAAAGGTCGAGCGAGTTTGAAAGTGATTAAGTAACATATAACCGCAGTTCAAATAAAAAATCCACTTCGGTGGA
>Ga0209396_1002698_pt1 | contig 18405 bp, 14 predicted proteins | sample GOMGulsemesocosm_6_FD_184638 | JGI IMG/M metagenome (GOLD analysis project Ga0209396, IMG submission 184638) | Methane-oxidizing microbial communities from mesocosms in the Gulf of Mexico - GOM8C Gulf of Mexico (SPAdes) (version 2) | ecosystem: Environmental > Aquatic > Marine > Cold seeps...
ATTAGAGCGTCATAGCGATATGAAAGTATCGGTTTCTCATACTACGCGTCAGCCTCGTCCAGGCGAAAATAATGGTGAGCATTATCATTTTGTTTCGGTTGAAGAATTTAAAAAACTAATTGAAGCCAATGACTTTTTAGAATGGGCCCAAGTTTTTGAAAATTATTACGGTACTTCAAAACAAAGTATTGAATCACAACTTTCTCAGGGTATTGATGTATTTTTAGATATAGATTGGCAAGGCGCACAACAAATGAGAAAGGTTTTGCCTGAAGTGCAAACTATCTTTATTTTACCTCCGTCAAAACAAGAGTTAGAAAATAGACTTAACTCTCGCGGTCAAGACTCTGCTGAAGTCATAAAATCTCGCATGGATAAAGCACAAGCTGAGATGTCTCATTACAATGAATTTGATTTTTTAATCATTAATGATGATTTTGATACTGCTTTATACCAGCTAGAAACTATCGTTTTTGGCCAAAGATTGAAGCAAACTAACCAAGCTTTGAAGTTTAATAGCTTAATTAACGATCTTTTACCTGCATAAAGTAAAAATTGTTTGGCTAAATCTCGCTCTTAAAGTAAACTACTCTACTTGCGTAAATTAAATTTTTTGAATTTTGGAGTACTCGATGGCTCGTGTAACTGTTGAAGATGCGGTAGATAAAATTGGTAATCGTTTTGATTTAATCTTGGTTGCGGCACGTCGTGCACGCCAAATTGCTACTGGTGGTAAAGATCCTATGGTAGATCCAGAAAACGATAAGCCTACTGTTATCGCACTTCGTGAGATCGAAGCTGGTTTAGTGACAAACACAAGTTTAGATAGCATTGAACTTGTTGAAGAGCAAAATCAAGAAGCAGCTGAATTAGCAGCAGTTGCAGCTATTGTTGGCGGAAACCAATAAGAAAATAAACTTTTTTAACAGTCTTTAGCTTTTAATACTAAAGGCTGTTAATTCCCCTCTTCACATCTAGCTTATTTCATCGTATATTGTAAGACATACCCCTATTTATCTCACCTCATAATGCATTGGAGCGTGAATGTATCTTTTTGAAGGTTTAAAAAAGAAAATCTCAGAGTATTTATCTGAAGATCAAGTTGAATTAGTGCAAAAAGCTTATGTTGTTGCACGAGAAGCTCATGAAGGCCAAACTCGCTCAAGTGGCGAACCTTATATCACCCATCCAGTTGAAGTAACTCAAATACTGGCAGCTATGAATTTAGATCATGAAACATTAATGGCAGCATTAATGCATGATGTAATTGAAGATACTGACTTTAGCCAGCAAGACTTAGCTGAAATATTTGGTGAAACAGTCGCTGAACTTGTTGAGGGAATGAGTAAACTCGACAAGCTAAAATATAAAAACAAAAAAGAGTTCCAAGCAGAAAACTATCGAAAAATGATTATGGCTATGACGCAAGATATTCGCGTTATATTAATCAAGCTTGCTGATAGAACCCATAATATGCGTACACTGGGTGCACTTCGTCCAGATAAACGTCGACGTATCGCTAAAGAAACCCTTGAAATCTTTGCGCCTATTGCAAACCGTTTAGGCATACATGATATAAAAAATGAACTTGAAGATTTAGGTTTTCAAGCACTCTACCCTATGCGTCATCGTGCTTTAACATCTGAAGTTGCAAAAGCCAGAGGTAATCGCAAAGAGATCATCAATAACATTCAAGAAGAAATCATCACACGATTAAAAGAATCGGGTGTTGAAGCTGAAGTCTCAGGTCGCGAAAAACACAGTTATAGTATTTACCGTAAAATGCTAAATAAAGAACTGATGTTTAATGAAGTGATGGACATTTATGCATTTCGTATTGTTGTTGACTCTTTAGATACTTGTTACCGTGTTTTAGGTGTTGCTCATAATTTATATAAACCTATTGAAACACGCTTTAAAGATTATATTGCCGTACCAAAAACCAATGGTTATCAATCACTACACACTTCATTAGTTGGCCCTCACGGAATACCTGTTGAAATCCAAATTCGAACTAAAGAAATGGATCAAATGGCTGATATGGGAGTTGCCGCTCATTGGACTTATAAAAAATCAGGCGACAACTCTGGTAATACGGCACAACAACGTGCACGCCAATGGATGCAAAGTTTATTAGAGCTGCAACAAAGTGCTGGTTCTTCTTTTGAATTTATTGAAAATGTAAAAACAGAATTATTCCCTGAAGAAATCTACGTATTTACACCTGATGGTCGTATCGTAGAATTACCTATGGGCGCAACAGCAATTGACTTTGCTTATACCGTACATACTGATGTTGGTAATTCTTGTGTTGGTGTTCGCGTTAACCGAAAACCACATCCGTTAAGTCAGCCATTAGATACAGGTCAAACAATAGAAGTCATCACAAGTTCCGGGGCTCACCCAAATGCAACTTGGCTCAATTTTGTTGTAACTGGTAAAGCACGATTAGGCATTAGAAATTACCTAAAAACACAACAAAATGATGAAGCGATGAACTTAGGTAAGCGCTTATTAGAGTCTGCTTTAGGAGAAATTTCTCTTGAAGAATTATCACAAGATAACATCAATCAAGTTCTTGAGGACAATCAAGTATCTAGCCTTTTAGAGCTATTAGTTGAGATTGGACTCGGTAATTTAATGAGCGTTATGATAGCCCGACGTTTACTCGCTATAGACTCTGAAGATTCAGATAATGTAGATGAATTAAAAACGAATACTAAAGCTGCCTTAATAGGTACTGAAGGCATGTTAGTTAGCTATTCTAAATGTTGTCGACCTGTTCCTGGTGATGATATTGTAGCTCATGTTAGTCAAGGGAAAGGACTAACTGTTCACCGCCACGAATGTAAAAATATTCGTGGGTGGGAAAATGAATCAGCAAAATTCTTTATTGTAAAATGGGAAGATGCACCTGAAAAAGAATATATTGCAGCATTTAGAGTTGAGTTAATAAACCATCAAGGTTCAATGGCTAAGCTCACTAACTTAATTTCTAGTACTTCGGCTAATATTGTTGAAATAACAACCGAAGAAAAAGAAAGTAATTTATACATCGTTGATATGTCTATTACGGTAAAAGATCGTATCCATGTTGCCAATGTAATGAGAAAAATCAGAGTTGTACCAGAAGTACAAAAAGTATATCGCAAAAAATAGCTGCTATTTATTTAAAAAGTAAAGCGGCTAATAATGAATAAAGGAAATATAATGGCAAAAGTAATTGTAAATACAGATCAAGCGCCAGCGGCAATTGGTACTTATAACCAAGCTGTAAAAGTGGGCACAACGGTATACTTATCAGGTCAAATTCCATTAGTACCTGAGAGCATGGAAGTCATTTCGCAAGATTTTATAGAGCAAGCACACCAAGTTTTTAAAAACTTGGTCGCGGTATGTGACGCCGCAGGCGGTGAATTACAAGATATGGTTAAAGTAAATATCTTTTTAACTGACTTATCAAATTTTGCTATTGTTAATGATGTAATGAGCCAATACTTTAAAACACCATATCCGGCTCGTGCTGCAGTACAAGTAAGTGCTTTACCTAAAGCAGTACAAATTGAAATTGATGGCATTATGGAACTACCATCAACTAACTAAATAATAATTAGTTAGTTTATTTATAAAAAAGAGCTATTGGCTCTTTTTTATTTTCATTAACTCAAACTACCTATCATAAACTTACACTCAAATTATACCTCACTAACTAGATAAAATTCTTTTTCTGACTTACAGTTAAAACAATGTTTTATTTTGGAATAAATCGTGTTTAAGCTTAATTCTAATAATCAAGTACAGCTCATTATTAATAATGACTTCCCTTTCCCTCCTAGTACAGAATATGTTTTAGAAGCTTTAAATGCGTCAGAATATTGCGAGTTTGAAATTATCGAAAGCCAAATCACCAAATTTATTAAAGATAAAAACGAAAGAGCAGTTCTGATTGTAGCAACAAAAAAAAATGCTGAACTAACAATTGTAATTTCAGAAGATAAAATGACTGCTGAAGGCATATTAATCACCCCACAAGGTGGTAAAATGCTAAATCTAGAAACAGCAAAATCAATTATTGTAAAGTCAGGGGTTTCTAGAGGATATAAACAAGCCTATTTAGAACACCTTCTACAACATCAACTAGATCAACCTGCTGGCACTAAGTTTATTGAAGTCATCGCTAATGGACAACTAGCTGAACCAGGTAAGAATGCCAAGTTAGATAAAAAAATAAAAACATTAGCAGAACGAATAAACGCGCCAAAAAAACTCGAAGATGGTCGTGTCGATATGCTTGATTTTGGCAAAGTTGCCAGTGTTACACCAGGTACTTTACTTATTGTAAAGAGACCAGAAACACTCGGTAAAGATGGATATACAGTATCAGGAGAAACGATTAAAGCAATACCTGGTAAACCAACTAAACTTGTCGCTGGTGAAGGCACTGAAATTAACACAAATAAACCAAATGAATTAATAGCAACTCAAGCTGGTGTATCTGTTGAAATTAAAGATGGTATGCGCGTAGATGATATTTATTCCGTTGCAAATGTATCAGTTAAAACAGGACATATCGACTTTGATGGTAGTGTATTAATTACGAATAACATTGAACCTAATATGAAAGTAACAGCTAAAGGGGATATTACAGTATTAGGCACTGTTGAATCAGCTCAACTTACAGCAACTGGTAATATCACTATAAAACAAGGGGTAATTGGCCATCAAAACAAAGATCAAGAAACCCTTAGTTGTCAGATTATTTGCCAAGGAGAATTATCACTAGGCCATGCTCAATATACTTTGCTGCAAGCAAAAAACATTCAAATTGAACGATTAGCCAGCCACTGTCATTTGAAAGCCAAAAACTTAATAAACATTGGAAATATAGATAATCCAAAAGGTAAATTAATTGGAGGCAAGGTACTTGACGCTAGAAAAATAAAGTTAGGAGAAATAGGCTGTGAGTCAGGAGCTAAAATAGAGTTACATTTAATACAAGATGCATTTAAATTAAAAGAAAGTACCGAGAAGCTAATTCACAAACAAATAGAAACTGAACAACATTTAACTGAGTTACAAGAAGCATTAGATAAAGTTGAACATTCAAAAGCGTCAGAACAAAAAGAGGCTTTATTTGATAAAATATCTGCAACACATCATCATTGGATTGTACAAGCCGAAAAAATACATGAAAAATCAGCCTTATTTGAGGAATATTTACATCAGCTTTTAGAAGCAGCTGAACTAAGTGTTAGTCTGCAGGTATTCCCAGGTGTTGAACTTCACTTATTTGACAAAGTACTTCAAACAAAACGCTGTTATGGACCTTGTCAAATGAAGTTACATGAAGGAAAAATAAAAATCGATTTTAAAACATAAAATTTTCCATTAATTATTTTTTATAAAGCGACTTATAAGCAATAGTAAAATTTTATTAAGCTAGCTTCGCTAGAAAAACAATATAGATTATTATCGGTTTTAACTTTTAAAATATTTTGCTACGCAGTGGCGTTCAATAAAACTGCGTAGCAGGTTTGTTTTTATAAAATTTCAGGCACTTCATCTTTTAATTGTTCTGACCAAACACCTACTTGAACTTGGCCTATATGCTGCTTTTGTAATAACAACATTGCTAATCGTGACTGACCTATGCCACCACCAATTGTTTGCGGTAATTTAGATTGTAATAACATTTTATGCCAGTCTAATTCTAATCTTGCGCTATCGCCCGTAATTTCAAGCTGCTTTTCTAACGCTTCAGGACTAACACGAATACCCATAGACGAAATTTCAAATACATCTTGTAATACAGGGTTCCAAACTAAAATATCACCATTTAAACCTGCGTATTTTTCACATGTGGCACTAGACCAGTCATCATAATCTGGGGCGCGAACATCATGAATTTCACCATCAGACAACTCACCGCCTATGCCAATTAAAAATACCGCACCAAACTCTTTTGCAGCTGCTCTTTCACGATCTTTAGCTGATAACTTAGGGTATTGCTCAACTAACTCTTGTGAATGAATAAAAGTGATAGACTCAGGTAGAAAAGGCTTTAATTGGTATAATTTATCAAGCTCAAGTTCTGTTGCTTTTATTGCGCTATAAAGTGTTGTTACTGTCGTTTTTAAATAATCTAACGAACGTTCAGTTGATTCACAAATTACTTTTTCCCAATCCCACTGATCAACATATACAGAATGAATTGGACTTAATTTTTCTTCATCAGGTCTGAGGGCTTTCATATGCGTATAAATCCCCTCACCAATACTAAAAGCATGCTCACCTAAAGTTTTTCGTTTCCATTTTGCTAAAGAGTGAACGACTTCATATTCTTTCTCAGGCAAGGATTTTACTTTTACTTCAACGGCTTTTTCATATCCACTTAAGTTATCCTGAATACCATCACCAACTTGCGCTAAAATTGGCGCTTGAACTTCTATTAGCCCTAGTTTTGATTCTAACTGCGCTGAAAATAATTGTTTTGCTTTGCTGATCTGTACTTGGCTTTTTATGTATTGGCTGCTCATGATAATTCTCAATTAATTTGTGTTTCTTGTCTATTATCCTCACTTAAATCACAACATCATTCAATATCTATCAATAAAAATAGCTTTACACTAAATTTATTAGTAATAAAATAGGAGTTAAACTGAGAGATCGACAATTCAAAAGGTAAAATACGATGCAAAATTATGAGATCGATAATCTAGATAAAAGCATTCTTGAGGCTTTAACCGAAAATGCGCGTATTCCTTATGCTGAATTGGCTAAAAAACTAACAGTAAGTGCAGGTACAATTCATGTAAGAGTAGAGAAAATGAAAAACGCAGGCATAATTGAAGGCACTAAAGTATCAATTAGTGCAAAAAAATTAGGTTATGATGTATGTTGTTTTATTGGTATCAATCTAAAAAATGCCAAAGATTATCCAACTACGATAAAAAAACTAGAAGAATTTGAAGAAGTCGTTGAGGCTTATTACACAACGGGAAACTACAGCATTTTTATTAAGTTAATGACACGTTCCATAGATCATCTTCAAATGGTACTGATAAAAAAAATACAAACAATTGAAGAAATACAATCAACAGAAACCTTAATATCATTGCAAAATCCGATTAATCGAGATGTTTTACCTTAGTAGGCATAGCACTCATGTTTAGGTATAATCTCACTCGATTTTCAACTACGAGTATTAACGAGTCGCAGCATGCCAAACAATCGCTATAAAAGAATTAAAAGCGTTTTAGATAAAAGACAAACTGATTTAACCGTTTGTTTAGATGAAGTACATAAACATCATAATCTATCTGCGATTGTACGCACGGCAGATGCAGTGGGTATTCATAGAGTTCATGCTGTATGGCCTGAAAATCAAAAACGTGTCACAGGTAATACTTCAGGTGGTAGTAAAAACTGGGTTGAAACCCATATGCATATCACAGTTGAAGATGCGATAGCTGATATTCGTGCGCGCACGCCAGGTATACAGCTATTAGCCACAAACCTATCTGATACAGCGGTTGATTTTAGAGAGATTGATTATACAAAACCAACAGCGGTTATCGTTGGCCAAGAGCAAACCGGAATATCTGATACCGCTTTAGCTTTAGCAGATCAACATATAGTGATCCCTATGGAAGGCATGGTGCAATCACTTAATGTATCAGTTGCGACTGCTTTAATCTTATTTGAAGCGCAAAGACAAAGAAAAATAGCAAATATGTATGATGATTCCGATTTATGTAAAAATATCAAACATAAATTATTATTTGAAGGCTGCCATCCAATAATTGCTAAACAATGCAAATTAAAAGGTTTAGATTACCCAGCCATTGATGATGAAGGTGAAATCATCGCAACTGAAGCTTTTTGGAATACCCTAAGATATAAAGCGAGTTAAGTTAAAATAAACAACCTAATAGCATTTTTGCCTTTAGGTTGAATTCATAACAACATTTCAACCACATAGCCCTAGCGACTTTCCTTTATTTCTGGCAACATTTCATATTATCACTTTGATTAATCTAATTGAGCAATAAATGAGTCAACTCCCTAATTTAAGCCAATACCCTATTAAAGAGCTTAAAGGCGTTGGCCCAAAAATGGCTGAACGTTTATATAAATTGCATATTCATACCGTGCAAGATATGTTATTTCACTTGCCGATGCGCTATGAAGATAGAACAAAAGTTATGCCTATCTACGAGTTGCAAGTTCACTCACACGTCAGCATCCAGGCAAAAATAGAAACCAGCCAAGTAACATTTGGCAAAAGGCGCATGTTTGTTGTTAATGCTAACGACGGTACAGGCAGAATATCTTTAAGATTTTTCAATTTTACTGCCGCACAAACAAAAAGCTTAACTCAAGGTAAAACAATTCGATGCTTTGGTGAAGTACGCCGTGGTCACAGTGGTTTTGAAATGGCGCATCCAGAATATAAATTAGTGCAAGTAAACGATAGCTATACACAACAAGAAGATGAAGCAGAAACACTTACCCCCGTTTATCATACAACTGAAGGTCTAAAACAGCTCAGTATTCGTAACCTAAGCGATCAAGCTGTAGATTTATTACATAAGTATGATATTGAAGAACTACTACCCATTGAGCATCAAACTCATGGTTTAAGTTTAAAAAATGCTTTACTCACATTACACCGCCCTAGTGCGGATACCAACCAAACTTTATTAGAACTGGGCACTCATCCTGCACAGCAACGTTTGATTATGGAAGAATTATTGGCTCAAAACCTTAGCCTATTAAAATTAAGACAAAAAGGCCAAGACCATCAGGCGATTAATTTACCGCCAACAAACCCATTAGAAGCACAATTTTTATCAAGCTTGCCTTTTTCACCCACACAAGCACAGCAAAGAGTCGTCGCTGAAATTAAAAGTGATTTAACACAAAGCTATCCTATGATGCGTTTAGTTCAAGGTGATGTTGGCTCAGGTAAAACCTTAGTGGCAGCACTCAGTGCCCTTTGCGCTATTTCTCAAGGCTATCAAGTCGCATTAATGGCGCCAACTGAAATATTAGCCGAACAACATGCTAATAACTTTAGGAGTTGGTTTGAACAGCTTGATATTCAAGTTGCTTGGCTTGCAGGAAAAACCAAAGGAAAACTCAGAGAAACAACATTAGAGTCTATCGCCTCAGGTGAAGCACAAATGATTGTAGGCACACATGCTTTATTTCAAAATCAGGTTATTTTTAAAAATTTGGCGCTTATAATTATTGATGAACAACATCGGTTTGGCGTGCATCAAAGATTAGAATTAAGAGAAAAAGGCAAGTTTGAGATTGATGAAAATACTGTTTGCTATCCACACCAATTAGTTATGACTGCGACGCCGATTCCTAGAACATTAGCCATGACAGCCTATGCAGATTTAGAAACCTCGATCATAGACGAACTACCTCCTGGCAGAACACCAATTACCACAGTTGCTTTACCTGATATCCGACGAGATGAAATCATAGGTAGAGTAGAAAAAGCCTGTAAAGATCAAAACAGACAAGTTTATTGGGTGTGTACATTAATTGAAGAGTCTGAAGCACTGCAATGCCAAGCAGCAGAAGATGCCGCAGTTTATTTACAAACTTGCTTACCTGATCTTAAAATCGCTTTAGTACATGGCAGAATGAAATCAGCTGAAAAACAAGCTGTGATGGCACAATTTAAAAATGGAGAGTTTCAAGTTTTAGTTGCAACAACCGTTATTGAAGTCGGTGTTGATGTACCTAACGCCAGCCTTATCATTATTGAAAATCCTGAGCGACTTGGTTTAGCGCAACTACATCAATTACGTGGTCGTGTTGGTCGAGGCCATATTGCATCACATTGTGTATTGCTATATCACAGTCCATTATCTAAAACGGCACAAAAGCGTTTAGGTGTATTAAGAGACAGCTCTGACGGCTTTGTGATTGCACAAAAAGATTTAGAAATAAGGGGCCCAGGTGAAGTGCTTGGCACAAAACAAACTGGATTAGCAGAGTTTAAAATTGCAGATTTAGTTCGAGATGCTTATTTAGTACAGCAAGTTCGCCCCATTGCACTCAATATGTTGACCCAATATCCAGAGCCCAGTAATAAATTAATTAAACGTTGGTTACCTGAACGTGAACAATACGCACAAGCTTAAAATTGTAGGCTGAGATTTATCCGTGTAGGTTTAAATCCGTATTTTTTTGTTAATAAAACGCGACTGAAGTCCCGTCTACGATGTTATTTATCTGTAGACGGGACTTCAGTCGCGCTTGTTTAATCATAAACAAGCGCAATCAACCTAAACCTAAGGTCTATAAACCTTAACTGTTTTATAGCCTTCAGCATGTAATATTAAGGCTTGAAGTTGACTCATTACACCTTTATCACAATACAGGTAATATTCTTTATCTTTTGGTAAATCACTGAATTTAGTCGCAAGGCGGAAGAAAGGTAAATGAACTACATCATGGCCTTCAACATCTAATGGATTGTTGTCTTCTTCTTCAGGAGAGCGAATATCAACAACAACCGCATCTTTAGGTAAATCAGAAACAGACTCTGCATCAGCCACTTCTTCTTGCGCTTCTTTTGCAATGTCACGTATATCCATAACACGTGCATTTTCGATAACAGTATCTAAAATATCAAAATCGAAGTTTGCTTCTTCTGCTAAGATTTTACCTATTTTAGCTTTAACCGTTGGTTTTTTAGAAATAACGCCACAATATTCAGGCATTACTTCAGCCATATCAGCAGTACCTATCGCACGTGCAATGTCGATAATTTCTTGTTTATCATGCTGAATTAATGGACGTAAAATTAAAGTATCAGTAACACGGTCAATAATGCTTAAATTAGTTAAAGTTTGGCTTGAAACTTGACCTAAACTTTCACCTGTTACAATGGCATCTATGCCCATTTTTTCTGCAACAACACTCCCTGCGCGCATCATCATACGTTTTAAGATAACACCCATTTGGCTGTTTTCTACATTTTCTAGAATCTCAGCAACGACCGGATCAAAATCAATCGCAACAAATTTAACTTTATGCGTAGAGCTGAATTTATTCCATAAATAATAACTCGCTTGTTTAACACCAATCTCGTGAGCAGCGCCGCCTAAATTGAAGAATAAATAGTGAGTACGAGCACCTTTTCGGATCATTTGATAGGTTGCAACACCTGAATCAAAACCACCTGATACAAGTGATAATACACTCTCTTGGCTTGGTAGAGGAAAGCCTGCAACGCCATAATGGGTTGCTTTTACGATATAAGCTAAGTCTTGTTTGATCTCTATTTTTACAGTTACTTCAGGTTTAGATAATTTAACGCTTGCACCTTCTACGTTTTGATTTAAACCACCGCCTACATAGCGTTCAACTTCACCAGAACTAAAATCATGTTTACCAACACGCTTACAACGAACACAGAAAGTTTTACCGGCGATTACATCACGATTTAAAACCAAGGCAGCTTGATATATATCATCAACCGTTTCAAAAGGAGTTTCTGCAACTTCAATAAATTGCATTATGCCTGGTATATTTTTTAAGATATCAATTAAAGCTAAGCGTGATTCATCATCGCTGCTATCAGATACTAAAACTAAATTATCCCAGTTATTATGCACCTTGATATTTTCATCGAAACGCTGACCAAGTATTCGGATATTATTTTCCAAAAGCTTAGTAAAACGCTTACGAACAGAACGACTTTTAATCGCTATTTCAGGGTGTAATTTTATGATGAATTTAATCATTAGGATCTCAAAAACGTAACGAAAGTAACAGGCGCAGGATTATATCAAATAAAACTTCTCTTAGATAAATTTTTTATAAAAGTTAAGACGTAGAAGGGACTTCAGTCCCGTATCTTTTAAATCAGTTTCATAATTCAATATAACCCCTCCGCACGGCTAAAGCCCCGTCTATGTTCGTTTGATATGATTTCATAAAAAACAAAAAAGGCTTCACTCTGGAAGCCTTTTTACTATTTTTAGAAGCCACATAGTGGCCATAATAAATTTACGTGGTAAATTTATATGCCAAATATAGTTCTTAGAATAAAGAATATAGCGATAGCTAAGAATGCACCAATTGGTAATGTAATAACCCAAGAAACAACGATATTACGAATAACACCTAAGTTTAGTGCACCAATACCACGAGCCATACCCACACCTAATACAGCACCCACTAAGGTTTGTGTTGTAGAGATTGGCATGCCTGTACCTGAAGCGATAACTACAGTAGACGCAGCGGCTAATTCAGCAGCAAAACCACGACTAGGCGTTAAATGCGTAATGCCTTCACCTATGGTTTTCATTACGTTTTTACCAAGTGTGGCTAAACCAATCACAATCCCGATACCACCTAAAGGCAGAATCCACCAAACTAATTCAGATTTAGCACCAATTACACCATCATTTGCAACGATACCAACAACAGCAGCTAATGGACCGATTGCATTAGCAACATCATTTGAACCATGAGCAAATGCCATACATGCAGCAGTAAGAATCATTAATACGCCAAATACTTTTTCAACATTGTTGAATTGCATTTCTTTATCGGCTTTAGGATCATACTTTAAGCGTTGAATAACAATCTTACCAATAATTGCCACAACGACAGCGATTGCTACTGAAAGTAAAATCCCCTCAGTTGTGCCCATATGGATACCAATATGCTTCAGACCTTTAGTGATTGTCACTAAAGACATAACAAAACCCGCTAATCCCATATAAATAGGTACGAAACGTTTTGCATTTTTTAAAGGCTCTGCAGTATCAAAAATCAGTCTTTGCGAACTCATAAATATAAAGTAAGCAATAATACCTGATAGCATAGGCGTAACAATCCAACTACCAACAATGCCACCTACCTTGCTCCAAGTTACCGCATCAGTTCCTACTGCAACTAAGGCAAAACCAATAATGGCACCAATAATTGAGTGAGTAGTTGATACAGGCCAACCTAAAGCCGATGCAATCAATAACCAAGCACCCGCAGCAAATAAGGCTGAAATCATACCTAATACAAAAATATCAGGAGTAGCAGTAAAGTATGAAGCATCAATAATGCCTTTACGTATTGTTGAAGTTACTTCACCACCCGCTAAATATGCACCAGCAAATTCAAAAATCATCGCAATGATAATTGCTTGTTTAATTGTTAGTGCTTTAGAACCAACAGATGTACCCATCGCATTGGCAACATCATTTGCACCAATACCATAAGCCATAAAAAAACCAACTGCCGCAGCAATTAGAACCAACATAGTGCCGTAGGATGCAATAAAATCCATAGGAATACCTTTCGCTTTTAATTTTTATTAATAACTAACGAGCTAACATTAACTCAAGACGAGCACCAACGCGCTCAGCAATATCGGCTAAATCTCCAACCCATTCAATGATCTTGTATAAGAACATTGCATCAATCGGGTTCATCTCGCCTTCAATTTCACGTAGTTGTCTACGTAGCTTGATCTGCATCTCATCAGTATCTTGCTCAATGGCATCCAATTCCACTAACATTTTTTCTACTAAAATAACTTCACGACCTCTGAAGCCAGTTTCTAATAGTTCATCTAATTCATTTATTGCATTAGATGCTTGTTTAGTTGCATCGATACAACGAGATAAATAAATAAGGAAATCGTCTTGTATTTCACTTGGTATATCCATCTCACGGCCAATAATACGACCCGCAATATCTTTTGCTTTATTCGCTATTTTATCTTGCTGAGTGATCAATTCTAATAAATCGGTACGCTCAACAGGTAAAAATAACCCTCTTGGTAACTGAATTCTGATATCTCGTTTCATCACATCAGCTTGACGCTCTAGCGTTCTGATCTGTAAACGAACTTGTTCAGCTTGTTGCCATTCTTTCTTAAACACATGTTGGAAAAAATCCATTAATGTAGCACTTGCTTCATGAACCTTTGTTATGTGTTCTTCTATTGGTTTGATCGGAGACTTTGCAAAGACCCCAAAAAACGCATTTCCAGACATCATTTACCCTTCATTTCTTATTTGCAGCGCGGATTTTACAGTATAAACGTCGATTGTGAATCGATTTTTATCATCTAAAATCCATTAAATTTCAATTTGACTAACTTTGTACTAAAAGCCGATTACATTTTTAAAATATCTTTTTCTATATCTTCTTGAGAAGTATGACGAATATCTTTGCCTTTCACAAAATAGATTACATATTCTGCTATATTTTGACATCTGTCCCCAATACGTTCAAGTGAACGAACTGACCAAACTAATGCCATTATTTTTGGTATTGAACGCGGATCTTCCATCATATAAGTCATGATTTGTCTAATTAATGCTTCATATTCACGGTTAACTTTAGCATCTTCCTTGTGCACTTTAAACGCAGCATCAACATCCATACGTGCAAAAGCATCTAGAACATCATGCAACATTTTAGAAACTAAACGACCCATATTATCTATCATGACTAATAAGTCTTGTTGCTCTTTCGAAAACGAATCCAAGGCAACTTGTGCAATTCGACGTACTTCGTCACCAATGCGCTCTAAATCAGCAATGGTTTTAGCAATCGCAACAACTAAACGTAAATCACTTGCTGCTGGTTGGCGTTTTGCAATAATACGAGTACATTCTTCATCAATGCTGACTTCCATTGCATTGACTTTATAATCGTCTTTTTCTACTTTTTTAGCTAAGTCCGAATCACCACTTGATACCGCATCTAAAGCTGAGTTTAGCTGCTGCTCTACTAATCCACCCATTGCTAATACATGATTACGTACATTTTCCAAGTCTTGATTAAATTTACCAGAAATATGTTTGCTTAAATTATGTTCCATTTTCTTTCCACTTAAATTCTTTAATAAACCTAGGTTATAAAACCCACCACGCCAATTTTAAATTTAAATCTAACCGTAACGTCCAGTAATATAATCTTCTGTTTTCTTTTTAGCAGGTGTTGTAAATAAGGTATTAGTATCTGAGTATTCAATTAACTCACCCATATACATAAATGCAGTTTGATCTGATACACGTGCCGCTTGTTGCATATTATGCGTAACGATTACAACAGTAAATTTGTCTTTTAAATCACCAATTAACTCTTCTATCACTAAAGTTGAAATAGGATCAAGTGCCGATGTTGGTTCATCTAATAGTAATACTTCAGGTTCAATTGCAATCGAACGTGCAATCACCAATCTTTGTTGCTGACCACCAGATAAACCAAATGCGCTATCATGTAGTCTATCTTTAACTTCATCCCATATTGCAGCTGAACGTAAAGACTTTTCAACAACTTCATCTAAATGGCGTTTCTCTTTCACGCCTTGTAGTCTTAAACCATAAACAACGTTTTCATAAATCGACTTAGGAAATGGGTTTGGACGCTGGAATACCATACCAACTTTACGTCTTAGTGCTGCAACATCAACTTGTTTATCATATATGTTTTCACCATGAAGCTGAATTTCACCTTCAATACGACAAATATCAACTAAATCATTCATACGGTTAATACAACGTAATAATGTTGATTTACCACAACCTGAAGGTCCGATAAACGCAGTTACCTGTCCTTTTGGTATTTTCATATTAACATTGCTTAACGCCTGTTTGTCACCATAAAACAAATCAAGGTTTTTAATTTCAAGTGCAGTTTGTTCTGGCATTAAGTTTTCAAGGTCTAACTTTAAACCACTTGTTGAGTTTGAAACTTCTGGTGCAACTGTAATCATTTTCTTTACCTAAATATTGGATTCTAGTCAGCGAGCAATGATGCTCGCTACTTATCACTTAAATCTTTGAGCTGTTAGTGCTCTAATACTTTAAACTTTTCACGTAAGTGGTTACGCACACCGATCGCTGTAATATTCAATGCAATAATAACAGAGACTAATAAAAAAGCAGTTGCGTAAACTAATGGTCTTGCAGCTTCAACATTAGGGCTTTGAAAACCAACATCATAAATATGGAAACCTAAATGCATAAACTTACGATCTAAATGCATAAACGGGAAGTTACCGTCTAATGGTAATGTTGGCGCCATTTTCACAACACCTACTAACATTAACGGTGCTACTTCACCTGCAGCACGTGCAACAGCAAGTATTAAACCTGTCATAATCGCAGGACTTGCCATAGGCACTATAATGCGCCATAGCGTTTCAAATTTAGTAGCGCCTAAAGCCAAAGAACCTTGACGAATAGAACTTGGAATACGAGATAACCCTTCTTCTGTTGATACAATAACAACAGGTAAAGTTAAGATAGCCAATGTTAACGCCGACCACATAACACCTGGCGTACCAAATGTTGGACCTGGCAATGCTTCAGGGTAAAACAGCTGATCTAAACTACCACCTAACATGTAAACAAAAAAGCCTAAACCAAATACACCATAAACAATTGAAGGTACACCCGCTAAATTAATAACCGCGATACGTATCATTTTGGTTGCAGCATTTTTTGCTGCATATTCATGTAAGTATATTGCAGCAACTACGCCGAATGGCGTCACAATCACAGCCATTAGCATAACCATAAATACAGTACCAAATATCGCTGGAAATACTCCGCCTTCGGTATTAGCTTCTCTTGGATCGTCGGATACAAACTTGCCTAATTGAACAAAATATTGACCTAACTTTGCAAGAAAGCTCATATCATTTGGAAAAGTGAAATCAAGTACTTGGTATAAAGGTATTGTTACCATTTCACCACGCATATCTTTAACGATTACTTGATCACGCTTAGCTTCACCACGCAACTTAAATAACTCAGCTTCTAAAACATCATATTTGGCTTTTTGTTCTACTTTAAATTGCTCATATTCTTGTATGCGCTCTTGGGTTAACTCACCATCTAACTCATAAGCGCGTTGCTTTAAACGCGCACGCTCTAATGCATAGTTAATATGGCCAATTGGACCATTTTGTAAATCGAGTGCTTCGTCATTTAGGGATACAGCACGTTCAACTAAAGCTTCAAGCTTTTGTACTTTATCACTTGTATGTTCTTGACCATTTTCAATAACCTTTTCAACATATCCATAAAAGTTACCGTTTTTACTACGTTCAAAAACAGCCATATCTTTAGGTGCTGATTGTGATTTGATATCCGTTGTTAATATCCAACGAAAATCTAAATCTACATATTCACGGTTACCTGTTTTTAATAACAAGCGCTCAATGAACTCTTCATTGTAATCACCTAAATCTACACCAGTTGCTAATATACGTGATGTTGGCACTTGCTCTCGATCATAAATTTCACCGATAACAGCACTTTTAACACCCGCTTTTTCAATTTCTAGTTGCACCACTTCTGATGGCCAAAAGAAACTTAATCCACGCCAAGCAATAAGCGCTAGCAAACCAATTACTGAAATCAAGCTTATGCTAACTGCGCCACCTGTTAACCATATCCAAGGTGATCCTGATTTAAACCAGCTATTCATACTTATAACCTTTAATAATTCTATATTTAAACATATTAAGTTTTTGCAATATCATCTTAACCACCTTACATCGAACTATATTTGTCACGTAAACGTTGACGAACAAATTCAGCTATTGTGTTGAACATAAAGGTAAAGATAAATAAAACAAATGCAGCTAAGAATAAAATACGGTAATGAGAACTTCCCACTTCAGACTCTGGCATCTCGACTGCGATATTAGCCGCTAGAGTACGCATACCTTGGAAGATGCTCCAATCCATAATCGGAGTATTACCTGTTGCCATCAATACAATCATGGTTTCACCTACTGCACGACCTAAGCCCATCATAATCGCAGAGAAAATACCCGGACTCGCTGTTAAAAGAACTACTTTAACTAATGTTTGCCATTGTGTTGCACCTAAAGCAAGAGAACCATTTGTAAGATGTTTAGGCACACTAAATACCGCATCTTCAGCAATGGTAAATATGGTTGGAATAACCGCAAAGCCCATTGCAATACCAACAACAAGTGAATTTCGTTGGTCAAAATCAAGCCCTAAATCATTTGTTAAGTACTGACGAACATCTCCACCAAATAATAGGTCTTCTATTATTGGGCTCATGCTGAAAGCAAAAACACCCACCAATAAAACAACCGGAATTAATAGTATTGAATGTGATCCTTCAGGTACTGAGTTACGAATTTGTTGTGGTAATTTACTCCAGCCAAATGCAGTTGCTAACATAGCAAGTGGTAAGCCAAATAATAAAATCAAAATAGCAGGTAAGTGTTCTTCAAATATTGGCGCTAGCCAAAGGCCCGCCAAAAATCCTAAAATAACTGTTGGTAATGCTTCCATAATTTCGATTGTTGGTTTAACAACTTTACGTAATTGTGGAGACATAAAATATGCGGTGTAAACAGCGGCTGATAATGCA
>Ga0209396_1002701_pt1 | contig 18395 bp, 17 predicted proteins | sample GOMGulsemesocosm_6_FD_184638 | JGI IMG/M metagenome (GOLD analysis project Ga0209396, IMG submission 184638) | Methane-oxidizing microbial communities from mesocosms in the Gulf of Mexico - GOM8C Gulf of Mexico (SPAdes) (version 2) | ecosystem: Environmental > Aquatic > Marine > Cold seeps...
CCTGATAAAACAGACTAGATGGTTAATATGCTAGAAAATAATCAAACGACCGCTATGCGTGAATCCCTATCCGCCTTAATGGATGATGAGGCTTCTGAAATGGAGTTGCTGCGTGTGCTTAAGGCCGTTGAGCAGCAGCCAGAGTTGCGTCAGCGCTGGGCAAGTTATCAGATGATTGCCGCGTCCATGCGTGGCGAGGTCCCAGTTGCTCCGTATGTGGATCTGTCCTCATCCATTAGTGCTGCGCTCGAGGACGAGCCGGTGCATGCACTGGTCGTGGCGGAAAAAACGTGGTTGCACCGTGTGGGTCGCATGGCCATTGCAGCGTCCGTCGCGGGAGCGGTGATTGTGACGGGACAGTTGTCAGGGTTTGGTCTGGGTGATGTTGGTTCGGACGGCGCGTCAGTGCTTGCGGCTTCTGGTGCGCCTGCTGTGTCAGGGGCTGTCCCCTCTGGAGCCTTACCTGCCGGCTTTCGTGCGCCAGATCTTGCAGCGAGGACCGTGAGCAGTCATAAATCTATGCCGGCAGCTGAGGGGCGCACGTTGGTGAAACGAGCGCCATCTGCGCCGGTGAATCGACGCCCGTCCCCAGAGGTGCAGGCCTACCTTCAGCAGGTGATGCAGCTGCACGCTGATAATGCTTCGGTCAATACGGGTCGAGGGGTTCTGTCCTATGCTCGTGTGCCCGCGGTAAAGGTTCAGCCACCAGAGTCCAGTAAGTAATTCTTTACCTGGAAGGTGGTTGGCCGTAGATTCCCGTTCTGGTTTTTAATCGCCCTCGCTTAACGGTGTTGGCGATTAAGGAGATTCTGATCGATGGTGCACGCACTGTATAAATCCTTTTTATTTTCATCCCCTCGCAGTCCTTTTAAATGGCGGCGCCCTCTGCTGGCGACCGCTGTGTATTTGTTCGCGTGCATGCCGGTTGGCGCCGCTGAAAATTTAGACAGAGTCGGCGCGTTGCTGGGAGGGATGTCACAGGCATTGCGTGAGCAGAGCTATCAAGGCTTGTTCACCTATGAGCACGGGGGGGCGCTTGAAACCTTGAAGCTTCTGCATCAAGTATCCGACGGCATTGAGGTGTCGAGTCTCGAACACCTCAATGGTCCAGCTCAGCGCTACAGTCCTAGTGCGCGTAAAACTGACTGTTTGAGTCCTTCTGATCGACGCCTGCGGGGGCTGCTACCTGATGTGAGCGGGACGTTGGCCGATCTGGCTACGCACTACCATTTCTATATCCGGGAGGATCAGCGGGTTGCAGGTCGTGAAGCCACGGTTTTACAAATCGTCCCGCGCGATGAATACCGTTTTGGTCACACTTTTACTATTGATAAGGCGACTTCACTGCCTTTGGGGGCGATGATCTTCACGCCCAATAAAACAGTGCTTGAGCGCTTGCAGTTCGTGGATTTAAGTCTGTTAACTGATGCTGAGCCGCTGGCGGTTGCCCCGTCGGCGTTCCTTTGCCAGAGTGAGCCCGCGCCTCAAGAGCTTTGGCGTGTTGGCTGGATGCCGAGTGGTTTTATGTCGGCAGGGGTTAATCGCAGTGAGTCGGTCGGCGATATGATGATGTTTACGGATGGTCTGTCTTCATTCTCGGTGTTTATTCGACGCAGTGTCGCTGGGGTTGCCGCTCAAGGGCAAGCTCAACGGGGTGCGACGGTAGCGTTTATGCAACAATATCGCTTTGGACAGACGGTTTATACGGTCAGTGTCGTGGGCGAAGTGCCGGTCCGCACGGCGCAACGCATTGCCAACTCAATCCAGCCTGTGGGGCAGGGCTAGTCATTTGGAGGTCGCTCACGATTAGGGCTGAACGATGATGTCGAGTATTATGACCCCCCCTAGTTATTCAAGTGGATCATACCTGTGATCAAAGAAGCTGGCCGCGTTGTTGCGATAGATGAGAACTGCCTGTGGGTTGAGACCATACAGAGCTCGACCTGTAGCAGTTGCAGTGCGCAGAAGGGCTGTGGCCAGGGTATGGTGGCCAAATGGACAGGTAAGACCGTGCAGATCCCTGTGCTACTCGAAGGGCGTTCGCCCGAGCAATTCTCCCTGCACGATGAAATCGAACTGGGTATCCCCGAAAACGTCGTTGTGGCTGGCTCTTTATTTGTGTATCTAACCCCCTTGTTCGGGTTGGTGGTGGGCGCGCTTGCCTTGCAGTGGTGGCTTGCTTCTGAGTTGACAGCCATAATTGGCGCAGTGTTGGGGTTTGGGCTTGGGGCGTTGGTTGTCCGCTGGCACAGTTTTAGGCATAAGTACGATCGCCGTGTACAGCCGGTTATCCTGGATGGCCAAGAGCCATTACAGTGGTCTACAGCGTCTGAGGGGCGCTGCACGACGGGTCCTACGCCCAGTGTGAAGGGCTGAAACGGTTGGCTGTGCTGCGTGTCGTTAGAGGCTGCTTGAATTCTGCCTATCAAGGTAAGGTCGATAGCTTAAAATAGGCAAATGAGCTAGAATCGCGGGCTAATTTGGGGTGTGTTTGTCTACCCTGTTCATTGCTGTTGTGAATGTTGCTGTTCTTAAGCCTTGGCTGAAGCAGTTGGCATTGTCCCTACAACCCTTTGCGTAGCCTGTATCTATTGTGACTGATCTAAGCCATATCCGTAATTTCTCTATCATTGCCCATATCGACCACGGCAAATCCACTATCGCTGACCGCTTTATCCAAGTCTGTGGCGGCCTCTCCGCGCGTGAAATGGAAGCGCAGGTGCTTGACTCGATGGATATCGAGCGCGAGCGCGGTATCACCATCAAGGCGCAGAGTGTGACGCTCGATTACAAGGCGCGTGATGGTGAGGTTTATCAACTCAATTTCATTGATACGCCGGGTCACGTGGACTTCTCCTACGAAGTTTCTCGTTCGCTCTCGGCCTGCGAGGGTGCCTTGTTGGTGGTCGATGCAGCTCAGGGTGTTGAAGCTCAGTCGGTGGCGAACTGTTATACCGCGATTGAGCAGGGGCTGGAAGTCATACCGGTATTGAACAAGATTGATTTGCCGCAGGCTGACCCAGATCGAGTGGCTCAAGAAATTGAAGACGTGATTGGCGTGGAAGCCTCCGAGGCCGTGCAGTGTAGTGCCAAATCGGGTATAGGCATTGAGGACGTTCTAGAGGACTTGGTGCGGCTCGTTCCGCCTCCGCAGGGCGACGTTGACGCTCCTCTGCAGGCGTTGATTATTGACTCATGGTTTGATAACTATCTCGGTGTAGTGTCCTTGGTTCGAGTCATGCAAGGCACTTTAAAGGCAAAAGACAAGGTCATTACTAAGAGTATTGGCCGCGCCCAGGTTGTGGACAGTGTCGGTGTATTTACTCCGAAACGGAAAGTAACCGGTGTCTTGCGCGCCGGTGAAGTGGGTTTTGTTGTCTCGGGGGTAAAAGACATTCTTGGGGCTCCAGTGGGCGATACAATAACCCACCTCAGTACGCCCGATGTCGAGGCTGTGCCAGGCTTTAAAAAGGTGAAACCGCAGGTTTACGCGGGGCTCTTCCCTGTTAGTTCTGATGACTATGAAGGTTTTCGCGACGCTCTGGCGAAGTTGACACTTAACGATGCCTCCCTGTTCTATGAGCCAGAAAGCTCCGATGCGTTGGGTTTTGGTTTTCGCTGTGGCTTCCTCGGCATGCTGCATATGGAAATCATCCAAGAGCGGCTGGAGCGTGAATACGACCTCGATTTGATTACCACCGCGCCCACTGTGAGCTTTGAAGTGGTGCTCAATAATGACGATGTTGTGACGGTTGATAATCCGTCAAAACTCCCGGATCTTGGTTCTATCCAAGAGATGCGTGAGCCTGTGGTTGAGGCCAATATTCTGGTGCCCCACGATCATTTGGGTGCGGTCATTACCCTGTGTATCGAAAAGCGCGGTGTGCAGAAAGATATGCAGTACCTAGGCAATCAAGTGGCTGTGACCTATGAGCTGCCGATGAACGAAGTGGTGATGGACTTCTTTGACCGCCTTAAGTCTGTCAGTCGTGGTTTTGCCTCTTTGGATTATAACTTTGATCGTTTCGAACCGGCTAATTTGGTGCGCCTTGATGTGTTGATTAATGGCGACCGAGTCGATGCTTTGGCCTTGATTGTGCACAGGGACAATGCCCAACAAAAAGGGCGTGCTCTGGCCGAGAAAATGAAGGAATTGATTCCTCGCCAAATGTTTGATGTGGCGATTCAGGCGGCCATTGGTGGTCAAGTGGTTGCCCGCACCACGGTTAAAGCGTTGCGTAAGAACGTAACGGCTAAGTGTTATGGTGGTGATATAAGCCGTAAGAAGAAACTGCTGCAGAAGCAGAAAGCTGGTAAGAAACGGATGAAGCAAGTGGGCAATGTGGAAATCCCACAGGAAGCGTTCTTGGCTGTGCTGAAAATGGACGAGAAGTAGCCAGGTTGAACGCCACGCTGCCTTTGCAAAATTGTTGAATGACTGGGTTACGAAATAAAAGGTTTTACAGATTATATGGATATTAACTTTCCTTTGGTTATGGTCGTCTTGGTTTTTGTTAGCGGCTTGATCTGGTTGTTTGATGGTTTGTTTTTAGCGCGTGCCCGAGGTAAGGCTATCGCCAGTGTGGATGCGCAGTTTGAGGCGGTTGAGCTGGGTGCTGATCAACGTGACGAGACCTATACCCAGGCACGACAGTTGGCGGCGAAAGAGCCCTTGGCGGTAGAATACGCCAAGTCCTTTTTCCCTGTGTTATTTGTCGTCTTGGTGCTGCGCTCGTTTTTGGTTGAACCCTTTCAAATCCCTTCTGGATCAATGGTGCCGACGCTGAAAATAGGCGATTTCATTCTGGTCAATAAATTTACCTATGGTATTCGTTTGCCAGTTGTGCGTACTAAAGTGCTTGAAATGAACAAACCTCAGCGTGGTGATGTGATGGTTTTCTTCCCACCGCATAAGCCTATCTACTTTATTAAACGTGTGGTGGGTTTGCCAGGCGATGAAATCCGCTATGTAAACAATGTGTTGTTTATTAACGGCGAGCGCCAACCGCAAGAATTAGAGGCGTCACTGCCGCCAGCCGCGCCGCGCTTTCAGCTGGTTAGCGAAACACTGGATGGCGTCCCCCACGCTATGCGTAAACACATAGTGCCTGGACGGCTTAGTCGCAATGGGCACTGGGTGGTGCCTGAGGGGCATTATTTCATGATGGGCGATAATCGTGATAACAGCTCTGATAGCCGTGAATGGGGCCCTGTGCCGGAAGAAAACATTGTCGGCAAGGCCTTTGCGATCTGGATGCACTGGGAATCACTGATGAGTGTGCCAAGCTTTAATCGTGTCGGTGCTATTCAATAACCTCGCTGGGTGGCCTGTGAGTGCATATTTCAATATACGGCTATAACAACTAAAAAGAGAGTCAGTATGAACATGTTGAGTGTGAATAATGTGAAGGCTGCGCGTGATCAACAAGGGATGTCCCTGTTTCCTATGCTGCTGCTGTTGTGTGTCGGCGGGTTGATATTCCTGTGTGTTTCGCGCATGGCGCCGGCGTATATGGACAATCAATACGCCGAGACCGCGCTGAAGTCATTGAGTAACCCAGAGGGGCGCCTTGATGAGCTAACCAGTCGACAGATCAAAAAGCAGCTGTCGGCCTTTTTTATTGTAAACAGAGTTAATAGCCAGATTGAAAAAAGTCTCAAGCTGCATGAGCGCAAAAGCAAGTTGTTAGTGACGCTCGATTATGAAGTCCGTGTACCGATTCTCTACAACGTAGAAGTCGTGATGACCTTTAAGAACCACTGGGACAGTTCGCGCCCAGATGACTGTTGTAAAGCTGAAGGTGAAATTGAAAGTCAATAAAATTACCCGCCAGCGTCTGTTGACGCGCCTTGGTTACGAATTTAACGATGTGAAATTGTGTCACTTGGCACTGACACACCGTAGCTTTGGGAACCCAAATAACGAGCGCCTAGAGTTTTTAGGGGATTCGATTCTTAACTTTGTCATCGGCGAGGACCTGTTTCGACGTTTCCCCGAAGCAAAAGAGGGGCAGCTAAGTCGTCTGCGGGCGCAGTTGGTAAAGGGCGAAACCCTAGCCGAAGTCGCCCGTGAGTTTAGCATTGGGGAAAACCTGATCCTCGGTGAAGGTGAGCTGAAAAGTGGTGGCAGTCGCCGTGATTCAATTTTGGCGGATGCTGTCGAAGCATTGATTGGCGCGATTCATCTGGACAGTGGGGATGCCGTATCAAAAGAGCGAGTGTTGGCTTGGTATCGTGAACGTTTGGAGGCCATCGAGCTTAACGACAACCCCAAGGATGCTAAAACTCAGCTGCAAGAACTGCTTCAATCACGTAAAAAGGCGCTGCCTGAGTATCGTGTCGTGGAAGTCTCCGGTGAGGCACATGCACAGGTGTTTACCATCGAGTGTCACTGTGCCCTATTGAAAAAGCCGACCTCATCAACGGCCAGTAGCCGCCGAGTAGCCGAGAAAAAAGCAGCGGCTAAAGCGCTGGGCTTAATTAAGCCACTTTAAATTATTGGGATCGAAGGAATTATTATGACAACTGAGACCCGTAAGTGTGGTTATGTGGCGATTGTTGGTCGCCCGAACGTTGGCAAGTCAACGCTTCTTAATCACATACTTGAGCAAAAAATCAGTATCACTTCGCGCAAGCCGCAGACAACTCGTCATAATGTCTTAGGCATTAAGACCGAAGCGGGTGTACAAGCTATTTATGTCGATACACCGGGTATGCATTTACAGCATGAAAAAGCGATCAATCGCTATATGAATCGTGCCGCCAGTACCGCAATTAAAGATGTGGATGTGGTTATTTTTATTGTCGATAAATTGGCGTGGACCCCTGAAGATGACATGGTGGCAGAGCGGCTGCAGTATGTGGAATGCCCAATCATTTTAGCGGTCAATAAAATTGATCAGCTGGACGATAAACAGGATCTACTGCCGCACCTGCAAAAACTGGCAGTAAAGCTCAATGCCGCCGAGATAGTGCCCATGTCTGCACTGCGTGGGCACAACCTTGATCAGTTGCAAAAGCTGGTGTGCGAGCGCTTGCCTGAAGCTGATTATTTTTACCCTGAGGATCAAATTACCGATCGGACATCACGCTTCCTAGCCGCTGAGATTGTGCGTGAAAAGATCACCCGTCAGCTGGGCGATGAATTACCTTATCAAATGACTGTGGAAATTGAAGAGTTTAACCATGAAGGGCGCATTATCCATATAGGTGCACTGATATTGGTTGAACGTGATGGTCAAAAGCGGATTTTGATTGGTGATAAAGGCGACAAAATTAAGCAGATTGGGCAACAGGCTCGCCTAGATATGGAGTTGTTGTTCGACACGAAAGTCATGCTCAAGCTATGGGTAAAGGTGAAATCTGGTTGGTCGGATGATGAGCGTGCACTGCGCAGTCTTGGTTACGATTAAGGTCGTGTATACGTCTAGCAGGAAGGGTTAATACGGTGCGTGTTGAACTGCAGCCAGCATACGTCTTACACTCGCGCCCGTTTAGTGATTCGAGCTTAATCGTCGATTGCCTAACACCTGACTTTGGGCGTATATCCCTGCTAGCGAAGGGAGCCCGCGCGGCCAAATCTAGGCAGCGTAATCTATTGCAGCCCTTCCTCGCTCTCAGTGTCTCTTGGCAGGGCAAATCAAACCTGAAAACCTTGATCGGCGTTGAAACACAATCTTTGCGTTTACCTCTGCAGGGTAAAAGTCTTTATTGTGGGTTCTATCTCAATGAGTTGCTGGTGCGTTTACTGCCTGAACTGGATGCCATGCCTGAAATATTGTCGATCTATCAGCAGGCGCTGGAGGCTTTGAGTTTACCTTCTGCCAGGGGCGGGGACTCTGGCTTTGAGGTGGTATTGCGTCGTTTTGAGCGACAGTTGTTGCAGTTGTTAGGCTACGAAATTAACTTTCTCTACGAGGCGCTTTCTTCTGAGCCGATTCACACCCATGGCAACTATCGCTATGAGCCAGAACAAGGTTTTATACGTGTGGAGGGGCATTTGACGAGAACAGAGTTCGAGCGAGCCATGTTGTTTCAGGGTGAGCAGGTTTTGGCCCTTGCTGCACATGACTACAATCAACCTGCCACTTTGTACGCTGCTAAGTGTGTAATGCGCTTGGCACTGCAACCCCTTTTGGGACGTAAACCCCTGCAGAGTCGAAAGCTTTTTGTGGATATGGTCTCCTCTCCCGCTGAACTCTGTGAGTCGTAAGTGGGTACTACTCATTACATTTACTTGTTGACCATGTTGGTTTAGATAGCCCGTTTAAGAATATCAGAGAGCATTGATTATGATCGTCGGCATGGGCACGGATATCATTGAGTTAGCGCGTATCGAGGCAACCCTGTCCCGCCTAGGGGATGCATTTGCAAAGCGCATCCTTGATAAAAATGAATTTTCTATCTATCGAGATTCAAAGCAGGCGCTTAATTACCTGGCGAAACGTTTTGCTATCAAAGAGGCCGCGGCTAAGGCGTTGGGAACGGGCATCGGGCGCGGTGTTTCTTGGCAGCATATGCACACGTCTCACTCGGAGTACGGTGCCCCTTGTCTAGCCTTCACGGGAGGGGCTAATAAGCGTTTTGTTACACTTGGTGCTACCCATTGCCATCTTAGTGTATCCGATGAACAGCATTATGCAGTTGCTCATGTGATCTTAGAGTCTGTTTGATATAAAGAGTCTGTAGTTGTACGAGAGAGCGGCTACTCGCAGGCAAAAATAATGTCGAGTTCGTGTTCTTTTTCCCATTCTTGTAATGCATCTATAGCGGCTAAAGTTGCCGCCATTGGCTTTTCTATCGCGCCATAATTTTGTTGCTGCAGAAGTTTATCCAATACTGAACTCTGCTTCTTTAGTTCGGGTACGCCGCAGTAACAACTGCCACCATGAATTCTATGTACTATGGTTTGCAGTGCCTGCCACTGCTGTTGCTGAAACAACTCGATGATGACCTCTCTGTCTCGACCTAGGTCGTTTAACAGCATGCGTAGCATATCTCTGGCAAGGTCGGCTTTACCGTTGCTCAGCCTTAAGGATTCTGACAAATCCATCGGACCTCTTGCCTGCGTGCTCAGTGTGTCAGCAGCCACTGGCTTGGTGCTTTGTTGCTGTTTTTGACTCGGGCGGTATTGTGTCCAGCGCTCAATGGTATGGATTAACTGAGATTCACTGATGGGTTTGGTGATGTAATCATCCATGCCAGCCAGTAGGAGTTTGGGTTTATCATCGTTCATTGCGTGGGCTGTGAGTGCCACGATGGGGGTTCGTTTAGCATTCATGCCGCTCAGGCTCTGTTGTTGGTTTTGGTAGTCTCGTATCCGTTGTGTTGTTTCCATGCCGTCTAGGCCGGGCATTTGTATGTCCATAAAAATGAGATCGAAGCTTTCCTGTTGGCAGCACTCTATGGCCTTCAGGCCGTCACTGGCTTCACTCACTTGCAGTTCTAGCCCTTTTAAAAGCTCACTCACCAGTTGCCTATTAGCTGGGTTGTCATCCACAACCAATATCTTTGCGCTGGAGCCTATAAATGTTGCGCTGGTCTCTGTGCTTGTTGTGCTGGCGCTATCGTCTGCTCTGCCCTCGAACACACTGTTAAATGACTCAAGTAGATAATCATGACTTAGAGGTGTCGATATAAGTGCGCTGAGGGCCTTGTGAAGGCCTTTGTGGTGCATGAGTGCACTGTCTGGGGACGCTGCCAGAAGGGTAGGGCAGTGCCAGCTGGTTATTGCTCGTTCGGCTATATGGCATAACTGTTTTGCATCAAATGGGTCAGTGTCACCGCTAGACATTATGAATAGAGCGTCAAATGGGTGACCATTGCGCAGGCTTTCTTCAAGTTGTGGTAACAGTTGGTCGAAGTTTAGAATCTCTTCACAGTGTATGCCCCACTCTTTGAGGTACTGACCGAGTTGCAAGCGCTGCATGGGGTTTTCACTGAATAGGGCTAGGCGTTTGCTTTGTAAGTGAGTGAAATTACTGTTGTTTAAATCTTGTCGATTACCTAACTCAGCACTGAACCAGAGCGTACTGCCCTCATTTAACTGGCTCTCCACGGCGATTTCACCATGCATTTTTTCGACCAGTCGTTGCGCGATAGCAAGACCTAGCCCGGTACCGCCCTGCTCTCGATTGTGAGTGCCGTCAGCCTGGGTGAAGGCATCAAATAAGTGCTGCTGTTGTTCTTCACTCATGCCTATGCCTGAGTCAGCCACACTGATTTTTATTCGACTTTTGTTGTCGATCTGCTCAATCATCTCTGTGCGTACAATAATATTCCCCTGTTTGGAGAATTTAATGGCGTTGCTAAGTAGGTTGCTGAGTATTTGTTTGAGGCGTAAGGGGTCACCCAGCAAGTATTGCGGTGTGTCGGGTGCAAATAATGAAATCAGCTGTAAGTGTTTCGTATTAGCAGCGGGTGCGACGGCTTGAATAGCCTCATCAATCACTTGGCGAAGATTCAGAGGGCTGTAGTCTAAATTCAGTTTGCCTGCCTCAATACGGGAAAAATCTAGAATGTCGTTAATAACGGTTAGCAACCCCTGGGAGGAATGGCTAATAGTGCGCAGGTATTCTCGCTGTTGCGGTGTTAGAGCCGTCTTAAGTAAGAGATTGCTAAAACCAATGATGCCATTGATCGGCGTTCGAATTTCATGGCTTGTGTTTGCTAGGAACTCGGATTTGATGTCGCTGGCCTCGAGTGCCCGCTTGCGAGCAATGTCCAGTTCAATATTTTGAACCTCAATGGTGTCGAGTGTCTCCTGCAAATCCTGTGTGGATTGCTGCAGCAGTAGTTGTTGCTCGTCGTGAGCCCCGCTTAAATGCTCGCCAAGCTTGTTGGTGGCGTGGGCTAAATTTTGGAGCTCTTGGGGGCCGTGAAGAGTGGCTTTTTGTGTGTATTGTCCTTGGCGGAATGCTTCCAGTGCTTGCTCTATGCCACTGATGGGTACTTGAATACTCTCGGCCAGCTTCCAGGCCATATTGATCAGGGTGCAGATGAATACGATGAGACATAAGAGGATGAATGCGGCACCTTTGTATTGCGCTAAAAGCAGAGGTGTTTGATCGATGGACAGGATCAGCCACAGAGGCTCTCCGGCGCTTGCTTCGCTGCCGAGAATTGGCAGGCTTAAAGTAAGGTTTTGATCATGTGAGTGCGTTTGCAGTACGTTGGTGAGCGCTGGCAGGGCTTGTTGGTTAAGCAGTTTGCCGGCAAAACCTTTGATTTTGTGCTGCCGGTTGATTAAATAGGCTCCGTCCACTTGCCTGATCGAAAGGCTGTTGTTGAGCGAGTGGCTGATGCGATCAGGGTCGTTGCTGGCGATCGCATCATTGATGCTGGCGACAATCAATTCACTGACGATCAAGGCTCGGGCACCTTTGTAGCGTTGTAGCTCACTGCTAAAGAACCATAATAAAATAAGGCTCATACAGGTGATGGCGATTAAGAATGGTATGACGCCCAACTGATGGATTTTATAAGGTAAATTCTTTGAGGGGGCGGGCAGGCGCAATTGGGGGCTCCAAGCAGTCCTTCGATGATCACTTAAGGCTTAGGCTCTGTATTCTTGGCCGTTTTTAAGTGGTACGTTTATTGTTTTTAAGCTTCTATTTCACCATATCACAATCAAGGCTAAAATATGGGCACTTGTCCATGCCCTTGACCGTCTGTCTTACGGCCTTTGGCCGCTATTTTCCAGCGTTATTTAAGAGATCTTCATGACCGATTCTAAGATTTTACCCGGCCTTCGTTACCCAACTATTGAGGCATGTATCGGCAACACGCCACTGGTGCGTTTACAGCGCTTGATGGGTGATACCAGCAACACCATTTTGTTGAAGTTAGAGGGCAATAACCCTGCGGGTTCGGTCAAGGACCGGCCGGCTCTGTCGATGATTAATCGCGCTGAAGCCCGTGGTGATATTCAGTCAGGGGATACGCTGATTGAAGCAACCAGCGGCAACACGGGGATTGCGTTGGCCATGGCCGCGGCTATAAAAGGCTACCGCATGATATTGATCATGCCTGACAGTTCGACTCAGGAGCGCAAAGACGCGATGACCGCTTACGGCGCGCAGTTGATAGAGGTGACTAAAGAGCAAGGCATGGAAGGGGCGCGGGATCTAGCCCAGCAGATGGCGGCTGATGGTCGGGGAACGGTGTTGGATCAATTTGCCAATGGCGATAATCCTTTGGCCCATTACGAGACGACAGGCCCAGAGATTTGGCAGCAAACTAAAGGGGAAGTAACACACTTTGTAAGCTCTATGGGGACTACCGGTACCATTATGGGTACTTCCACCTACCTAAAAGAGCGCAACCCCGAGCTCCAAATTGTCGGCCTGCAGCCGGAAGACGGTGCTAGCATCCCAGGTATTCGCCGCTGGCCAAAGGAGTACCTGCCGAGTATTTTTGATGAAGCACGCGTTGACCGCGTCATTAATATGGGCCAGCAAGAGGCAGAGGATATGACCCGCGCGCTGGCCCGGGAAGAAGGTATCTTTTGTGGTGTCTCAAGCGGTGGAGCCGTTGCTGGTGCACTGAGACTGAGCAAAGAAGTGTCGAATGCCACGATTGTCGTGGTTATTTGTGATCGTGGCGACCGGTACTTGTCGTCCGGCTTGTTTAATGGGCCTGCTTGATTATGGCGAAGCTGTTTAAATCGAAGGGCCGCAAGCTCGGTGCCAGGGGTAAGACCACGACGGCGAAAGCATCGAAGCACGCAGCGAGTGCAGCACCGAGTAAAACTGCTGTGCCGAAGCTATTGGATGTGAGCGGATTGGCGCTCGATGGTCGGGGGGTGGCGCACCATCAGGGAAAGACGGTGTTTGTCGCCGGCGGCTTACCGGGTGAGCGGGTTAGTGTCCAGCATTATCGTCACCATAAGCGCTTTGATGAGTGTCAATTACGTGATTATGAGCAGGCATCAGGAGAGCGAACGGATCCAGCCTGTCCACATTTTGCATCGTGTGGCGGGTGCCAGTTGCAGCATCTACAGGCCCGCGCGCAGATTGTGTATAAACAGGCGTCGGTTTTGGAGCTTTTGGCGCGCCAAGCATCGGTAACACCGGAGTTTATAGAAGACCCCATTCTTTCAGCCTCTGAGGCTTACCGTAGCCGTGCTCGGCTGGCCGTCAGTAAATCTGGGCAGCTGGGGTTTCGTCAGGAGGGTTCTGATACGCTAGTGGCTATCAGTAGCTGCTTGGTCTTGGATGCGCGTTTACAAGTACTTCTAGCCCCACTACAGCAGTGGTTGGACTCCCTTCGGGCTGAAAGTGGTCGGGCGAAACCGGTTGCAGTTACCCACATCGAACTCATTGCGGTTGACTCTGGAGTGGGGGTATTACTGAGGCACCCGCAGCCAGTGGCGGTTGATCAGCGCAAGGCATTGCAGCAACTGTTGACGGACACTTCCCTGAACATATGGTGGCAGGCTAAAAAACAGGGGTCGTTAGAGGGCTCTAACGGTTTACCCTGCGAGCCATCGCTGAGTTATCAATTGCATGATTTTGATCTGCAATTAGCGTTTAAGCCGGCTAATTTCACCCAGATTAATGCATCGGTCAATCAGGCCATGATCATCCGGACTGTGGAATGGCTCACCTTGAAAGCGTGTGACCATGTGATGGATTTATTTTGCGGGATTGGAAATTTCAGCCTGCCATTGGCACGAATAGCCGAGCGTGTTGTCGGAGTTGAAGCCATTGAGGATATGGTGATTCAAGGGCGTGTCAACGCGTCAGATCAGGGGTTGAGTAATGTTGAGTTTCAGGCGCTAGACCTCGCTCAGCAAGGTTTAGGCGAGCGCATTGCGAAGCTCGGTATCAATAAACTAGTATTGGACCCACCGCGCAGCGGTGCTCGAGAGGTGTGTGAAGAAATGCACGGGTCTGGGGTGCAGCGACTTGTTTATATCTCCTGTAACCCCGCAAGTCTTGCGCGTGATGCGGCTATTTTGCAGCGCCAAGGCTACAGAATGATAAAGTTCAGTGTTTTGGACATGTTTCCTCATACTGCCCATGTTGAGTCCATGGCACTGTTTCAATGTGATTAAGCGTGTCGAATAAGCTTTGCCGGTGGCGGGAAGGTCGCGGGTGAAGGTTTGTGTGATAAGAAGGATTTTGTCAGGGCATTGCAATGCCCTGCAGTGACAATGGATAACAGTGGCTTATGGTTCAAGTAAGAGAAGCACACCCCGAGACAGCCGATGGCCATGTCGATATTGAGGCATGGGTGAATCGTTTGTTTGATATTCAGCCTCTGAATGAGTCATTTCGAATAGATCTCACCCGCGCTTGCGAAGTCAGTTTTAAAGCTGAGGAGCAGGCGATTGCCGCCAAAAATATTTGGGCCGAAGGCACCAGCAGCTTCCGCACGGGTTTGGAAATGGCCGAAATTTTGGCCGATTTACAACTCGACGGAGAGACGCTTATTGCTGCGTTGCTCTATCGTACCGTTCGTGAAGATAAGCGCACCTTAAAAGACATTGAAGCTGATTTTGGTGAGGGCGTAGCCAAGCTCATCAAAGGGGTGCTGCGTATGGCGGCGATTAGCACCCAACGCAGTGATTCCGATGAGAGTGTATTGGGGCAGCAGTCCCAAGAGCAGTCTGAGAAAGTTCGAAAGATGTTAGTGGCGATGGTGGATGATGTGCGAGTCGCACTGATCAAGCTGTCGGAGCGCACCTGCGCCATTCGCGCGGTTAAAAACATCAGCGATGATAAGCGCCGTAAAGTTGCGCGTGAAGTGGCTGACATCTATGCGCCGCTTGCTCACCGTCTTGGTATTGGACACATAAAATGGGAGCTTGAAGACCTCGCCTTCCGTTACTTGCACTCCGATGACTACATGCATATTGCAAGGTTGCTCGATGAGAGGCGTTTAGACCGTCAGTCGTATATCGATATGGCGCTGTCTACCTTGCATGAAAATATGACGGCAGCGAGTATTGATGCTGACATTAATGGCCGTGCGAAGCACATATACAGTATCTGGCGGAAGATGCGCCGGAAAGACATAGGCTTTTCTCAGGTTTATGATATTCGTGCGGTGCGAATTTTGGTGCCAACGGTACGTGACTGCTACAGTGTTCTGGGTATTGTGCATACCTTGTGGCGTAACATCCCCAATGAGTTCGATGACTACATTGCCTCACCAAAAGAGAATGGCTACCGCTCCTTGCATACGGCCGTGATTGGCCCCGAGCGGAAAGTGCTGGAGGTGCAAATTCGAACGCGCAACATGCACGAGGAAGCCGAATTTGGGGTCTGTGCTCACTGGCTTTATAAAGGTGCTGATGAGGATCCTGCCGAGGACAGCTATGAACAGAAGATTGCGTGGCTGCGTCAAGTATTGGAGTGGCACGAAGAGTTAGGCGGTGATGCCTTAGCCGATGACCTTGTCACGGGAGTCGAGCAGGACCGTATTTATGTATTCACCCCAGATGGGCATGTATTGGATCTGCCACCTGGTTCTACACCTCTTGATTTTGCTTACCGAGTACACACAGAGGTTGGCAACCGTTGCCGTGGGGCGAAGATCAATGGGCGTATAGTGCCGCTCAATTATAGCCTGCGCACAGCCGACCAGGTCGAGATATTGACGGGTAGTCGGGAGTCTCCCAGTCGCGATTGGCTCTCGGCTGGCTTGGGGTATTTAAAAACTGGGCGCGCACGGGCAAGGGTTCAGCAGTGGTTTAAGTTACAGGCTCGCGATCAAAATATTGCGGATGGCCGCGCGATATTGGATAAAGAGTTTAGGCGCTTAGCGCTTGAAGATCTTGATTTCGATGAGTTGGTTGGCAAGTTGAACCTTGCGTCGCTCGATGATCTGTATGCGGCGGTGGGTGCGAGTGACGTGGGGGTTGTTCACGTCATTAATGTGGCACAAAAAATGCTCGCGGTGGAGAGTCAGGCTGAGCCACAGATTAGTCTAACGGGTAAAACCCGTCAGCAGCACTCCGACTCGGATCTGTTTATTGATGGCGTGGGCAACCTGCTGACACACATTGCGGGCTGTTGTGATGCCGTGCCAGGCGATGCGATTGTGGGTTATATAACGCTTGGGCGAGGAGTTTCAATTCATCGTCAAGACTGTAGCAATGTACTGCAGTTGCAGAGTGATGAGCCGGAGCGAATCATTCAGGTGAGCTGGGGCGAGGCGCCGCGCAATGTGTATTGCGTGGATATTATGGTTGAGGCGTTTGATCGGCACGGTTTATTACGTGATATTACCGCTCTTCTGGATAATGACCGGGTCAATGTAAACGCTATGCAGACGCTATCCGATAGGCGTAAGAATACGGTGGACATGGTATTTAGCGTGGAGATAAGTAACTTTGCGGAACTGAGCCGCGTACTGGCGCGCTTGAATCAATTGCCCAACGTGGCATCCGCTAGGCGCAAACATCACTAATTCGCTAGGTATTTTACTGTGTGAGAGACAGCGTAAGGCCTGCATTAATGCAGGCCTTACTTTATGTAGATAATGGTAGGACGGCATATGGACAAAGGTATCCACTCAGATACTCAATTTGTTGTTGAGGACGGGCAGCAGGCTTATAGCTTAGCGGATTTATTAACGTTAATGACGCGGCTACGTGACCCAGCTGATGGTTGCCCTTGGGACATGAAACAAGATTACAAAAGTATCACTCCCTCGACCATTGAAGAAGCATACGAGGTGGTCGATGCCATCGAGAGGGGTGACTTGGAGCATTTGCGAGAAGAGTTGGGTGACCTGCTTTTTCAAGTGATTTTTTACAGTGAGCTGTCTCGTGAAGCGTCGCGCTTTGATTTTGCGGATGTCGTGGCGGATCTGACCGCTAAGCTTATTCGCCGCCACCCTCATGTGTTCCCCGGCGGCACACTGGACAGTAGGCTGGGCAAGGCGCGCACACAGGACGATGAAGCGGAGATCAAAGCGCGCTGGGAAGCTTTAAAACTCATAGAACGTGCGGAAAAAGGGCAGCGTAAGGTATTGGCTGATGTGCCATTGGGTTTGCCAGGGTTAACGCGTGCGGTAAAACTGCAGAAGCGCGCAGCGCAGGTTGGCTTTGATTGGCCAGATGTGCATGGCGTGCTCGGAAAAATAGAAGAGGAAATCGCAGAGGTTCGTGAAGCATTGGCTGCGGGTGATCCAGTTGCGGTGCAGGATGAGCTAGGTGATGTGTTCTTTGCGTTGGCGAATTTGTGTCGTCACCAAAAGATCGACCCAGAAAGTGCAGTGCGCAGTACCAATAAGAAATTTGAGAGACGCTTTGCCTATATTGAATCTCAGCTGGCTGTTAGCGGGAAAACCCCGCAAACGGCAAGCTTGGATGAAATGGATCACCTCTGGGATGAGGCGAAATTTAACGAGTAAAAGGGCAGTAGCCTCAATGACAGGTTAACTTGCGGGCTGGTTAAGTGACCTTTTCTAAGCGGTTGCGGTGCTCTTTGGTCAGTTTAAGGAATTTGGGGGTAATACCCGTGTCTTCGTATATCTCATCGCCCATCTCATCGAAGGCAACCACATTGTTACCTCTGACGTAGGGCACCGACTGTTCAAAATCATCCAGCGCGGCACAGAGTAAGTCCGCGAGTAATATCTCATCGGTTAAGCGGGGGTACTTGAGGCGCAGCAGCTGAAAGCTCTTCGCTGCATCCAAGGAGAGCTTTATGTCATAGGTTTGTTGGCTCAAGGCTCCTTGACCAAACTGATTCCATTTATCGCTGATATTCTTGAAGGGTTTCATGCGTACCTCAATGTTGAATACCTGACTTTTTTTGCATTTGAGTTAGGGCGTGTGTAATTAGGTCGCTGGCGAGCTCAGCTTCTGTTTTTTGTGGGTATATCTCGTGCAGTGCGGCGAGTTTGGCGGCAAGTTCGATCGGTAAATTCGGGCTGCTGATGTGTTGTTTACTGGGAGAGGCGTTGGATTGTTCCCACTTGCTGATGATGTCTTGTATTCTCATGCGACGGCCTTCTACTGCTTGTTGATGACTAAAATGGCTAGAGAGATCAGCTCTCTATATACAGTTATAGCTTAGCTAAGTGTCTTCGTGTGTGGTTTGAGCGAGGAAAGGCGGGTTTGCTTGTCATATTTGACGAAGTGTTACTCGCTGGGCTCTGGGTGTGGCGCTGTAGCGTGTGATTCTACCTTCTATTTATATACGTATGGATTTAACCCCCCGCGACTTCTCTTCTCTGTGGGGAAATTCACTTAATGATTCCTGGGTTCTCATGGCTTTATGAATTAAAAGCCTTTTAAATCAGTTGGTTAGGTGTATTTCTTGAGGATGTTTTGGGTTGCTCCTTGTGATTGGATATATCTCCGTGTATCTTAGGCCACCATTTTTCAGCCTTCTCTCGTAATTTCCTCTGCGGATAAATTCAGCAGGTGGTCCCTGAGA
>Ga0209396_1002704_pt1 | contig 18389 bp, 14 predicted proteins | sample GOMGulsemesocosm_6_FD_184638 | JGI IMG/M metagenome (GOLD analysis project Ga0209396, IMG submission 184638) | Methane-oxidizing microbial communities from mesocosms in the Gulf of Mexico - GOM8C Gulf of Mexico (SPAdes) (version 2) | ecosystem: Environmental > Aquatic > Marine > Cold seeps...
TAGGCACTGTTTTTAATATTTCATGTTCGAATGGTTTATCTATTTTACTGCGTAATTGATATATGTGTTTTCTTAAAATATCTTGGTCAGGTTGCTCATCAGGCCATAATAAATGTTCAACTTCTGCTCTTGTAGCAACTACGGGGTGCTTTTCCATTAGTAATTTTAATATTTTAAAATTACTGGGATTTAACTTAATATTTTGACCGAAACGTGTGACTTGATGTGAAGATAAGTTCATTTGTAAATCACCCACACTTAAAGTCGTTTTAAAACCTGAGCCTTTGGTACGACGAATAACGGCTTCAATACGGGCTTCTAATAACTCTAAATCAAAAGGCTTAACGACATAGTCGTCAGCCCCTGTTTTTAAGCCTGTAAGCATATCTTTATTTGTATCGCGCGCGGTAAGCATTATGATTGGTGTATCATTTCCTAATGCTCTTAACTCTTTACAAATACTTATGCCATCCATCCCAGGTAGCATAATATCTAAAATAATACAGTCGTATCTGTTTTCTTGTGCTAATTGAAATCCTAAGTTACCTGTGGGGGCGTAATCAAGGTCATATTCAATACCTTCAAATTTAGCCTCTTCAAAGTACTCATAAACAACCTCAGCAACAGCTTTACTATCCTCTACTAATAATATTCGCACTAAGAACCTCTACTTTCCTGAACACCTCATAAGGAGGCGTTTATCTGTTTGTTGTGATATATCACATAGAGTGTTTAGTTGAGGTTTTAGTTCAGAAAAATCTTTATGTTTTATGGCTAAATAGAACATTTTATCGGTATTGAGCAAGCTCTCTAATTTTGTTTTATCTGTCAGTAATTGTGCTTGACCTTTTGAATAAAATTGAGCCGAAAAAGGTCTTTTTTTCCAATAAAATAATGCTGAGTTTTCATAGTTATTTATATTTTTACCTAATAGCGCTGACTCTGCAGTTTTACTGGTATAACTATTTGAAAACGCGAATAAAGCAATCGCTACGATAACTAAAGATAACCCTGCTGAAATAAGCATTTTTTTACCTCGTTTTATATTATTGGCGCATAATATTGCCATCGCTGCAAAACCGGGTAAGACATAGGCCGGTAGAATATTGCCTGCCATCGTGAAAAGTAACATTGGAGAAATCATCCAGATCAATAAATAGCTATTAATTGGTGAACTTTGCGTTGTTACTTCTTTTTTAGAAAATAACCATTGATAAGCGCGCTGTATTAAAATAAATGACCAAGGGAAAGCAGTCGCTAACCAAAATAGCCAAATAGTGCCTTTTACTTCTTTGTGTGCACTACCGTATAAGTCACCTTGCCAGCCAGAGACTAAAAATCGTTGAACATGTTCACCCCATAAAAAATATTCTAAAAACCCAGGTGTTTTCATCTCAGCTAAAATATACCAAGGCAAGGAAAAAGCTAAAAATAAAGTGAGTCCACTAAGCCATGGTAATGCTTTTAAAGCCTTGAAAAAACACCTTTGCCATATACTCCAAATAACTAATGGAATCCCTATAATAACAACTGCAACTGGGCCTTTTGCTAACATTCCAATAGCTAAGGCAATAAAAAATATATTACCGTAAAAGGCTTTTTCGCCATATTTGAATGCTTGCCAATAACTACTCATGGCCAAAGTGATTGAAAGCGTTAAAACGGCGTCTGTCATGACCATACCTGTAGCAATAATAAATCCAATGCTACTTATTAAAACTAAGCATGAAGCGATAGCTTTCTCTTTACCCAGTGTTTTATTCGCTAATTGAAAAACTAAAACCATGGTCAGTAGGCCACATAAAAAATGCGGTAGTCGCGCACTAAACTCTGAAATGCCAAATACTGTAAAGCTTACCGCGCTTAACCAAGCATACAGTGGTGGCTTTCCCCAAAATGGAATGTTGTAATCAAACTGTGGTGTGATCCAGTTACGAGTTTCAAGCATGATACGGGCAATTTCGCCATATCTGGCTTCTGTTGTATCATAAAGAGGATATGCACCTAACGATGCAAGTCTAAAAACAATAAAACCTATAATTAAAGCGATGGCAGATTTTGAGAAGAGACTTAATGACTTATCCATGTTCAACCTCTTTGTGTTTTGCTTTTGAACTATGTTTATCCATGACTAAATAAACTGGCCGACCTTTAGATTCAACAAAAATTCTGCCTACGTACTCCCCAAGTACGCCTATTGCAATGAGTTGTACGCCACCTAGCCATAGTTGCACTATCATCATGGAAGGGTATCCTGCAACAGGATCTCCTAAGATAAGAGTTTTAAATATAACAAATATACTGTAAAGAATTGCACCAATAGAAATGCTAGCGCCTAGCCAAGTTGCAATTTTTAAAGGCTTCACACTAAATGAAGTAATGCCTGATAAGCCTAATCTCACTAATTGTAAAAATGACCATTTAGTTTCACCTGCAATACGCTCAGGACGTTCAAATTCAAGATTAGTTTGTTTAAAACCAGGCCAAGCCATAATCCCTTTCATATATCTATTGCGTTCAGGTAATTGTTTGATATGTTCAATTACTCTGCGACTTAATAATCTAAAGTCACCGACATCTTTTTCAATTGGCACATCTGAAAGGGCTGCAAGAATGCGGTAATATAAATGTGCTGATGCTGTTTTAAAGCGAGACTCACCTAAGCGTTTACTGCGCTTCATATTGACAACATCAAACCCTTCTCGCCACTTAACGATCATTTGTGGAATAAGTTCAGGTGGGTCTTGTAAATCGGCATCTAGTAAAATAACCGATTCGCCTTTTACTAAATCAAGACCTGCAGTCATGGCGGCTTCTTTGCCAAAGTTTCGACTTAAATTAATGCGTTCTATATTTACGATTTCTGATTTTAATGCTTCAAGTTTTTCCCAACTATCATCAGTGCTACCATCATTAACATAAAGAAGTTCTATATTTTCATCTGGTAAACTCGCTGCAACTTTACAAACTTCATGATGAAACCTAGCTAACATTTCAGATTCATTATAAACAGGCACTAAAATGCTTAAACTAATATTTTTAGTTCGACCTCTGTTTTGGAATAGTTGCTTAGGCGCACTGATTAATTGCATTGTCATTCTCTGTTTTAATTCAATATGGCAAAGATACACAAGGTAAGGTCTATAAAATGTCACAAGAAAAATGACATTTTATAGACACCCAGTAACGCATACTTTTACACATTAAAGTGGAGGTGAATTATGTATGAGTTTTTACGTTTTGCAGGTGTGGGAATATTTGGTTTTTTTGTAGATATCAGCAGCTTTTATATTTTGATTAATTTATTGAGTTTTCAGATTTTTGATGCAAGATTTACTGCTTTTGCTATTGCAATATTTGTTACTTGGCTTGGTAATAGGCTTATCACTTTTAAAAATGCAAATAAAGAGAATATATCAAAACAACTTTTTAAATATGTCATAGTTTCTTGCAGTGCAGGTGCCGTTAACTTATTTATTTTCAACGCTTTAATAATATGGGGAATAATAACAGAGATTTCATTTGTTATTGGTGTTCTTTCGGGAATGCTTGTTAATTACTTTGGTATTAAAACGGGGGTTTTTAAAGCGCCAGTATAAGATAATATAATATCTTGGATCTTCGCTTTATTATTTAAAATGACTGTATTTATAGCTTCAACTTGTTTTAGTGACACTGTTTTTCTGCTAAATAATAAAGATACTTCATTTTCATATACTGTACTTGGATGTAGCTTAATATCGTTTATATTATTTTCATTTAAATAAAATAAACCGGCAAACTCATCTTCTATGGAAAAAGTAACTCTACCATGTTCAATCATTCCCATTCTTTGTTTTATGGATGCTGCTTTTACAATTGGCCATGAATTTGTTGTTTTTAATGACTCATCATAACTAGGACCAAAATAGCTTCCAGGGTTAATTACACCAACTAACTTTGCTGAAAGTAATGCCATTAAACTTTTATTTTCAAATGCTTTATTGTCGGATGGTTTCCAAAAAACACGTACATTCTCTTGCCTGTAAGGTTCTGAGAATATACCTATTAAGGTTCTTTCTTTGGTAAAACTTGCTGCATATAAGACATCAACGTTACCTTTTTTTAACTCAGTAAGACCGCGAACACTGGAAGGCATTTTAACATATTTAGGGCAAATATTGAGCTTGGAGAAAACCATTTTAACTATTTCTACATCGATACCAACAAGTTTATTTTCAATTTCAAAATAATAAGGTGGCCAAGAGGTACCAACACCAATAGAAAGTGTTTTTTCACAAGTTTGGGAGGCACTCATAAATGATGTTAATCCAAAAAAGGATATTAATAAGTAATTTATCTTATACAAATAATGATCTTGGTAGTTCAAAGTAATTAATATAAAACAATAGCAAATAAAAGCTGAATATGAGTACGTAAAAGCTTAAAATAAGCTATTAGGGCAGTTATTTTCAGCCTAAAACTTTACAGGAACAACAGAATGGCCAGTAAGATCACTTACAAATATAAAAACGTAGCAAAAGAAATTAGCTTTGCTTATGACAAATTTCATAATATGCATGAAGCTGTTGCGGCTGAAGAAGGCATAGACTTAACAAATTATTTGAAAATGGTTCAAGCAATAGAAATGACTTCAAAAGGCTCATCTGCAGTTAGAAATTACCGTGATGCTGAATTCGTTAAAATGGGTTTTAGCGATCTATATTTCATCAAAGGTGATCCAAAAGCAGAATAACCCTTAAAAAGGGGTCGGAGTGAATTAATTATTTTTAAGCTAATTAGAACATTTCCCCCTTTAATTATTGTATGTAAAACGTTCCGATCCTCCATCTTTTTTGTAAGATATATCTCAAGGTTTTTTAGATATACTCCTTTTATGTTCGTAAATAATCTAACTTAAAAATGCTATCTATCTAAATTTTATGAATTTTTCACTCTAACTTGAAATGTTACAGTTTATATTTTTTAAAATAGGTACTTTTATATTTTTCGGACTATTCTATAATTTAGTTAATTAATATGATTTTCAGGGAAGAGATCAAATGGAATATAATCAACAGAATGTGTTTTTGGAACAACCTAAGTCTTCATCAGAAATAATCACCCAATATCAAGCCTGCCTAGATGAATTTTTAGCGTTAGATTATGACGACTCTTATTTACAGGAAATAAGATTAGAAATGTCGATTATGCTAAAGAAAGGGGCTGTGAGCGAGTAATTCAGCCCCTATTTGATATTTTATTCGTATGTGCATAAATACGCAGTATCGGTTTTTACTTCTACCTTGAACTCTTTATTAGCCGATACCTTAAAGGATTCACCCGTTTTAAAAATTTTAGCTTCTGTTTCATTAGGTAAGGTAACAATTAACTGACCGCTTACGACAGTCATGACTTCTTTTTGTGACGTACCAAAAATATAATTTCCAGAAGCCATAACTCCAATTGTAGAAGACAGGCTCTCTCCTTTAAATGGAATCGACTTTACGTTGCCCTCAAAATACTCATTTACATCAAACATACTCATTCCCAAGCTTTATTCTTTATTAAGATAGACCCAAAATATTAAGTGAAATATGTATGTGGATAAAGTGAATAATTTTAAATTAGATACTGCAATATCGGATTATTTAGCTTAATTATAAATTAATTGACTCCGACCCCTTTTTGTTTTTTAGTTTTACCTTTACGAAATAGGAACATTCTGCGAGTATAAATTGTGACCATAAAACATGAATATAAAAATGAACTTAAGAGTTAACCCTATAATTTTTAGTACAAAGGATAAATATCATGTCATCAGAACAAACACCTTATGCCCAGTTTACGAGCTCAGTAATAGCCCAGCCACCTTGTAGAATGATAAATGCCAATATGTATGGTTTTTTTATTAAAGGTGATATTAATAAAATACAAACATATTTAGATGAAACGATAGGTTTAGTTGAGGGCTATTGCTTTAAAGCAATTAGCAAATATTGCATGCTTACATTTACTGATATAGAGAATATAAAACCTACATCAGAGCCTTGGGCTAGCCAAGGTTACTTTCAAGAAACAGATGTTATTGTTTGGTTGCCTGTAGCTAAAATGCAAGGTGATAAAATAAATCATATTTATTGGTACCCTGCATTCATTTGTGTAAATAATGTCTATGCGCTTATAAATGGCCGGGAAACATGGGGGTTCAATAAATATCTCTGTGATTATAAAATGCCAGATATTGGCGGTAGCCCTGATTTTTTCTCAATGACGGTTGATGCGTTTAAAACATACTCGCCAGATACTAAAATGGCACCATGTGAACTATTTAATGTAAAAATGGTAGCAAAAGATACTGAAAGCCCAATTGAAAATTTTGTAGATTTAATCAAAGAAGGCATGTCGCTGTTAGAAAATGAAATTGATTTTTTTGATTTAGACGCCTCTGTTTATAAACAATTATTGAGTGGCTTTATTTCTCCTCAAATTGATCAACTATTATTTAAACAACTTCCAGACGGATCTGCCACAAATGCGGTATATCAAGATGTACTGCACTCCCCTTCTGTGATCAAAAAATTTCACACAGGGAAACTCTATTTTCATGAATTTGAGTTTACTTTAAATCAAGTTGATATGTTTCCTCTATCTGACATGTTTGGCATAGAAGTAGGTACTCAAAGGCCTTTATTACCGTTTAATATTTTGTTTGATTTTAACCAAGAAGCGGCGATAAGCCTTTAATTAAAGTGAAGGAGTACATAATGACACAAGAAAAAATAGCAATTTTAGGCGGTGGTGTATCTGCCATGACTGCCGCATTTTATTTAACGGATCAAGCTAATTGGCAAGATAAATATGATATTACTGTATATCAAATGGGGTGGCGTATTGGCGGTAAAGGCGCAAGTGGTCGTAATGTGGATTATGCGCAACGAATTGAAGAGCATGGCTTACACATCTGGTTTGGCTTTTATGATAATGCGTTTAGCACAATTCAAAAGGCATATGAATTATTAGAACGACCAGATGGGGCACCACTTCAAACTTGGCAAGATGCATTTAAACAGCAAAGCTTTATCGCTTTGCAAGAGTATATCGAAGATAAATGGCAAACATGGCCTATTGAATTTCCAACTAATAATTTGGTACCTGGTCAAGTAGATGATGAACTTGATGTTTGGGATTTGTTTCGCACGGCTTATATGTGGATAAAACATTTTATATCAGAATTAAGAAATGAAGCCGCAGAGCACAAATTATCAGAAAAAGATGACGATGATGATGATTCTTGGCTTGAAAAAATGGCCAATTTCATTTCAATTGAAAGTAAAGAGCTTGTCGACGATGTTAAAGACTCTATTGAGCATTTAGAAACATTTTTAAAACAGTTGCCCACAAAATTACAAGATAGAAATTCAGATGATCATAATGCAATTAAATTTCTTCTAAAAAGGTTAAGACGTTGGATCATCTCTGAATTTGATGAAATGTTAGATGAAAACGATAAAATTAGACGTTTATTTATTTCTGCAGATTTAGGTTTAACCATTTTAATTGGCATGATTGAAGATGATGTTTTTGAGCATGGTTTTAACGTAATAAACAATTATGATTACAAACAATGGTTACGCAAGCACGGCGCTAATGAAAAATATACCGTTAACTCTGCACCTGTAAGGGGCTTTTATGATTTAGTTTTTGCATATGAAGAGGGAAGTTTTGATAAACCCAATATCGAAGCTGGCACTATTATTCGCTGCATGATGCGTATTGCATTGAATTATAAAGGAGCCATCATGTGGAAGATGCAAGCTGGTATGGGCGATACCATTTTCACTCCTTTTTATCAGGCGTTACAAGATCGAGGAGTTAAGTTTGAGTATTTTAATAAGGTGGAAAACATAACAGCGCAAGATGGCTGTGTCGATACAATTCAAATCACACAACAAGTTGCACTTAAAGATGGCATCACAAATTATAACCCTTTAGTAAATGTACCTGTCAAAGGATATGAATTGGATCTTGCATGTTGGCCAGATAGACCAAACTACAGTCAAATTAATGATGAGCAAGCTGATTTATTACAGCAACATAATATTAATTTAGAATCATTTTGGACAAATTGGCCTGATGTTTATCAAGCTCATTTTGGTCAAGCTTTACCGCAAAAAACACTAAAGAATGGTATTGATTTCGATAAGGTTATATTTGGTATCTCTGTTGGTTCTCTGCCATTTATTTGCTCCGATTTATTAGATAAAAGCCCAGGTTTAAAAACCATGAGTGATAAAGTAAAAACAGTAGTTACTCAGGCTTATCAGGTATGGGGTGATAAAACTCTAAATGAATTAGGTTGGAAATACACGCCTGATGATGGTGAAGAACCTGTATTAAGTGGTTTTGTTGAACCTTTTGACACTTGGGCATCTATGGATCAACTACTCGATAAAGAGACTTGGCCTTCATCTCTTGAGCCAAAAAATGTAGCCTATTTTTGTAGTGTTATGCCAATGAGTCATTTTCCGCCTAAAACTGATCATTTGTTTCCTGTGCAATGTAAATTGGAAGTAAAAAACAATGCAATTGGGAATTTAAAAAATTCTATCTACAATTTGTGGACTGAAGTGGCACAGCCAGGTGAATTTGATTGGTCAATATTAATAGACCCAGATAACCAAGTTGGTGAAGAGAGGTTTAACAGTCAATTTTGGCGTGCGAATATTGACCCATCTGAGCATTATGTGATGTCGGTAGTTGATAGTAGTCAATATAGATTAGAGACAGATCAAACTGGGTTTGATAACTTTTATATAACAGGAGATTGGATTCAAACAGGCTTAAATGCGGGGTGTGTTGAAGCGGCAACCATGGCGGGTATGCAAACATCGCGATCTATTTGTGGTCATCCGGAACATATTTCTGGCGAAAAAGACTTTTAAGTCTATATTTATTGTGTAGGGTTTTTAGTGCCTTACACAACTGCATCTTAAGTGATTTAAGATGAAATAATACGGTTAACTGCTAGCCATTTATATTTAGACGAGGGATCCCGTGAAAAAAACTTCTCTGATTATTTTATCTTCTTCTTTGTTATTACCCCAAGCTATTGCTGATGATAGTGTTAAAGAAATAGAGGTAATTGAAGTTAAGGCGCAAAAGCGAACTCAGAATATTAATGATGTTGCAATTTCACTTACGATAATAGAGGGTAAGTCACTCTCAGATCAAAATATTAAAGATACAACCGCTTTATCTAGTCAAGCAGCCAATTTTAAAATAACTCAAAATGCAGCTGAAGGTACGCCTCCTGCGATTAATATCCGTGGTGTTGGCAGCATGGATTATAATACCTCAACAACTTCTCCAGTGGGGGTTTATGTCGATAACATCGCTGGGGGCTCGGCTAATTCTCAATTAGTTAATTTATATGATGTTGATTCAATTGAAATTCTCAAAGGTCCTCAGGGAACATTATTTGGCCGTAATACCACAGGTGGTGCTGTATTAATTAATACAAAGCGACCAGAAAGTGAATTTGGTGGCTATCTATCAGTAGGCTTTGCTCAGCGAGATCATATAAAGTTTGAAGGTGCCGTTAATTTACCGGTTAATGATCATATTTATACCCGTTTAGCTATTAATCATCAGGAATATGACTATTCAATTACAAATTTATATGATGGTGCGCCAGAAGCGAAAATGGAGCAAACTCATGGTCGATTTTCATTTTTAGCCAATTTTGATAAGTTAGAAGTTTTTGGTAAAGTACATGTCGAAAAATGGGATGGTACAGTACAACCAGTAGGTAATATAGGTGTTTATAAACAATTGAGCCCTACTCCTACTTTATGTTCTCCTGATGAGGCTGGTTCATCACAATGTACTGATGCATTTGGTTTTAATGATGGTTCTAATGATTTTTATGATGTATCTGTCAATAATAATATCAATAATAACAGTCCGCATAAAACTGATAGTTGGGGTGCAGATCTCAATCTTAATTATCAACTAACAGATAATAGCTACCTAGTCAGTATTAGTAGCTTTAATACCTTAGACCGCATTCATTTTTTTAATAGTGATGGCAGCCCAGCTTCTTTGGTTGAGGGTGGGCAAAATGTTTATACCGATGTTTATTCGCAAGAATTACGCTATCACTTAGAGTTAGAACAAGCGTATTTTATCGTTGGCGGTTTTTATTTAGATGAGTCATTAACGCAAGATAACTTTTTAGATTTATTTAGAGACTTTAGAGCTGTAGATTCGCTATTTAGTAACGCTGCAACTTTTTTTTATGATAATGAAATAGAGACAGAAGTTGCTGCTGTCTTTGCACATATAGATTATGATTTTAATGATCAAACAACCCTCTCTACAGGACTTAGATACACAGAAGAAAATATTGATTACCGCGCTATAGGTACTATTAATGTGCCATTAGCTGTTGATGATCAAACTGGATTAACTGTACCTGGTTGGAATGAACCAGGTACAGTTAAAGATGACAATGTTTCTGGGAAAATATCAATAAACCATAAATTCAATTCAAACTTCACTACATTTCTTAGCTATTCGCGAGGTTATAAAAGTGGTGGTTATAATGGCGCAATTATCACTTCTCAAGAAGAAGCACTGCGTAATGACTATGGCGCTGAGACTTTAGATGCTATTGAGTTTGGAAGTCGAATACATTGGGATAATGACAATGCCTATTTATATTTAGCGGTATTTAATTATGATTATCAAGACCAGCAGGTTTTCATGAACCAAGCTGCAATATCCCCTACTGCCCCACCCATTCAATTATTAGATAACGTAGGTGAGTCAAATTTATATGGCGCAGAAGCTGAATTAAAGTGGCAATTAACCTCTCAGTTTAATATACAGCTAGGAGTTGGTTATTTACCTGAAGCGAACCTTGAGGAGTTTGTTAATGCAAAAGGTGAAACCATTACTGATAATCGTTTGCCTTTCACTTCAAAGTGGAATGTGAATGGCTTTGTAGATTATGTTTTACCGGTGAGTGATTCAGAGGTTTTATTTCAATTGAACTTCGATCATCAATCGGACTTTTACTTTGATCAAAACCAAAATAGTTATGCCTCTCAGCAAGATTATACATTAATTAATGCACGCATTGCGTATGAAATGGATAATTGGAGCATGGCTCTTTGGGGAAAAAATATCACTAATGAAGAATACAGTAACCTTAAATTTGATCTCGTTGGCTTGTTAGGCATGTTACAGGATTTTAAAGGTGAATCTCGTCAATTTGGTGTAGATATTAATTATTCTTTTTAATTGTTTTTATTGAATTTTTTAGTGTTTAGGTTGTATATTAATCAATATTAACAATTATGCTTTGTGGAATTTTCATTTTTGGGTAAATTATTTAAATTTTTAACTATTGTTTTTTGTTCTCTCATTTTGTTTTCTCATTTTTCATGGGCGAACGAAAGTCGGCTACCTGTTTTATCTCTAAGTGATATATCAAATAAAGATATCAGCCAAATGGTTTCTTATTATAAATTTGATAAAGGCAGTTTACCAACAGCCCAATCTGATATCCCATTATGGCTTACGACACTAAAAGAACACGGCTCTACTGATATTTTTGGAGATAAATATATTGCTGTTTTCACAATTGAAAACAATACAAAAAAAACAAACTGGTTTATTTATCCTTATGGTTCGGTTGTCGAAAATATTGAAATTCACTCATATCAAAGTCTATCTCATACAAAAGATACAACGGGCTATAACCATAATAACAATCTTAACTTCCACTATGGGAATAAAGTTTTACTTGAGCCAAACAGTATCAATACAATTCTCATTCTATTTGAAAGTGACTTTTTCTTTGCGCCAATTAAACTTATTATTTCCCCTGAAGCACAAGCGAAATCTTCCATTGAATTAGAAAATATTATTTTATTATTATGCTTAGGTGTTGCCCTAGCGCTAAGTGTATATAACTTATTTATTTTTATTGGTAGTGGTGAACGCATGTATTTATTTTATGCGCTTGCGACATTTTGCTATATGTGGGGTTGGGTACATGTTTTTGGTGTATTAGAACTCATAACACAAAACCTCTATCCAAACTGGTTAATGCCACCATTTTTACTCGGTGCGTTGTGCACAGCATATTTTGCGATAGATTTCTTAAATTTAAAAGGTAACTACCCAAAACTCACAATTACCCTATATGCCATTGCTATTTTTTCACTCATATCTACGCCATTTTCATTTTTCAACCCAAGCTTAGGTCTTCTATTAGCTTCTGTTGGGACTGGGCTAATTTTAACTATCGGACTAATCGCGGGCATTATTTGTTGGCGAAATGGTTACGGCCCTGCTAAATACTTTGTATTGGCATTTTTAGCGATGGTTATCCCTAATATGGTTGGAAATATGATTAACCTAGGCTTATTACCGGGGATTAATCTAAATATTTACTTATTAGGTTTAATGGGGAATACCGTAGATAGCCTATTACTTGCTTTTGCTTTAGCCGAAAAAGTAAAAATGACGAATTCGGAAAATATTGATTTAACTCAAAATTTAGAGAAAAAAGTACTACATCGTACAGAAGAGCTTAAAAAAGCAACGGAAAAGGCAGAAAAAGCAACGAATGCAAAATCAGATTTTTTAGCAAAAATGAGCCATGAAATTAGAACACCTATGAATGCGGTAATAGGTTTAAGTCGATTGACTCTAAAAACGTCATTAGACACTAAACAAAAAGATTATGTAGATAAAATATTAGATTCAGGGGAGTCATTGCTAGGGTTAATAAATGATATTTTGGATTTTTCTAAGATTGAGGCTGGTAAATTAACAATAGAAAATAAATCTTTTGAAGTACATAAACTATTAAGAAGAGCTGTTAATTTAAGCGCTATAAATGCGCATACAAAAGGTTTAGAGTTAATCACAGATATAGACCCAAATATTCCACCTGTTTTGATTGGAGACCCATTAAGGCTACAGCAAATCATTGTTAATTTAGTTAATAATGCCGTTAAATTTACACAAACAGGTGCTGTTTGCATCAAGATGGAAATTAAATATGAAATTGATTCAAAAATAACATTATTGTGCTCTGTCATCGATACTGGTATTGGCATGAATCAAGAGCAACAAAGTCGCATGTTTAAAACATTCTCTCAAGCTGATGAGTCGGTAACACGAAAGTACGGAGGCACTGGCTTAGGACTTGCTATTTGTAAGCAGCTTTGTGAATTAATGGGTGGAGAAATTGGCCTGCAAAGCGAGTTGGGAGATGGTTCTACATTTTATTTTACAGTTGAAGTGCAAAAATGTGAGCAAAAATCAGTAGTTCAAACAATAAATAAAGCCACAGTAGCAAAATTAAAAGTTTTAGTTGTTGATGATATGAGCTTAGCTCGAACCGTTATTATTGAGTTGTTAGATAAACTCGGAATAAAAGCAGATCAAACTGATAATGGTTTTGATGCAATTGAACTCGTTAAAGAAAAAATACAAAACAAAAATCCTTATGATCTAGTTTTTATGGACTGGAGGATGCCCGAAATGGATGGCATTGAGACTTCTCGTTTAATTCATGAGAAATGTGAAGGGAAGTTACCGCATATTTTAATGGTATCGACTTACGATAAAGAGGAAGTTAATTCACAATTAGATGGCACAGTAATCAATCAATTTATTGAAAAACCAATCAATCAGTCTGCATTAGTCGATGCAATTACCAATGCGTTGATCTCTGATGAACTTGATATGAGTGATACAACACCAAAAACAGAATATATCCCTAATTTTTCATCATCTCATATATTATTAGTTGAAGATAACGCGATAAATCGACAAGTTGCACTCGGTTTTTTAAGTGATACTAAAGTTAAAGTTGATATTGCAGAGAATGGCCGTATTGCATTAGAAAAACTCTCATTGTGTGAATATGACTTAGTATTAATGGATATTCAAATGCCCGAAATGGATGGGCTTACAGCCATGGGGGAAATTAACAAAATTCCTAAGTTGTTTAATTTACCCGTAATTGCCATGACGGCTCATGCGATGCCAGCTGATGTTGTTAGAAGTAAAGAGGCTGGAATGTTATCACATGTTAGTAAACCAATAGAGCCTGATATTTTATTTAATACTTTAGCTAATTATTTGGATGTTGTAGAAGATAAAACGCTTGTTCTAGATAGCAACAATTTCCAAGACACTTCAAACTCTCAAAATAAAATATTAAAAAAATTGAATTTAATTAAGGTTATAGATTTACATCAAGCTTTAAATAATATGAATGGACGAATAGAGCTTTATTTAAGTTTAATTAAAGATTTTATTAAAGATCAACAAGACTGTATCGAGCAATTGGATAACCTATTTAATAGTAAAAAGTTAAATGAAATTTATTTAGTTGTACACTCCTTAAAATCTAATTCAGCTTATTTGGGGGCATATGATTTATCACAAGCCTGCGAAAAACTAGAAACATCCCTAGGTGAAGGTCGATGGGAGCAAGACCATTTATTGAATGTTAAGTCACAAATCCCTCTCCTACTCAGTGAGCTGACTGCTGCTTTTGATGATATTATTATGGAAAAAGAAACCTTTTCAATTGAAAAGTTAAAGTTTGAATTAGAAGAAATTATTGTTTTATTGCGCTCTTCTGATTTTACAGTAGAAGAACGGCTGCAGAACCTCTATACATTTTGTAAAAAAACTGACTATGAGAATATTATTTTAAGTATTATCCAAAATGTAGATGATATTGAATTTGAAGAGGCAACCAGTACTACACTTAAATTGTTAAAAGAGCTTGATGTGGTATTTAATGAATAAACAACAAAAAGTACTGATCATCGATGATGAAAAAACAAATCTAAAAATCTTAAGTGGGATTTTAAAAGATGAAGTTGAAGTGATTCTTGCTAAAGATGGTGAGTCTGGCTTTTATAAAGCCATAGAAACAAAACCTGATCTTATTTTACTTGATGTCATTATGCCGGTATTAAATGGTTTTGAAGTCATTGAAAAACTTAAAAATGAAGAGAGAACAAGTAATATACCGGTTATTTTTGTGACTGGTCAGTTAGATGTTCAACAGGAAGAAAAAGGGCTAGAGTTAGGTGCATGTGATTATATTCAAAAACCTTTTCATGTTGAAATATTAAAAGCGAGAGTCAGGTTACATTTACGTATGACTAAACAAAGGGACTTATTGGAAAAATTAGCAAATATTGATCCTTTAACTTCTGTTGCTAATCGACGTTTATATGATCAAACTTTTAGTTTTCAATGGATCAAAGCTATAGAACAACAGAGTATTTTTTCCTTGGTAGTAATTGATATTGATGATTTCAAAAAATATAATGATTATTTTGGACATGCCGCAGGCGACCGTGCTTTAGAAAAAGTTGCAACGGCTATGGCTAATATTTTATTAAACTCAAATAATTTTATTGCACGTTATGGTGGAGAAGAATTTGTAGCTTTATTACCAAATACATCAGCTTGTGAAGCGATAGATATTATGAAAACGTGTTTGCAAGCCGTAGAAGATTTAAATATATCTCATGACCCTTCAATAGGGCGCGAACACTTAACCGTTAGTTTAGGTGGGGTAAGCTATTTACCTATCGATGAAAGTTGTCAGGATACTTTGTTTAAAATTGCTGATGATATGTTGTTTGAAGCGAAATCAAATGGTAAAAATCAAGTTATTTGGCAAGATTGTTTAAAGGGAAATTAATTTCATGGAATTGGAAATGACTCAACCTACAATTTTATTAGTCGATGATGAAAAGGCTAATTTGAAAGTTTTAAGCGAACTTTTAAAAACTGACGCACATATTTGTCTGGCTGTTAGTGGTCAGCAAGCCATAGATAAAAGTTTAACTTTGAATCCCGACCTTATTTTACTTGATGTTGTAATGCCTGGAATGGATGGATTTGAAACGATTAAAAAACTTAAATCTATCAAAGAAACCTCAGAGATCCCGATTATTTTTATCACGGGATTAAGCTCTTCAGAAAAAGAAAAGCTAGGCCTAACATTAGGTGCAGTCGATTATATTTATAAGCCTTTTAACTCTGAAGTTGTTAAGGCACGTGTTGCAACGCAGTTAAAAATAATTAGACAAAGAAATGAACTACAAAAACTATCTCAAGAATTAGCACACGCGAGTGAAATAAAAAGTCGTTTTTTAGCAAATATGAGTCATGAAATTCGTACGCCTTTGACTGCAGTCATAGGTTATGCAGAATCAATTTTGGCCGGTGAAATTGATGCCGAAGATCAATATAATGCCATTTCAATTATCAATAATAGTGGGCAGCATTTATTATCTCTTTTAAATGATATTTTGGATATCTCAAAAGTTGAGGCTGATAAATTAGATGTCGAACTTTTACCTACTAAGCTATTTAAACTGATCGAAGAAGTTAAGTTACTCGTTGGCGATAAAGCCTTACATAAAGGCATTGAATTTACGATTAAATATCAATTTCCATTACCATCAAAATTGATAACAGATCCCACCAGATTAAAACAAATTTTAATTAACTTACTCAATAATGCGATTAATTTCACTGATCAAGGTTTTGTTCATTTAGTGATACAGAATAGCCCTCCTTTTTTGCAGTTTTCAATTGAAGATTCTGGTATCGGGATTAATACAAAGGATTTAAGTAAACTTTTTATCGCATTTTCACAAGTGAATAACGTTGCTAAAAACAATGTTGGTGGTACAGGGTTAGGATTAAATATTTCTAAATATTTATCGGAAAAGTTGGGCGGCAATATCAGTGTATTAAGTAAAGAAGGGGAAGGAAGCTGCTTTACTGTCAATATAAGCCTTAAAGAAGCCGATGATTGTATTTGGTTAAATAGTCAAACTGAAGTTGATAATGTGCTTATAATGCCTTGTAGTGGCGTTAAATCACAAAGTAAACTCAAAGGAAGTATTTTATTAGCTGAAGATGATAAAGGGCTAAGAAAACTATTTACACTTATTTTAGCCAAGCTAGGCCTAACTGTAACGACCGTTGAAGATGGAGAGAAATTAGTTGAAGCAGCTTTAGAGACTGAATATGATCTTATTTTAAGTGATATTCATATGCCAAACATGGGAGGAATTGAAGCGATGAATTTAATTAAGTCTACAGGCTGTGAGACTCCTTTTGTCGCATTGACGGCAAATGCGATGACACATGAAACTGCACACTATTTAGAGGCGGGTTTTAGTGAATATTTATCTAAACCAATACAAAGAGAAAAGCTTGTTCAAGTTATAAATAATTACTTAGACATAAATTCAACTATCGATGAGATAGATATCCCAGAAAGTAATTTATGCCAATTAAAAAATGCTTTTTTAGATGATTTACCTTGTGATATAAAAAATATAAAAAATGCATTTTTACAAAAAGACTGGCGAAAACTTATGTTTTTCGCTCATAGTTTAAATGGTACTTCTGCAGTTTTTGAGTTTGATGAGATAACTGTATTGGCTGCAAAACTTGAAAATGGTTTACAGACGGGAGAGTTTCCTAATAATAGTGTGAAAATGAAGATGCTAATTGAAAATTTATCTAGAACTTATTACAGTATTACTCAAAAGAAAATTCCCCTTACCTGAAATTTATAAATTGCATTTTGTAAAGGGGGTTTACGATGCTATTTAGTCCAACTTGTCACGATTACATTTTTGTAAATTGATTTACTATCGTCCAACTCAGTATTATATTCAGCAAGAGTTTCTCCTTTTTCACTTTCAAATCCACAGTATGTGCTTTCATTAGGTTCTTTCGAATATTTATTAATGACATGGTCTCTAAAATGGGTTTGATATGTTTCTAATAGATCGTAATTTCCGTGAAAAACATCTGTGAAATAAACCGAACTATTTAGATCATCTGTTACCATGCAAAAAATCCAATCCGTATTCTGAGAGCTTGCAATGCTAGATAAAGAAAGAAAAAGTGTTGAAGTTAGTAGGTACTTTACTTTTGTCATTATTAATAACTCTTTTGTTTTTATTAATAATTGCTCATAAGTTGAACTATTGCAAATCATTTGTTGCAAAATTGTAACTTAATTGCTTTTAAACGTGTTTTTTTGAAGACTATCTATATCAATGAACTCTATACTTTAAGGCTTTAAACTTTATAAGTTAATAATATGGATCTTGAATCTTTAGAAATTTAGGGGGGAAGAGTGTTTATACCATTCCTGTTAATAAAGAGATCACTCCGCGGGAATTCAAAGCGCTTTAGGCAAGACATTGGTTGTAGGTAATGGTTGTTCTCTTATCAAAATCAATAACGATGCATAAATCGCTTTGAAATCCGCCTAGAAGGAGCCTTTGAGGATTTACACTTCGTTGTTATACCAGTTAGAAATAGAG
>Ga0209396_1002705_pt1 | contig 18388 bp, 14 predicted proteins | sample GOMGulsemesocosm_6_FD_184638 | JGI IMG/M metagenome (GOLD analysis project Ga0209396, IMG submission 184638) | Methane-oxidizing microbial communities from mesocosms in the Gulf of Mexico - GOM8C Gulf of Mexico (SPAdes) (version 2) | ecosystem: Environmental > Aquatic > Marine > Cold seeps...
CTAGCCATTAGCTGACAATTTTGGATCGATTTTAATTACTGATTTTTTGATGTTATAGCTACCCTAACTGCACCCACTATTATGTCAACTATCTTCAAAGAAAGCTGACATTAGCATATATACTCTAAGGCGCTAACGCCCCCATAGTGAGTTACAGTAGTAGTCATAATTACCAAAATAAAAATAATTTCTATACCTACATACTATAGAAGTTGTCTGATCAGGCGCTTTAAAGCTAATGATTTCACTGGTTTTCTTAAAAAAAGAAATTTAGCCTCACTTGTATGTTGGCGTACTTGCTCTGAGGGATCAGCCGAGCAAATTACACAAGGAACTTCCCAATGTTCTTTTTCAAGCAAGCCAACAACTAAATCGACACCATTATTATCATTATCTAAGTGGTAATCAGCAATAATTAACCGTGGAATGTCATTCATTAATGTTATCGCTTGTTGAACAGTGTCTGCATCTTTAGCGGTAAATACTTGGCAACCCCACTCGGTTAATTGTGATGATAGTGCAGTTAACATTAAGGCATCATTATCAATTAATAATACTGGCATATTGATAAATTTGTCGTTCTGTTTATCTGCAGTTTTTTCTAAGATATCATTTTGAATTGCTCGTTGAGGTTTAATTCTCGGTACCTCAATCATAAACCCCGTACCTTTGCCAACGATTGATTTAACAGAGATTGACAACCCCAATAATGACGACATTCGCTCTGCAATGGCTAAACCTAATCCCAAACCGGGTATTTCCCTACTTTGCTCTAATCGTTCAAATTCTTGAAAAATAGTTTGCTGTTTTTCTAACGGGATGCCTGGGCCATTATCCCAAACCTCTATACGAATGTTGTTTTGATTATGACGCACACCTAATAAAATTTTACTCTCTACTGCCGATTTGTCACCGGTTTTATCACGACAATAATGGACCGCATTTGATAAGAAATTTTGCAAAATTCGCCGTAACATACGCTTGTCTGAATTTACCCAACAGCTACTTTTTTGATAGTGAAAAGCAATATCGTCTTGTTGTGACAACAAAGTAAATTCATTTTGTAATGGGGTTAGTAATTCCTCTAAGGCGAAAGGCGCTTGCTCAACATTTTCAGAGCTGTTATCAAGTCTTGAAATTTCGACTAAGTCTGATAACAAAGCCTCAACAACGGTGAGTGAATCATCAATATGATTTGCCAATAAAGCTAATTCATCATCTTTAACTTTCTTTTTTAGCATAGATGTAAATAACGACAATGCATTAAAAGGTTGCATTAAATCATGACTTGCCGCCGCTAAAAAACGCGTTTTACTACTATTGGCAGCTTCTGCCTCGGCTTTAGCCTTTCTTAAGGCTTCGGTTCTTTCTTCAACACGTTTCTCTAAATTTTCATTGGCTTTTTTTAATGATTTTTCTGCTTCAATATGTGCGGTAATATCAGAGAAAGTACTAACAAAACCACCACCTGGCATTGATTGCCCTCTAATTTCTAGCACCAGCCCATTAGGCATGGTTCGCTGAAAGTAATGATTATCGCCTTGACGCATATGCTCAATACGACGAGCAATAAGTGCTTCACTTTCAGCACCAGTAATAATGCCTTTTGCAATATTGAATCTCAGTAACTCTTCAACTGATTTTCCTGCGCAAACAAAACCTTCAGGGTACCCCAGTAATTGTATATACCGTTGATTCCATGCCACTAAACGCATATCGGCATCAACAACACTTATTCCTTGCTCAATGTTTTCAACGCCAGACTGAAGTAATTCACGATTAAAACGAAACATTTGGCTCGCTTCGTCAACAATACTCACTACATCTTCAAGTGGCATTTCTTGTGAGGTAGAAGCGGCTTTCATCACCATACGTGTTGATGCCGATCCTAAAACTCCAGAAAGTTGTAAACGGGTATACTCAATAAGTTTTTCATTTTTTAGTTGATTACTCCCTAATTTACCCTGAGAAAACTCAAGTAAAGCATCGGCGGCTTTTTTATCAATAAAGCGTAATAACAAGCTATATAGATCATCAAACGAAAGGTGACGCTCAAATTGATTTTGAGTCTTGTTAATAAAAAGTTCAGCTTGTAACTTTTCTCCAACACTGCGATGACCAAATATAGATACAAATACATAGCAAATTACGTTAAAGAGTAAACTAAAGAAAACCCCATGGCTGGTTGTATCTAAAAAGGTAATACCAAATAATGCGGTGGGTTTTAACCAATAAATATTAAATAAACCTGAATCTATCCAAGCGTTTGTTGGCATTAATGCGGGCAACAATAAGGTATATATCCAAATAAAACTACCAGCAATTAATCCTGTTAAAGCTCCTTTAGTATTTGCTTTACGCCAATACAATGCACCAATAGTTGCAGGAGCAAATTGAGACAATAATACAAATGATAATAAACCAATAGTGGCAAGGTGATTTTGCTGATCAACAATGCGTTCAAATACAAACGCCAGCAATAAAACAATGGCAATTGAACAACGCCTTAAATTTAATAATAATCCCGATAATTGCAACGCCTGTTTACTATTAAACAGTCGAAATTTAATGACTAGCGGCGTTAGCACTTCTGTTGAGATCATCGTGCTTAAGACAATAGCCGCAACAATCACCATACTCGTTGCAGCCGCTAAACCACCGATATAAACCACAACACCTAGCCAAGCTTGTTGATAAAACAACGGTAGTGTTAAAACGTAGGTATCAGGGTCAACACTGCCACCTGGAAAAGTTAACTGACCTGCGATAGCAATGGGTAAGATAAAAACATTGATCAACAATAAATATAATGGGAATAACCAACGAGCACTTTTTAGCTCTTGTTGATGATGGTTTTCAATCATCATCATATGAAATTGCTGTGGTAAAATAAAAATAGTAATGGCACCTAATATTGCCTGTGCAAACGCCAAATAGACTGAATAACTACCAGTAACAGGGGTAATATCATTGCTTTTAGCAATTAAATCGCTAAAACCATCAAAGATGAAAAATGTAGCAAAAATTCCTACAGCAGTTAAAGCAAATAACTTAACCAATGAACTGAAAGCGATGGCTAAAACCAAGCCTTGATTTTGTTTATTAGCCGCTATTTGGCGCGTGCCAAAAAAGATACTGAAAATAATCAACACCAGCGTCACAACAAATGCGGTACTAATACCTGACTGATAAGTCCCAGTGAGTAAATCAAAACTCATGCTTATCGCCCTTAACTGCAAGGCAATGTAAGGAATGGTACCGATTAAAGCAATCAGTGCTACTGCTGTAGCTACCTTGGGTGAGCGGTCATATCTAAAGGCAATAAAATCAGCAATTGATGTCAGGTTTTGTTGCTTAATAATGAGTAAAATTTTATGCAGCATTGGCCAAGCAAGTACTAAACAAAGAATGGAACCAATATAGATTGGGGCTAGCCAAGCTCCCGTAGTGGCCGCTTGACCGACGGTGCCGTAAAACGCCCAAGAGGTACAACTAACCCCTAAAGATAAACTATAAACCCATGGCTTACAGGTCCATTTTTCGGGAGATTGATTTTGTCCCCAATAGGCAACAATAAAAAGTAAAATGAGATACGCAATTGATAACAGCGTAATAAACCAAGTATCTAAAGAAAGCCAAACTAGCAAAAACATCTCCTCTGTTTATTAAAATCGCGTGGTCACACAGCCGTCATAATTATCAATATTGTTCCCAGCATAACATGCTTTATTTAACCGGGTAGTGAACTAAGGTAGTAGTTATTTACCAACGTTCGTACGGTAACCTAACAACATATATTATCCTTGATTAGAAACTATCATATATGAAAATCAGTCACAAATACTTGGTAGAAACCATTGTTTTTATTAGTTATGTTCTTTTTGCAATGGCATGGGTTGGTGGTGCGGCAAGTATGCCTCAAATAATGGCCTCTATGGAGATCGACAGTTTAGCATCGGCTAGCTTTATCAGTGGTATGGTCACCATTGCTAAAATAGTCGGCACTTTTGGCGCCGCATGGGTTGCACTAAAGTTTGGCCTTAAATACGCTTTTTTTATTGCCAGCTTATTCGTCACTATTGGTTTATTAACACCATTTTCCCAAAATTATGAAATATTACTATTAAGCCGTTTTCTAATGGGTTTGGGTGGCGCGTTTATGATTGTTTATTTTAATCCAATTGTGATGCATTACTTTCCAGTTGAAGAACGTCCGGTAATTAATGGCCTTAATGCTGTCGCTTTTAATGTCGGTACAGGTATCGTACTGTGGAAAATGAATGCGATAAATCAGCTAACCGGTGATTGGAAAACCAGCTTGGTTATTTTCTCGCTGGCGAGTATTTTCTTCACTGCTGCTTGGTTATTAGTGAAGTTGGAGCCTGAAGAGGACAGTCCAAAAACAACTGAAACAAAAGAAGATACTTATAGTTACTTAGATGGACTCAAAGATAAGTTTAATTGGATTTATGGTTTAACTTATTCAGGGTTATTAGCTTTTTATATCTGTTTATTTACCTTCTACCCTAAAGCAGGTATTAGTCAAAGCAAATGGGTGATTGGCTTTGGTATTATTGGCACACTCGCGGGTATAATTTATAGCAAAAAAATTCAGCAGCGTATTCCCGTTATTCGCTGGTCAGGTGCAATAATGGTATTAACTATTATTGGAGTTTCGTTCAGTACAACGGTTTGGCTGCAGACATTATCGGCAGTAGTACTGGGCTTTTTTATTTTCTTCCCCATTACTGCTTTAGTTTCTATTCCCCATGAGTTGCCTAAAATGACAGGACAGCGCATTACCGTCGTATTTAGTCTTTTCTATTCTATTAGCTATTTATTTTCCACGATAATTTTATGGTTGTTTGGTAAATTAGTTGATATGAATTCAGGTAATTACACGGCGTCGTTCGTCTTAATCTCCATGGTGAGTATCACCTTTTTTGTTGGCAGTTTCTTTTTACCGGAAACAGGTAAGAAAGTAGCAGAGGAGGGTTTATGCGCGGAATAATATCGCCAAAGCTTGAACCTTTTATAACTCAAGCTAATAAAACAATTGCCGATGCGAAACAAAATAACATTAAATTTAGTGCCGACTTAGTAAGAACAGGCTTAAACAACTTATCTACTTTTTTGGTGAATCGCCCCGAAATTGCTTTGGTTATTGATAAAAACCTCCCCTTTGAAGAACATCAAATACCCGTACGTATTTATCACCCCGCTCCCCAAGTAGATCTACCAGTTATGCTCCACTTTCATGGTGGCGGACACATGTGTGGTAGTGTGGATTTATACGACCCTATTAGTCGGCAACTTGCAATAAGTTCAAAGTGTATTGTTATTTGTGTTGATTACCGATTGTCGCCAGAGCACCCATACCCTGCAGGGATTAATGATTGCCAGCAAGTACTGCTTCATCATAAAACCCTACTACAAGGCATGAACTATAACGATCAGGTTTATATTGCGGGTGACAGTGCAGGCGGGGCTATTTGTACAACATTGGTCATGAATAGTTTTAAAAATAGTGCCTTGCAAATAGATAAACAGATATTGATTTATCCAAGTGTTGATTACACTATGAGTGCTGCTTCTGTTGAGGAAAATGGCCAAGGTTTTTTACTCGAACAAGATAAAATCCAATGGTATTTTCAACAGTACTTCCAAACATCTGATCTAAAACAGACAAGCATTGAAGCAGCCTCGCCATTATTGGGTGAGTTTAATGCAGAAATGCCAGAAACACTTATTATTACGGCTGGCTGTGATCCCTTAAGAGATGAAGGCTTTGCTTATGCTGATTCATTAAAAGCTGCCGGAATTAATGTTACTCAGCAGCATTTTGAAGGTATGACACATGCTTTTATGCTATTACAAAGTTTGGTGGTTGATGAGTGTACTAAAACCTATCAATTGATTGCTGACTTCACAGCAAAAAAGTAACTTTCAATTAAGTCATTTACTAAATCAAAGCCGAACACCTATAGCGCTAGTGGTATAGGTGTTCGGCTTAATATTATTTAAAAAGGAAAAGAGTTAGCATTAAAGTCTATTACTCGGCATTAAATAGAGTTTTCGCGGCTCGAAATGCCTCTTGCGCTGCAGGTGCACCACAATAAACGGCACTATGTAATAGAACTTCTTGTATCTCCTCTTTAGTTGCGCCATTACGTAATGCCCCACGAATATGGCCCGTTAATTCTGTTGGCGCTTTTAACGCAGTGAGCATTCCAATGGTAACTAAACTTCGAGTTTTTAAATCAAGTCCTGTTCGTTGCCAAGTTGCCCCCCAACCATGTTGATTGATAAAACTCTGCATCGGCTGGGTAAACACATCGCTGTTATTTAAAGCGCGATCGACAAATTCATCTCCCATAACCTGACGACGTATTTTTTCTCCAGATGAAATGCTCATGTAAGGATTCCTGATGATTAATTAATCTGATTTGAAGGTAAGCAATATAACAATAGCCGTTGAGATATCGCTAATTCATTGTACCTATCTTGACTATTGAGCAGTCCAAGCACCGTCCATCGGTAAAGAGGAACCGGTAATACTACGCGCACTATCACTACATAAAAATAAAATAAATTCACCTATTTGGCGTGGATTCATCATTTCAGGCAATGGCTGTTTTGCCGTAACTAAATTATATTTAGCTTGATCAAACTCAACACTTTCTTTTTCTGCAATATCAGAAATTTGTTGATTAATTAATGGCGTATCTACCCAACCAGGACAAATAGCATTAGCGGTAATACCTTGTTCGGAACATTCTAAAGCAATAACTTTAGTTAAGCCTACAATGCCATGCTTTGCTGCACAGTAAGCAGATTTATTAACAGAGCCCACCAAACCATGCACAGAAGCAATGTTAATAATACGACCCCACTTTTTCTTTTGCATACACGGTAATGACTTTTGAATAGCATGAAAAGCAGCTGATAAGTTAATCGCAATAATATCATTCCACTTATTTAGTGGAAAATTAACGGCACTTTCAGTGTGCTGAATGCCGGCGTTATTAATCAAAATATCAATACTACCCATTTTGATTATCGCCGCATCGATAAAATCACTTATCGCTTGTGGATCACGTAAATCAGCATTATTAAATAGAGTATTAATATGATATTTCTCAGCAAAACTACTTGCCAATGCTTCTCCTTCTTCATTAGACATTAGGCCATGTAAAATAAGATCAATACCTTGCTCTGCAAGTACATGTGCGGCAGCTAAGCCAATACCACTTGTTGATCCTGTGATCAGCGCTATTTTATTTTTTAGCATAAATGCTCCTTTATTTTTATCGTGCACAACCAGGCTTAAACCATGTTACGCAAAGTTGTTTTGAGAATTTTTCCGGTATTATTTTTGGGTAGTTCATCAATGAAATGATAATATTTAGGGCGTTTAAATCGTGTCATATGTTCGATACAAAATTGATCTAACGTTTCTTTGTTTATATCAACATTCGCATGTAGCACAACCACAGCAACCACTACCTCTCCCCAGTCATCATCAACTTTTCCAATAACGGAGGCTTCTGAAATGGCAGGGTGTCGATTAAGCACTTCCTCCACTTCTCTAGGGTATATATTCGAACCACCACTAATAATGACGTCTTTATTACGATCAACGAGTTTAATAAAACCCTCTTTATTACAAACGGCGATATCACCTGTTTTTAACCAGCCATCAACCAGCGTTTCATTGCTGGCTTTTTCATTATTTAAATAGCCCAGCATTACTGCTTTTCCGCGAACATAAATTTCACCTGCACAGCCAATTTCAGCAGGTAATCCTTTACTATCTACAAGTTTCACTTCCATACCTAAAACAGGTAAGCCGATAGAGGCTAAACGTTCAACGTGATCAGGGTGTTTGATATCTTGATGATGAAATTTAGACAAAGCACAAATGGTCATCGGGCTTTCCCCTTGACCATACATTTGCACTAATTTATGACTAAAAACCGCTAAAGCATTGGCTAAATCTTGTTGATACATGGGACCGCCGCCATAAACAATGGTTTTCAAATTCTGGTAGCTTTCTTTGCTTGATAAAGCATATTCAACCAAACGCTTAACCATAGTTGGTGCAGCAAAAAAGCTAGGTTGTTGGTATTGTTGAATGAGCTGAGTCAGTTCATCAGCGCTGAAGCCGCCGCTTGTGGGAATAACATTAAGCCCACCTTTCGCTACATGAGGCAGTATATAAAAACCACTGCCATGAGACATAGGAGCGGCATGAATTACTGAGTCACCCGGATCTATTTTGTCTATATCGGAAAAATACCCTTGTACCATAGCAAATAAATTTTGATGACTTAACAGTGCCCCCTTTGGTTTACCTGTTGTTCCACTAGTATAAAAAATCCACGCGGCATCATTTGGCGATACCTTGCAGGGAAAATGAAGATCACTATCTTCAAGCGCTAAGTACTGCTGAGAACCAATAATAATATTGTATTGAAGCGTAATTATTTCATTCACTAATAAAGAAGTCGCCGGCGCTAACTTTTTACTTGAAAAGCACACTTTCGCGCTGCAGTCTTCCAATAAATAATGCAGTTCATTAGGGTGTAATTTTGCATTTATCGGCACTACAACTAAACCGGCGTACCAAAGGGAAAAGCAAATTTCGATGTATTGTGGGCAATTCTCAGCAATGAGAGCGACATGATCACCTGCTTTAAGGTGATATTGTGAAACCAGTTGATGTGCCATTGCTGAACAACGCTCTGCTAACAGTGAATAATTTAACCATTCGTTATTACCGTGAGCGATGGCAGGGAGATGACCGTAGCACTTGCCTGAATTAACTAAAATATGAGCAATATTCATTTCAGTAGATATAAAAAACGAAGCATTTTTTATATTTCCATATTAAAAATATATTGCAGTTATCCTACGGTAATTTTTGTTTTTTATATTTAGTACCTTAGTACCATAGCGGGATTACCGTAAGTATTAGTTAAACCGCTTCACTAATATTTTCAGGCGGCGCAAGCATCAATTGCTGATAGGCAAGCCCGGCTAGCGTGCGGTTATTGACTTCTAACTTCATTAATATTGCTGATACATGTTTTTTTACCGTGGTTTCTTTGATATCCAAATCGTAGGCTATTTGCTTATTTAATTGTCCATCTGCAATCAATGTTAAAACAATATATTGCTGCGGCGTTAATTGTGCCAGTTGTTTGGCTAATTTTTGATGGGCAATCATAGTTTGTTGATCGGCTGAATTTTCAACACTTTCCGGCAGCCAAATTTCGCCCTCTAATACCGTATCAATCGCACTGGCAATCGTGGTTAAATCAGCAGATTTAGGAATAAAAGCCGCAGCGCCAAAGTGAATGGCTTTTTGCATGGTTTCGTCATTATCATCAGAAGACACCATAATCACCACTAAATCCGGATAGTGGTTTTGCAATTGTGTTAAGCCAGTAAAACCATCATTGCCCGGCATATGTAAATCAAGAAATACAATTTCTAAACTTGTATTTTGTTCAATACAGGTAAGTAGTTCGCTGAAGTTATCCGCTTCTAACGTATTAGCGTCATCAATACATTCAACAATCGCTTGCTTTAATGCGGTGCGAAATAAAGGATGATCATCGGCAATTACTACTTTAGCTTGTGTCATATTTTACTCGTTTAATTGATATTTCATACTTCTAATTCTATATGTAAATACTGAAGAAAGTTACTATTTAACAATGGCAGGCAAGATATAATCTTGCAACCATACTTCTCGAGTTCTTACATTACCATGTTCACGTGGATATTCATGTGCGGTAAAAGTAACCACCAAATCTAAATCTTTAAATATATAAATTTGTTGCCCACCAAAGCCTAATGATGCAAATGTATCGACATATTTTCCATTTACGTCGAATGTGCTCATCCACCACTGGTAGCCATAACCATTTATTTTCGAATGCTCATAGTTAAGATCAAAGCGTTTTTTAGTCGCGACTTCAATCCAGTGTTTGGAAATAATTTGACGCTCATCCCAAGCGCCCTCATCCAAAAAAAGCTGTCCAATCTTTTGCATTGCGCGTGGCGTTAACCATAATCCACCACCAGTTTGTATCTCGTTGTTTGGTCCTTTACCCCACCAATAATTATCTATATTCAAGGGCTTAAATAAATATTCTTCTGCAAATTCGTCAGCGCTTAAATTAGTCGCATGATCAACAATCCCACCGAGAAGTATGCTTAACCCACTATTGTAAACATATAGTTCGCCCGGTTTCGAGATGAGAGGCCTTTCTAACACAAATTTATACCAATCATCGCTTTCTTTAAGTTTATAGGCATCATTTAAACTATTTAAATATGAATGTGTTCCTTCATCCCACTTTAAACCAGCGGACATGCTTAAGACATCATGTAATGATATCTCTGCTTTGGAAACTGATTCATTATTGATTGTAAACTCCTTTTCCCAATTGATTTGTGGATAGTCAGAATAGAAGTTTTGTAATTTAGTTTCAGTACTTTCTATATAACCTAGGTCAATAGCAATACCTATTAGGGTGGACGTGATACTTTTAGTTGACGAAGCTAAAGCGTGAGTTGTGTATTTATCATAATCAATGATAGTGCGATCAGATGCCGTTTTAAACCCTGGGAAATAAGCTTCGTGAATTAAGTTGCCGTTTAATGAAATTAGTACACTATTGATCTGGTGATTAAACTCACCGCAATGCATCTTTTCAGCCATTTCTATCAATTTACTGACATCGATAGCTTGTGTTCGAAGATCTGCTACATTTAATCCATCTTGAATATATTCTGGTGTTTGATATTGATATGGCTGATCACAAATGATTTCAACATGATCTCTTGGATATGTATCAAACTCTTCTGCTGTATTGTCGCTATTACATGAACTTATGAAAACAATGACTATTAACGATAGACAACGCATAACCAGAATCCTTTGACCATTTTAAATCAAAAAGAGCTAGTAAATACTAGCTCTTTTTGTGTTTACGTTATTCTAGAATGAATAGCCAATAGTCAATGCAACCGTTGACGGGTCGCCATAATAAGCAATTAAGGTAGTATCACCACCAAAACCAGGTAACCATGTACCATTTTCATCTTGACCGCCGGTAAAGTCATAGGCACCTACCATATATTCTTCATCGGTAATATTTTTCCAATGTAAAGCTGCTGTCCAATCACTATCGTTGCTATACCAGTTAATACCAAGATTAAGTAATCCATAGGCATCTTGAGTTAACCTGTTTTGAAGTTCAACTAAGGCATAATCACCACGATAATAATAATTACCATTAACCACAAATGAGCCAACAGACGTTTCAATATCATAGGTAATACCAAAGTTAGCGGTTGTATCAGGTGTGTTAGCAACGGTATAGTTATCTGAAATGTCATCATATCCTGTGCCATTCCAGCTTAATACTTCAGTAAATTCGCTATCAATATAGCCAAAAGCCAAATTAAAGTTCAAGTTATCAGTAGCCGCATATTCTATTTCAAGCTCTAATCCTGTGGCTTCAGATTGCCCAATATTGCCTAAACGAGTATCTAAAACGGTTGGGTCTTCATTTGGTACAACACTGGTATATTGACGGTCTTTATGCTCTAAAGAAAAAACTGTTGCATTAACACGTAATTGGTCAAACCATTCACTTTTTATACCCAGTTCAACGGAATCAACAATCTCGGGGTTAACTGCTGGTTCATTAGTTTTAGCTCGCGGATTAAAAGTACCTGACTTGAAACCTTGTGCATAACTAGCATAAACCATCATGTCGTCATCAATTTGATATTCAAAACCAACTTTTGGATTGAAATTTGACCAAGATTTTTTACCGTCTAATACTTCTGTTTGTGGTAAGTCACCACGTGTATAACCTGGGATCCAATTGCTTAATGGATATTCTATTGAGCCATAAACATCTCTCGTTACATCGGCCTCTTTTTCTTCATCGGTATAACGTGCCCCTAATGTGAATGATAATTTTTCAGTTAAATTATAAGAACCTTGTCCATAAACAGAATAACTTTCACTGGATTGACAGCCACTTTGATCGACTGTTAGGGCTTGGAATATAATGGCGTCATAGTGACCACATGATTCAGAATCAAAATAATATAGACCTGAGACAAAATTTAAATTATCCCCACTATAGTTTAACTGAATTTCTTGTGAAAATTGTTCGTCATCATACACGGCTGGAACATCAAAAATTTGTAAAGGTGTATTATCAAAGTCAATATTGGTTGGTGAGTAGTTTTCACGGGCAGCCGTTACAGACTTAAGTGACCAAAAATCATTAATGAAATATTCAGCAGTTAAGCTCCAGCCTTCATTTTCAACTAAGTTTTCTGTCGGTAAACTCGTATACGAGTCATACACACTGTCAGGTACTGGTGCATCTGTAAGCAGACTCGGTAAAATTCTATAACCACCTTTAGCATTCGATTCATCTTTAGTTTTGTCATAATTAAATCGGAAAAACAAATCATCTGTTGGAGTAAATTCGACGGTTAATCGACCTGCAAATACGTCTTTATTATAGTTTTCAGTATCTTGATTATCTAATGAAGCTTCAAGGAACTCGCCGTAACCATCTCGTGTTAAGCTAGCAAGGGCAAAGCCAAAATATAGTTTATCGTCAATTACGGGTATTTTTCCGGCTACTTTAAAATCTTGTCTTGCGTAGTCACCAAGCGTTGCCTGAATGTCAAATTCCATATCTCCAGACATTTTTTTTGTTACGTATTTAATCGCACCGCCAACAGTGTTTTTTCCATATAAACTACCTTGTGGCCCACGGAGAACTTCAATACGTTCAACATCAATAATATCAAGTACTGAACCTTGAGGACGAGCAAGGTAGACATCATCAACATATATACCAACACCTTGCTCATAACCCCAAAGTGGATCTTCTTGACCAACACCACGAACAAAAGCCGTTAAAGTTGAATTAGTACCACGACTACTTTGTAGCGTTGTATTGGGTGAAAACTGCTGAATTTCAGTTATCACAGTAATACCATTCTGACCTAATTCCGCTGCACCAATAGATGTAACAGCTACAGGTACTGATTGTAGAGTTTCTAAAGATTTACGTGCCGTTACTTCAATAACCTCTAAGGCTGGTTCTTTATTTTCGGTAGTTTTCTCTTCTGCAGCATTTGCGACATTAGCCGATATAGCTGTGGTAATTGCTAATGCAAGATAGCTAACTTTACTGGTACGTGATGTCATACATTTCCCCATGATTCATTAATTATTGAGTTTATTCGTTTTGATTCTTGTTCTTATTTGGTTGAAATAAACTCTATAGTAATTTTGTGAAAATATAATTTGTACTATAGTAGTATATGGACAGATTATATTTTAACCGATTGATTTATAATGACTTGCTTTATAATTTATTGTTTTATTTTACTTGCCCAGCCAAAAATCGATGATATTTTTTGCCGCACTTATTGGTGTTTCTAATAAAAATGGCGCAGGTGTTCCACCGTTTTTCAACTGAGAATTAATAGCAATACCGTGGTCCATATTTTCAATTTCAATCAGCTCAACCACCGTTTTATTTTGCTGATTTTTCCATCGACTAATTTGATAACTTTGCTGCTTTTCTATGACAGGTTTTTCACTAGCATTTGTTAGCATTGACCAATGCTTTGCTAACCTCAACGAATTAAGGGGGTGAACAACTTTATCTTGGTTTCCCGTCCATACCGACAGTTTTGGCCAAGATTTTGGGCTATTATCAAGTTGTTTTACCAATGCCGTTAATTGATCTGCTGATTGAGAAGGGCCACTGCGCATACATGAAATCGCTTTAATTAAATTATCGGCACACGGGTAAGGAATACCCGAAAGAATTGCTCCACCAGCAAACATTTCAGGATAGTTCACTAACATTACACTTGTCATTGCTCCGCCAGCAGAAAGGCCGACGATATAAACATTTTTCGCCTTTACTTTATCCTGTAGGTGGTTGATCATATTTTTAAGCGATAAATTTTCTCCACTATTCTTTTCAATATCTTGTGGTGAAAACCAATTAAAGCAACTTTTAATATTATTACTTTCAAGTTGTTGAGGGATCAATAAGGTCAAATTATACTGCTTAGCCAATGAAAGAAAACCACTTTGCTTGGCAAATTTTTCCCCATTTTGAACACAACCATGCAAGAGCACCACAAGGTTTTCAGAAGCCGTATCGGTTGAATAATAACTCGCTAACAACTCTCCAGGATTTCCACCAAAGTCATTCAATTGGCTGAAGTTTTCGAATGCCTTGGCAGGAAGGAAATAAAATAAGAAAAATAAAAATAAAGTAAAAATAGGTATTTTCGAAGCAGTAAACATCAAGCTATCCTAGCATTTAACATAATTTTAGTAGCATGGCGGAATCCACTTTTTAACGGTATGGTACTTTAGTGCCAGCCATTAGCGATAATCTTCTTTGAGCAGGTTTACAAAAGTTTCACCGGCACTAGATAATGGATAGCGACTTCGGGTAACAATGCCTATTTTACGACTAAGAGAAGGGCTTATTAATGATCGGCATTCAACACCATAAGCCTGAAAAATTTCAGTACAGATATTAGGAACCACACTAATACCTAACTGCGTAGATACCATTTTTCCGATGGTAGCTAATTGATTGGTTTCATATTCAATATTCAAATTAATCATATTTTCTTGTAAAGCTTCGTCGATTAACTGTCGTATATGGGAAGGTTTTTGCAGAGCAATAAAATTTTCATCCGCTATCTCTGCCCAAGTGACTTTTGTTCGAGCTAATAATGCATGCCCCGCGGGCAAGGCAACTATAAAGTTATCTTCAAACAACGGAAAGAAAGCTATATCTTCAGCCTGCTCAGGCTCAAAAGTTAACGCTATTTCAGCTCGGCCTGCGCGCACCATAGCCACAGCATCTTCAGCAATCACATCATGAATTTTAATATTTATACTGGCGTAACGATCGCCAAATTTTTTAATATATTTAGGTAAAATGTTACTGGCAAAAGAGGGCATAGCTGCAATCGACAACTTGCCTCGATTTAGTGAAAATAAGTTATTCAGATCGATAAAAGCATCATCCCAGTCAGCCAGTAATCGTTTAGCGACAGGCAAAAACTCCTTCCCTTCAGGCGTAAGTGACAAACTTCTTGTTGTTCGAACAAACAGTTTTCCTCCGACACTTTGTTCTAAATTTTTTATCGCAATACTTAATGCAGGCTGCGATAAATGTAATATTTCACATGCTTCGGCAAAGCTGTAAGTTTTAGCAACCGCAATAAATGCCCGTATCTGTTTTATTGTTACGTTCACGCTTCCCTCTTTCTTAGCATTATTAATTAACAAACCAACTAATAAATAAAACCTATTAATTGATAGAAATAATCAATTTGATAAATATATAACCATGATAGATGCTGCTACTCAAGTTTTTAATAATGACTCGTTTAACGAAAGTGAGAACACAATGACAGGATTTAATAAGGTTGTTACAAGCTACGAAGAAGCAATGGCAGGACTTGAAGACAATATGACAATTATTGCTGGTGGTTTTGGTTTATGTGGCATACCAGAGAATTTAATAAAGGAAATAAAGAATAAGGGTACTAAGGGCTTAACCATTGTTTCAAATAATTGTGGCACAACGGCTCATGGCTTGGGTATTTTACTGCCAGAAAAGCAGATAAAAAAAATGGTTGCTTCTTATGTTGGTGAAAACGATGAATTTGAACGACAAATGATGTCAGGCGAATTGGACGTTGAGCTTACTCCTCAAGGCACGCTAGCAGAAAAAATGCGCGCAGGCGGTGCTGGAATACCTGCTTTTTATACGGCAACAGGGGTTGGAACTCCTGTTGCTGAAGGTAAAGAAGTGCGAGAAATAAAAGGTCGAGAATACCTTTTAGAAGAGTCGATTAAAGGAGACTTTGCCATTGTCAAAGCGTGGAAAGCCGACACTTTTGGCAACTTAGTTTTCAGAAAAACTGCTCGTAATTTTAACCCTATGGCTGCTACGGCTGGGAAAATCACCGTGGTTGAAGTAGAAAAAATTGTTGAGCCGGGTCAGTTAGACCCCGACGAAATTCACACACCGGGCATATATGTTAATCGCCTGATCAAGGGCAGTTTTGAAAAAATTATTGAACAACGCACTGTTCGACATCCTTCTTAAAAATCCGGAGAATTACAATGGCTTTATCTCGAGAACAATTAGCACAGCGTGTCGCGCAAGAATTACAAGATGGTTATTACGTTAATCTTGGCATTGGCATTCCAACATTAGTGGCCAATTATGTACCACAAAATATGGAAGTGATGCTGCAATCAGAAAATGGCTTACTAGGCATGGGACAATTTCCCACTGAATCTGAAATTGATGCCGACTTAATCAACGCGGGTAAACAAACCGTAACCATGGCAACAGGTGCCTCTATTTTTGATAGTGCAGAATCCTTTGCGATGATCCGTGGTGGCCATGTTGACTTAACAGTTTTAGGCGCATTCGAAGTTGATGTACAGGGCAATATCGCCTCTTATATGATCCCAGGGAAATTAATAAAAGGTATGGGGGGAGCGATGGACTTAGTCGCTGGTGCTGACAATATTATTGTCACCATGACCCATGCATCAAAACATGGCGACTCTAAGCTATTAACAGAATGCTCTCTACCATTAACGGGTAAAGGGTGCATCAAAAAAGTCTTAACCGATCTAGCCTTTATTGAGATTAAAGATAATAAATTCCATTTGCTTGAGCGTGCTCCTGGCGTTTCAATTGAAGAAATTATTAAATTAACGGCAGGTGAAATGGTTGTGCCTGAATATGTACCTGAAATGCAATTTTAAATTACAGTTTTCTTTATTCATTACCCTTTAGGGTAGCTTTTCATCATGGTTTTAGTGGTATTAAAGAGATATATACTGACAGATAGTTACGGCAAACCTTAGCTGACAGTAGAATTAATACATATAAAGTTTAGGAATACAAAATGTCAAAACGTGAAGTAGTTTTTTTAAGTGGTGTAAGAACAGCGATTGCTGATTTTGGTGGCTCATTAAAAAATGTAGCCCCAACAGACTTAGCCGGTCAAATGGTTGCCGAAGCCGTTAAACGTTCGGGTGCAACCCCAGAGGAGTTTGGTCATTGCGTCATAGGGAATGTTACTCATTCAGATCGCCGCGATATGTATATGAGTCGTGTTGCTGCACTTAAGGGGGGTTTACCTGAGTCAACTCCATCGTTAACCGTTAACCGTTTATGCGGTTCAGGCTTGCAAGCAATAATTTCGACTGCGCAATTATTATTACTTGATGATTGCGATTTAGCGGTTGCTGGCGGCGCTGAATCAATGTCGCGTGTGCCTTTTTGGTCACCATCAACACGTTTTGGCGCTAAAATGGGCGATGCACAATTAGTAGATCCAATGGTGGGCGCATTAACTTGCCCTATTGGAGATACCCATATGGGGGTAACGGCTGAAAATGTTGCTGAGCAATGGTCTATTACTCGTGAAGAGCAAGATGAAGCTGCTGCAGAATCTCATCGTCGCGCCCAACGAGCTATTGAAGAAAAACGCTTTGGTGACCAAGTAGTTCCTGTGGAATTAAAATCACGTAAAGGGGTAGTTGAATATACGACGGACGAACATGTACGTTTTGATTGTACTGCAGCAGACATGGCAAAGCTGCGCCCTGTATTTAAAAAAGAGGGCACCGTAACTGCGGGGAATGCTTCTGGTATCAATGATGCCGCGGCAGCATTAGTGATGGCAGATAGTGAATACGCGAAAGCGAACGGTTTAAAGCCATTGGCTAAACTTGTCGGTTATGCTTTTGCAGGTGTAGCTCCTGAAATTATGGGGATTGGCCCCGTACCAGCAGTAAAAAAGTTACTAGAAAAGACAGGAGTTGATAAAGATGATATTGACGTTTGGGAAGTAAATGAAGCCTTTGCTTCACAAGCATTAGCCGTATGTCGTGATTTAGATCTGGATATGGAAAAAGTAAACCCAAATGGCTCGGGCATCTCTTTAGGCCACCCTATCGGCGCTACTGGCGCATTAATTACCGTGAAAGCAATTCATGAATTACAACGATTACAAGGTAAATATGCAGTTGTGACCATGTGCATAGGTGGTGGACAGGGCATTGCGGCGTTAATTGAACGAGTATAAATATATAATTACAGGGTCTAAAATAATTCTGCCGTGGTTATGAAACTTTAACCACTCTTATTTTATTACTTCACTAACCTAGAATTAAAATGTTTCCTTAATGTAAATGTATGAAGCGTTATGTCTAATATGCAAAAAAGAGTATTAATTAGGCTTATACCTTATCTCACTTCGTGCCCCA
>Ga0209396_1002708_pt1 | contig 18381 bp, 20 predicted proteins | sample GOMGulsemesocosm_6_FD_184638 | JGI IMG/M metagenome (GOLD analysis project Ga0209396, IMG submission 184638) | Methane-oxidizing microbial communities from mesocosms in the Gulf of Mexico - GOM8C Gulf of Mexico (SPAdes) (version 2) | ecosystem: Environmental > Aquatic > Marine > Cold seeps...
TTAGATGAAAAAGAATAGAAAAGGCTTTTTTATTCCAAAAAGGAATAAGGGGTTCTATAAATTGTTTATTCCATATATTAGTTAATCTTGTCGGGAATGAGAATATTCTCGATATTCTCATTTATAGCTGAATTATCACTTATAGTGATGATTGCGGAAAACGTCCAGATACTTTGCCGTAAGTGTTAAGTTAAAGTCATGCCATTTGGCTGACTTTAAGTAAATACGGATTATTAAATTTAAAAAGTACTTCTGAACTAAGAGGTCGGATGCACTCCTTTTAAACGACTTAACCCCCTTTAGTTTGTAGTAGGGAGGCTACTAAAAAATTTTGGGTATTCTTTATAATCAAATCCTTTTCCAAGTAATTTATCAAATTTTTCTTTCAATTTAGGATGATCAATTACTGCACGGTTTCTATCCCAAACTTGATTATTCATTTCGATATTTTCGAGCATAAATACAGCAGAATCCTTTGTGAAAAACTTTAAGTACGGTAAAACTAACTGAACAAAGACTCTATCTGCGGTATCAAAACTCCGACTTGTACAGTAATAGACAGTAACCAGTTTAGAAAAAGATTCTTCCCACTCATCTGAATCTGACAACTCTAAAATATGTTCCCATTGTTGATCTGAAATTGCAGGATATTCATCGCTAGCAAACCAGGAACAAAGAAAGTCAAAATGTGTATTTAAATCTCCATCTATAAACCAGCCGTACAATTTTCCTAATACAGTTGAATCTTTTGCATGTTTTATTTTTAGTTTCGCTCTTCACTAAAGCACATATAAGCGTCTGGATAATAAGCCAAATAGAACATTAAGAACCCCATAGGCTCTCCTGTTGCTGCTATATTACTGTACACATCGCTGTTGTCTTTAATTTCTTCGATAACACGTGCTGAATGTCTCTCTGTAATTGTACGGATCACCCATAAGTTAACTTGCCTATTTTCTTTACATTTGTCATCCGCTAACTTAAATGTAAGTTTCCAAATTGTTTTTAAAATAACCATCTCTACGTCTTGAGATAAACGGTCTAAATACCGACTTGAGATATATCGCTTTAGCTTAGAGAATGAATTTATTGCCACTTTAGCTTCATCTAAGTCATCAAGGAATTCAGCTACTACTTTTTGAGTGTAAAATGGAGGTTTAATTAAAACGCCTTCTAATGCATTTCGAATTAGAGATCTAACTGTTTCTTTATTTGGCTTATAAAGTTCCATGTTTTGTCTCAAAACTGGATGGGCTGATAGGTGCCTTTGTTTTTGAAGATATCTCAAGTTTTCGTATTCAGAGCTATCTATAAAGTCAGTTTTGGCGTAAACATCGTCAAGGAGTTTCAATTCCCAATTAGGAGATTTTGGATCATGAGTTTGAATTTTCTTTATATCTTCTAATATTTTGGAAGCTATAGTGTCCCCATATTGATCAACTAAGTTTTGTAATTTATAAACCAAATCACAAATTACCACTGACCAAAGCATAACAACGGACGAACGGTAACATTGGTTTTGATACGAGGTGACAACTTCGTCAAAATATTCTTTTGTTTTACTAAAGTGTATTTTTTCGGAAATAGACTCTAATTCGAAATTCTTCACAAGGCTTCCTTACTCCGTGGGCAGTTAATAGCTTATGTATAAAGGCTTTTCAGTAATGTCAGCCCCACAGCTTGAATCTAATTCACATTAATATCCCACAGCTTAAAAACTTTAGGAACTAAAAGTTATTTTTTTATAATTACTAATCTTCGGGTCATTGCTGACATTAGGTAATAAACGTCAAACAATACTTCGGATTAGGTTTTGTATTGATAACAGAGTACTAATAATGACTCTTTAATCTTAAAAAAGATCCAATAGAGATCCAAAGAAATTTAATACTCACCGTAAATCTATGTAATTAACTCAAGTACCAATCTAAATTATTACAACTCATCCTGTTTTAGAATAAAATTAGATATTAACTCTTGAGGATTACCTGAAATATCAACGCTTCCCATACTAGAAACTTTAACAGTGACATTCTCATAATTATGGAAAAAAGATACCTTCATGCCTTTAAAAGAGAAGTCTTGGTTTGGAAATTTATCTTCTAATGCTTGCAAAATATTTTTTTGAGATTTGAGTTGTATATCGGCAAAGTTATGGTTATTAATCCTTACGCTTGAAACCGATAAGCTACTGATAATTAAATTATTAACTGTACTAGAAACTTTCAAGTAATTAATAAGTTTATTAATATTGATAATTACTGTGCTTACAAAAACAGGTACATTTAAACAAAGTTCAAGTTTTTCAATAAAACTTTTTAAACTTCGAGGAGGAGCTGATACTTCCAATAAAAACTTATTTTTCTTACATTTTAAAATAGAAAAATCGAAGTTAATTAGTTTAACTTGCTGACTTTCGATTTCACTACCATCAGGTAAAGTGAATCGATCCAATATAGTAACTTTTTCAATGTATGATGCTTCCATTTTATTTTCATCAATTGAAAAAACATCAAAACCAAAGTTTTTCTCAGAGGAAAAGGAAGATTTAGAGAGACAACCCGACAGTCCATCTAAATCTAATTCCACAACAAAGTTTATCCACTTTGTTTTCATTTCGACTTACTCCAATATTTTTTTCAATGCTTTATGAGCTGCAACTTCGACCTGCTTTGTTAACTTTCGTTCTTGATTAGTCGTTAACGCTTTTCTTCCTTTAATGTATTCACCAGCGCCTTTATACGCGTAATAGCCTCTTACTAAATATGAAAAATAATCTTTTGCTTCGGCATCTGAAAACTGCGCTTCAAATTCAAACAAATCATCATCCAATTTTCCATCTAGTTTTGAACGCCAAACTATTTTAGATATATAAAAGCCTTTCTTATACAGTTCAACAATTTCATCGGATTTTAAAACATTTTGCCCTTTTAACGATGCTTTGGAAATATGAGTTCCTAGTTCTGATTCTTTTGCTTGCTCATCTTCATCATCTTCGTTTGACTCATTTACATCTTCAGGGTGATAAACATAGACATCTGTTACGTCATAAAGTTTATAACCAGATATACCACTTATTAGTTCGGTAAAAAATTTAGTAATTAAAAGATGGTCAGTAACGTGAGTTAGAGTAATATTGGTTACTTCAACTTCCTCTTCCAATTCAACTTCTAGTTTAGCTATATACTGACATTTCCATTCTTCTACAGTTTTATTTTGAGGATGACGAATAACTAATTCATCGTCATTATGCTCTATTGATATGATTGCTTCTTTATTCGTTACTTGTTTAAACTCTGAATTACTATAATCAAACTCTCGATATTCAACTTTAATATTAATTTCATTACTATCAGAAACTTCAATAGTACATTTTGCTCCATGGTGCTCAATATCACTGACCAATTCATTAGCAACTGTTTCAATTATATCTGCACTAACTGGCTTGTTTATTGAAGTACTAGTGTTTTTCTCACGTCTAGTGTTTGTCCCTAAGATATCCGCTAATTTTTTATAATCGTAATAAGAATGTGGAAATAAAGAAAAATATTTTGCAAGCTTTTCTCTTTTTGTCTCATGCGAAATAATTATTCCTCGGCTCAAGAATAAATCTTTCAAATCACTATTTGTAATCTTAGATTGATTTATGGCATCAAACATTGCTTTATCACTAACACTATACAAGCTTCCTTTCATTACTCTCTCCAACCTACATCAATGTCACTCAATAATTCTTTAACTTGTGTTACAAGTTCAAAGCTTTTTTCGATTTCATTTAATCTTTGTTTTTTATATTCATCGTATGCCCAAGCAGAAGCATAAGCTGAAATAGCGTTCTTGAAAGTACTAGTGATGTCCTTGTGCTTAATATTTGATGTACACCTAATTTTAATTGACCCTGAACTGTCCAGCATTTGATGTTTTGATAGAGTATCTAATAAGTAGACAAACTCTTCTTGAGTTTCTCCTGTACCATTGTAGTAAATTACAAAGCCAGATGATGCAACAACCTCACCTTTGTACTCAATTTCATCATGTCCAATAATTAGAACAGGTGAAGACAATAACTCTATGGTTGCTGGCCTCAGGTATTTATCGAAATGAGTTTTATGCAAACATAATTCTGGATAAAAAAACCAATGCTTATTTTCATATAAATGAGGGATTTTTTGTTTGGCAGCTAAAGAGTTTAAATCATTTACTACAGTATTAAGGTAGTTTATCTGGGATGGCTCAATAATATGAAGAAGCTGGTTACGCTTTAACCCAATGTTTGAGGTATTGATTACCCTCTTGGTCTTTGGATCAGATTTTGTCTTGATAAAGAATCGACTATAGAAGTCTCTATCAAACTTACCATCATGATTATAAGTGAATAACAACGCTCTTATATCTACAGGCTCATCAAAGTTAGCGTAACGACTAAGCCATTGTTTACTAAACCTAGCGCATTCAATCGTTTTAGCCAAAGAAGTTAACGCTGTCCTTACATTTTTCTCACTTATTGAACTTTCTTTATAACTTTTTAAATCGGTATTAAAAAGTACTCGTTTATTGGTATAGGGATCAAGATAATTAAAAACTACATCTACAGGATGTGTATGAGCAGCAGCTTTTATTGACTTGGCATGTTCTGTAGGTTTATTACAATCAAAATTTGCATTATATAAATCAGATTTTTCCCATTTAAAGATAGATAGCAAGTCGTCAGAGACTATTTCCGCCATCTTCCCTATGTTTTCTGTTTCAGCCATTCCTTTACCTTTAAATAATTTCTTTACTATCTAATTATACTAACATGATAAAATATGATTACTAACAAATACATAAATAAATATTGCGCTAAATCATAAAGTTAAATAGGGAAATGGTTTCCAAATTGTTAAGCATTTATATAAAGTTGCCCGCGAACATTTTAATGCATTGGCTAAATTGGAAGGTGCTCGATGATGTACTACCCGTATAGCGGTGAAGTGTCACAGTTGTTGGATGCTCAGGTCTGTTACCAGATATCAGAGGATAGAATCTGTATCGAAGCCAAAGACAAGTAGCCAATCATCCGGATTATCTAAAAATTGAGCTAGGATAAGTACTAATACTGCTATTGAAAGCTAGATTTAATGTTGAAATCATATGGCAACAACTAAGCTTCAATTTTCAAAAAATGCTCGCGATATGATGTCGGACGACATCACACTTAATCAATTAGTGTATGTATTGAAGAATCATAGTGGTTCAGAGATTGAGCGTTATTATTATTTTGAACAAATAGCTGAAAAACGTAGCAAAAAACAACTCAGCTTTTCTTGCTGAGATGTTTAAATAAATTATCGATACTGTTTTTTTTCTTCATCAACAATTCAGTTAACTGTTGGCGTTCAGCATCAAGCTGTTCACTACTCTCTTTTACGTTACCTAGTTCAACCAAATAATTCTGCGGGTTAAGTGAGTACTTGTTTTCTTTAATTTTATCAGGAGAAACTAAGGCGCTAACACCTGGAATTACTTCTCTTTTAGTAACCATATTCACTATTTTTTCAAAGCCAGAAACTCGATTTCGACTAGCATCAGCAGTAAAGCCTTCTGTAGCATCAACATAGAAAATGTCTTTGGTCGGCTTTGTTTTTCTGAGAATAATTAATACTAAAGGTAATGGACAAAAGCTCATTAAATTAGGCGGCAATTGTATAATGCTATCGATAGCATTTTTCTTAATAAGTATTTCTCTTGCTTGGGCTTCGATATCTCTAAATAATAAGCCTTTCCCTGTGACCATGTATGCTAGGCCATGTTTACTCAACGTCCATAATGTATGCTGAAGATAACCATTCTCTTTATATCTAGCAGGTACACTATCTGAATTTAATCGCTTAAGGTCGAAGTCACCTTTTATGGGAACATATTTTTCTTCTTCGCCTATCGTTTTCTCTTTAATGTTAACGTATTGTGGCTGTAATAACGTGTAAGCAAGATCGAATTCATTGGCTTTAACATTTGCGTCAGGCGCAAGTGAATTTGAAAAAGTAAGTTCCACGCTATTAGCGCCAGCTAATGCAAGCATACGCATAAGGTGAGGGCTAATTAGTAGGCATTCAATTCTTAGATGACAATTAGGATTTCGTTTTGCAAAGTAAACACACTGCTCTCCAACCGTTTCAAACGGAAAGTAAGCTGTTTTAATACTTCGTTCGTTAGCAGTATCAAGTCGAGTGATAAGCTCAATAAAATCTTGTGGTATCTCTTGGTAATCGTCTTCTTCAACCATAAAGTGGTCAATTGGGTTCATAGATTCTAAGCGACCTAATAAACGTTGATACAACGACATTGAGGTTTCCACATCAAATGAATCACTACTTATACCGCTAAATGTTTTGGTAAATCCTCTGTTACTTTCAACGATGAATTTTGGAAAATCATCTTTTTGAAAAATGGCCATCTTCAGCATTACAGCGTCAAGCGCTTGGTATAATGAGTGAGTCGCAGAATACTTATTTTTCACTGATTTTAAGTGGGCAAAGAACTCATCGTAGCTTGAGGAATTCTGTTGTTGTCCATGTGCTATTTTTTCATTAGCTTCGTGCAAATACCAAAACAACAGAAATAAATAAAAGTCCCGTTGCTCAACATGATTATCAGTTAGTTTTATGTCATTACTTTTGTAATTCTGTATAAGGCTATTTACACAGGCAATTAAGTCTTTATCAATCATCATGGGTATACTCACTTACTAAGCTAGCCAGTTGTTTTTCTCTATTCTTAATCATCCGCTTCATGATGAGTTTTTCTTCTTTTGTCTCATTACAAAGCTCAATAAACTGTTGCTGCTCTGCTAACGACATCTCAGGAAAAGGCATTTTTGATAATGTCGTCAGCGTTAACATTTTCTGGTAACTGCCAGCGCTGTTTTTATGCATAAAGTGTTGATTATTAGGTGAGTTAATAATCGCAGTGATGAATTCAGGGATAGTTTTATTGTCTGGTGTTAACAAGAAAAAATGTTGTGTACATACCGTATTATCGGGAATATTCTTAAGTATATACGCTCTTAATGTTGAGCCTTTCGAAGAAACTAAAATATCGCCATTACTCAGAAAGGGAATTTTTCGGTTAGTTTTGATTTCTGTTTTGATGAAATCATCCGTTTTAATTTGGTATTCATCTCCTTCACTATAGATATCTCGTAGCTGGATGACATGATGAGGTCCGTCAGGTGTCGATTTTATGGCCCCTCGAAAACTTCTTCCCGATGATATTTTTACGTGTGAACTAAGCGTCATTAGTGGCTTTATTACTTATTTTTGATATCACCCATCATATCACAGAATAATAAAAGTGTGATATTGTATTGCAGAATTACATAATGCTGTATATAATCACCTCAATCTTACAGAATTCGCTGAAAAGATTGGAGGTTAATTATTTGCTATTCATACATCATTGTATCAATGAGACAGTATTACGCGGTTGTTTCAATATAAAAAACAACAATACAGTTAAAGCTAAAATTCTATATATAGCTGACTGTAACAGAACTATTGGGTGCAAAAACCCTTGCCAAAACCCATCAATTACACACACTCCTCTATGTAATTCGATGGTATCAACACATCATCACAATAAACTCACTTTGAGTTTCTTCAATGCAACAAAATCTGCGAACATTTCTTGCTGGCACATCATGCCATCGGATATTCACGGTTTTTTGTCACCGAAAATATCATCTTTTATCGATAATACAGAGCTGCCGACAAGGTTTAATTTCTAGCTATATCGCGTGCGTAACAGCGATTGATAATCCCGTTACCTTTTAAAGAGAACCTTGGATAAAGCTATTCTTTATTCCTTAGATTTCTGCACGCCATATTTAGCCAATTCACCTAAAAGAAAGAAGTATTTAGCGCTTTAATCGCTATTACAGACTCTTGCGCTCAAAAATCACTTAAAAGGATAAGAAGATGGACAAATTTAATAAGAAAAAAGCTGGCTTACCTTTGAGCTACAAAGCAAAAAAAGAAAATAAAACTAATTGGATTTATGAAACGTTTGTATTGCCAGATCCAAAAACAGGTGAGGCGCACCGAGTAGAAGCGCTTATTGAACATGACTTCGTGCTCAAATGCTTCTTTGACCCAAGTGTTCTAGCGATCAAAACCAGCATTGATTCTATAAACAGTGAATCTCAAGAGCGTAGATATACCGCAGACAGTTTCATCATAAAAGAAGATGGTGGTTGTTACATCGATAACAAAGATAAAAAATCGATGGAAAAACCTAAAAACATCACAAAATTTGAAGAGTTAAAAAAAGAATATAAAGATGCAAAAAGTAAACTTTCGGTGGTAACAGAAGATCAAGTTCGTTCCGGTTACCTTATTCCCAATTTAAAAAAACTCTACATATACCTATCGATGCCGCGACCTGATGATTCAACCATAGAAACGATAATCACCCAAGTCGAAAGTCATACTCAAATTACACTTAAAAAACTACGAAATGTTCTTGAGGATGAAGGAATTGGTATGCGACCAGTATGGTACTGCCTCGCACACAAGATTATTCAAACCAATTTAGAAAAATACATCTGTAATAATTCAATTTTATGGAGTCAAAACCATGCAATTTAAAGTTAACGAAAATATTATTTGGGAAGCCCAAACGTGGCGAATTTCCTACGTAGATGAAAATATTATAGTACTCCGCCCCAAAGGAACTAAAGAGTCAATTATAAAAACGATACCTGAATTAGAAAGGGCATATATGAGTGGAAACGTGACATCTGAAAATGCAGTTATTCCTGAATTGGAAGCTGAGAATCATGTGTACCTTTCAGATTTAAGCTTACGCCAACAAAGAGTGATTAATACACGTATGCAGTTCATAGAATGCATACTGCGTGAAGGTGTCACAGTAGATAATGCTCAAGACGAAATTATTTTACTTGCAGCAGAGCTTGATATTCCTGAGAAAGAAACCCCTGGTGAGTCAACGGTGCGTAGATGGTTGACAAAGTATCGAGCAAGTGATTGTCAATCCATATCACTTATGGACCATCGTTCAAATGTACGTGCGGAGTAAATCAGAATGTATTCAAACAAAACACAAGCAAATCGTGCAGTTTTTGAAGATTATGCGAAGCCTCAAATCCTTAAACGCGGTAGACCGAATTACAAGCATATTTATTACAATCATTTTTTGCCTGCTTTCCACAAACTAGAGTTAGGATTTGACCCCATCACCGAAACGACCTTTTACGTATATAAAGATAAATACATAGACCCTGATGAGATGGTTGCCGCGCAGCAAGGCAGAGTAGCGGCTAAGCATGCAAAGATATCAAAAAACCAAAAGTTTTCTGGTGACGGTTTTACTAGTCGTGTTGAAGTTGATGGTTATCACGAACCAATTGCTTTGCTTGACCCGATAACATTTAAACCAACTGGCGTAAGACCCATTCATTACCTAGCTATGGAATGTCATACAGGTTGCTACGTATCGACAGTAACTGATTACAAAAATAAAAGTGAGAACAGTAGCAATGTGATTGAGCTTTATAAACGCATGTTTTTCCCAAAGCCAGATTTCCAAATAATTTACGGGACTAAAAATTTATTTAGACAATATTTAAAGCCTTATCAAATTTTTCACGATGGCGGCCTAGCTTTTACCGCTAACGCATGTGCAGATTATATCGCGTTTTCAAATACCTGCTCTGGTCTTGCTAAAACACAAGATGCTAAAGGTAAAGCATTCGTTGAAACAGGGAATTACAGTATTAAAAGAGCGTTTACTTGGTTGCTGCCAGGCAGTTATGACGATAAACAAAAAGACTATATCGACCCGAAACATTATTCAACATTTGCTGTATTAACAACACTTGAACATGAGGTGCTTTTTAACCGTTTTATCTGTGATGACTTCAATCATGGTTTTGATAAACGTAGAGGCTTTAACCGAGGTGAGCAGTGGGTCCATGAAGCAGGCTTGTTTCCTCCTTGTATGCCAGATAATCCTGGTGAGCTTATTAACTATATGGGCATGCGTGACACAAAGAAAATTCGTAAAGCTGTTGGGATTGAATTTCATGTAAGAGGTACGCCTCACACATTTAATTCCGACGATTTACAAACCTTTCGCCGTAAACTTTTAAAGGTCAAAAATACTGATGAAGCGACTTATCATCGCTCAGATTTTTTTCCAGACAATATACGTGTTGTTAACCCTATAACTGATGAAGTATTGATTGTTCCTCGTGTTAAAGATGATGAAGATACAGAAATTCATTATGTAGGTGATGGCGAGTTTTATGCCGAACTAGCGGCTTTACAACGTATTGAAATTTTGGCTGCAATGAGCAATGAAGAAATAATCGAAGCTGCGGAAAAACGCAAGTCTAAAATAATTCGTTTTAAGCAGGATAAAAAACGTCAACGTGCAAAGGACGCTAAAGCACTTGATGACGTCATTGCAGAAGATACAAAAGTCCTGAAAGCGTTAATTGCTGAACAGTCTCTTGATGAAGAGCCAAGCGAAAGTGTTCCTGATGACTCAGAAAGCAATGAGCAAACTGAAGATATTGAGCAGGAAAAAAACTCAAAAACATCTGATCCTGACAATAAACCTGATCCCAAAAAAGGTTGGGGAAAACCTAATTTATTATCAAAAAGTAGTAAGGATTAAAATGAAGAAAAAAATACTAACAAATAAAGAAATTAACGAGTACTTGAGTGAGCCAATATTCCACCCTACGTTTACCAAAGCATATAAACACATATTTAAGGCTTTCGAAAGTTTTGGCAGAAGACCAGCGTGTTGTTATATCACTGGAGATTCAGGTGTTGGTAAAACGACTTTAGCCAAGGCCGTTTATAATGACATTATTGCTCACACGGAGCCAAATTCTGACGCCACTATTATTTCAGTAATAATGGTAACGTTAAAAGATAGCGCCCTGCCTGATGAAGTTAGAAAAGACATATTAGATGAACTTGGAGTCGATTCATCAGGTTATGCAGGTAGAGATCTTAAAAAACTTTTAAAAAAACAGCTTAAGGCTTGTGGCGTGCAGTTGATTATTTTTGATGAGTTTCAGCATTTGGTTAGGAAGTACGACAGAGATGTTAACCGTAATGCTTGCAACTTTATTAAAAACTTAATCGATACCACGGGTATCCCTGTGGTTCTATTAGGGACTCCGAAAGGGGATAAGTTATTTGAACTTTATGACGAGTTACGTACTAGATTCATATGTGCTGGTGAGCTTGAACTGATGTCATGTGAGACCGATGACACTTTTGAGTATTTCAGTATATATCTTGCTGATTTAATGCGTAGATTTCCACTTAAAACTGTTGATCTATCCGAAGAAAAAAACCCTTATCGCGTCATGCTTGCTACTAGAGGGAATCTAAGAGCGTTAGAGTATTTACTGTCTGAAGTACTTGCTACTCATCGTGATAGCACTAAAAAGATAACCCTAGGGGATTATCAAACAGCTTACGATTATGTACGAAGAAAAGAATTGGTGGCTAAAAATGGTCGCATTATTAAACCATTTACGACAAAGACGCTTACAAATGATTTAAAAATAATGGATACAAAGGAGTATATGAATGGGTAATTTTATTATTAATGGTCACCCTGCACCATTTATTAATGAATCCTTTCGTGGTTACTTACTTCGAATTGTTGATTTGAATGGTTTCAAAGGAATAAGAATATTTAAAAAAAAATTCAATTTCTTTAATTTTAATTACAATCACTTTTGTGATGACATATTTGTAAAAGAACTTATAAACCTATTAGCACCAGCCCTATTCACAGAGCCAACTAAACTTGAACGCTACTTTAATTCACATTGGGCATGGAATATCTATCAAAGTAAGCGCGAGTATTTGCAAGGATTGTTTAGCCAGCATTGTCGGTTGTGCCCTCTATGTGTAAAAGAGAACGGTTATTATGAAAGCGACTGGGATTTTTCATTAACAACATTCTGTCACAAGCATAACTGTTACTTAATAGATAAATGCCCTAGTTGTAAAAAACAAATTACATGGCAAGGCGGATCTTTAGATAAGTGCCATGATTGTGAAGAGGTTTACAGTGACTCCCCTGTTGAACTAATCCCTAATGACAGCCCTCTTTATGAATTAGCAAAACTTATAAACAAACATCGCCAACATACGATAGAAAAGATAGTAGTCGTTTGTAGTCGAGTGCATCGACTAGGTGATAATATGTTTGCTTCACTTCATTTACAGAAAATGCCACTTTCTGAGGTAATACCGCTATTAACAAGAGTATCCTGCTTTCTTTGCTCTGAGCGTTATAGGGAAGAGTATATTGATTGGCTTAACGCAACTAGACAAGAGTTCCAATGTATCTCTGAAAAAGCGGTTTTAGAGCCATATTTTGCGCTAAAAGATATATTTCCATGCCATAGCTTGAAAAACACCTTAGATGTGCCATTTACGCCATCAAATGATATAGACAAAATAAAGAAAAGTGAGATAGATAGAGCCACAAAAGTAGCTGAATATTATGGTGTAGCGCCTGCTCGGTTAAATAACTCACAACATGATGTTGAGGAGATAAACCTTAGACTGCAAATTGAAAGTGAACGTCTCTCACAGTTATTAAATATCCCATATGAATCAATTGAAACACTAGTGCAGCTTGGCGCTCTTAAACCTAGCAATAACATAGCTAGGCTTCACTGTTACTTTTTCTATTTAAGTGAAATAGCAGAGCTTCTTACGCCAGCGTCTACTCCCCCTCTTTTATCATCAAAATATATGACACTCGATGAATTTACATCATGCGAAAAATTCAAAGCATTTGCACTACCCAAATATGCGGCTATTGAACTAGTGATACGTAAAGAAATACCACTTCACTGCAATACACAAGCTAATGGCTTCATGAATCAATTTATAGATGAGGAAACGGCATTTACTGCACTTCATAACGAAATGTTAAAACAATCCAAAAACAAGACTACTGATGATTTAGCCGCTATTTTTCATACATCTGTGGAAAATATTATTGGCCTTTATGAGCAAGGTTATATCGATATAGATAACTTTTGGAAGGTAAGCGGTTCAACAGCTCAACTAGTTAACTCAGATTCATTTGAAAGCATCGTTAATAAATACACTAGTATAAACCGACTCAGTTACTTTTCTGGTAGCCATGTTGGAGACGAAAAAAGAGCACTTAAGCAACAAGGTATATCGCCAGCTATTATTATCAACGAATCATGTAGAAAACTATATCTGTATTCATCATCTGTTGTACCTCAAGAATATTGATCATTAACGACCCGCTATTAGTAAGTTCCGTTTTAGAACTTTGGCAGTCTGTTTTAAGCTCATTGCCGACATTCATGTTCAATTTTAATGTTGACTATGAGCTTTAAAAAACAAACCCTTTATATAGGGGGGTCTCACGGCTTCAATTTAAATGATAACAAAGATGCTATAGCCACAAATATACTTGATATCCATAAACAGGCTTCTAGTCCATAATTTTGATATACCCAACCTGAAAGCACTGTTCCAATCAATCTCCCCATGGCATTAGCCATATAGTAGAAACCAACGTCAAGCGATACACCATCATTACCTGCATAACTGACAATTAGATAGCTATGCAAAGAAGAGTTAACAGCAAAAACAGCACCAAATATTAATAATCCTATAATGATTGAAGCTTGAATGTGAAAATTAAAGTGCAACGCTAAAGCTATAGCAGCAGGTATCACGGTTAGGTAGCTTGCCCACAAAAATGCAGATCTACCTGTTGGTACTTTGCCCTGATTTTTACCCGTAAAATAAGGTGCAAAGGATTGTACTATGCCATAGCCGATGACCCAACTCGCCATAAAACCGCCAACCCACCAATGATCCCAATTAAAGGTTACAGCTAAAAACACAGGTAATGCCACCACAAACCAAACATCTCTTGCACCAAACAAAAACATTCGTGCCGCAGAAAGTATGTTGATTGATGAACTTTTCGAGAAAATATCTTTAAATTTTGGTTTGTTTTTCGCTTTACCTAAATCTTCTTTTAAAGTGATTAAACTAAATACCCATACGATGGCTAAAAGTGAAGCCATTAAGATGATTGCACCTTTAAATTCTAGTAAGGTTAATAGCAATCCTCCCAAAAAGAATCCAACTCCTTTTAGTGCATTTTTAGATCCAGTAAGTATAGCAACCCACTGGTATAGCTTACCTTCAGATCCTTCTGGCACTAGTAACTTAATAGAGCTTTTCGCACTCATTTTATTTAAATCTTTGGCAATACCTGATAATGCCTGTGCGACCATCACATAGATCACCGTTAGCATTTCAGCAGGAACAGCTAACATACCAAGTGCGATTATCTGCATTGCTAAACCAATATTCATGGTTTTATTTAAGCCAAGTTTTGCACCTAACCAACCACCAATAAGGTTAGTGATAACACCAAAGATTTCATAAAATAAAAACAGCATAGCAATATTTAAAGGTCTGTATCCTAACTGATGAAAATACAGCACTACGAGCATACGTAGCGCACCATCTGTTAAGGTAAACGCCCAATAATTACCTGTTATCACTAAGTATTGTTTAATCGCTGGAGATAAAGCTTTGAGTGATGAAAGCCCCATAATAATTAACCTTTATCTGCCAAGCCAACCATACGTGCTAATTCTGCGGTTCTATTGGCATAGCCCCATTCATTGTCATACCAAACATAAAGTTTTACTTGTGTACCATTTACTACCATCGTTGATAATGCATCAATGATGCTAGAACGTGGATCAGTTTTATAATCAATAGACACTAGTGGTCGTTCTTCATATCCCATGATGTTTTTCAATTCACCTTGTGCTGCTTGTTTAAGTAATTTATTTACTTCTTCAACAGTTGTAGCTCGTTCAACTTCAAAAACACAATCTGTAATTGATGCATTCGTTAAAGGAACTCGTATTGCATGACCATTTAATTTTCCTTTTAGTTCAGGGAAAATATGCGTAATTGCAGTAGCCGAGCCAGTTGTTGTAGGTATTAAACTTGTGCCACAAGAACGTGCTCTACGTAAATCTTTATGCGGAGCATCTATTATTGTTTGGGTATTGGTGATGTTATGAATGGTTGTCATTGAGCCATGTTTAATACCTATTTTTTCATGAATAACTTTAACTACTGGGGCTAAACAATTAGTGGTACATGAAGCTGCGGTAACGATAGGATGAATAGCTTTATCGTATAAACCATCATTTACTCCCATAACGATATTCAATACACCATCCTCTTTTACAGGGGCTGTAACCACCACTCGCTTTACACCTTGATCTAAATAGGCTTGTAACAACGCTTTAGTTTTTATTTTTCCTGATGCCTCAATAACCACATCACAGTCAGACCAATCAGTGTCTTGAGTGGCTTTGTTTTGCGTGCAAGGTATAGCACTGCCATTGATGATTATTGAATCCCCCTCATAAGTAGCCTCATGATGCCAACGACCATGTACTGAATCAAACGTCATTAAGTGTGCAAGTGTTTCTGCATTTCCCGCAGGATCATTGATTTGAATAATCTCTATATCATCCCAATCAAATGCCGCTCGCATTGATAAACGTCCCATACGGCCAAAACCGTTAATGCCAATTTTAATCGTCATAAGTGTGTCCTAAAATTATAAATATGAATTAAAGTAATCTAGTTGAATTGGATGTTTTAGTGCTTTAGGTCGTATTTTTTGAACTTCTTCAATAACCTTTTCACCAGACCAACCAAACGCTAATAAAATAAGTCCAATCACTAAGCCTGTTCTGCCAGAGCCACCTTTACAGTGAACTGCAATGGTGCCTTTGTTATTTATCACGTCTAAGATGTTAGTCTTTTGAGCATTCCACTGTGATTCAAAGGCTTGGCTTGGAGCGGCATCATCTAAAATAGGTAGTTGAACCCATTCAATGCCTTGTCTTTCACATTCAGTTGGTAAAGAGAGTGCATTATTTTTTTCCATTTCTTCATCAAACATCAAACATCAAAGTAATAAGCATGTTTGTACCTGCATCTTTAAGTGTTGAAATAGAGCCAGATAAAATAACTTCTTTCGTGCCAGGGCAAGGGGTAAATATAAGTTGAGCACCATTTTCAAGTGCTAAAATATCAAATGGATGTGTTTGCATTTTTTTCCTAAAAGATGAATTTAAAAAGTTATATTCTTATCTAAACCAATGTTGTGTTTTATTAACAAAATAAACTAAAGACAGCATTACAGGCACTTCAACGAGCACACCTACAACGGTTGCCAGTGCAGCACCAGAGTGCAGTCCAAAAAGAGATATTGCTACAGCAACAGCCATTTCAAAAAAGTTAGATGTTCCGATTAACGATGCTGGTGCGGCAATGTTATGGGGTAATTTCATCCATTTTGCAGCTAAATATGCAATAACGAAAATACCGTATGTTTGAATAATTAAGGGAATAGCGATTAAACCGATGGTTTCAGGCTCAGATAGAATAGTATTCGCTTGAAAGCCAAATAATAAAACTACAGTGCCTAACAAGCCGATAACTGACCAAGGCTTTAACGTAGATAAAAAGGCATTTAGCTCTACTTCACCATGCCCTTTATTCAATATTTTACGTGTTACAACACCAGCAATTAATGGCAGGAGAACATAAAGTGCAACAGAAATTACCAAGGTCTCCCAAGGGACTTGAATATCGCTCACGCCAAGTAAAAATGCAGTAATAGGCGCAAAAGCAAATATCATGATAACGTCATTTACTGATACTTGAACCAAGGTATAGTTCGGATCACCTTTAGTTAACTGTGACCATACAAATACCATTGCAGTACATGGGGCTACTCCTAATAAAATCATCCCTGCGATATATTCTTGAGCTGAAGCAGGATCAACTAAATCAGCAAAAAGGAAGTTAAAGAATAACCAGCCTAAACCAGCCATGGTGAAAGGTTTAATCAACCAGTTTATGACAATAGTTAACACAAGTCCTTTAGGGTTTTTACCAACATCTTTTATCGCTGAAAAATCAATTTGAACCATCATGGGATAAATCATCACCCAGATGTAAACAGCGACTACAATGTTAACGTGTGCAATCTCAAAGTCGGCAATTGTTTGAAAAGCATCAGGTTGCCATAAGCCTAATACCACACCAAGCACAATGCTTAAGCCAACCCAAACTGATAAATAACGCTCAAAAATACCCATTGTTCAATCCTTTAAATAATTATTTACAGAAACTCGCTCTATCAGGTCTATTTTGCATGTTAGCTAAACGCTGAAGTTCGTTACTGATCAGAGGAACATTATTCTCTGTGGTTTGTGCAATAACAGATTTAGCCCATAGTGAAAGTTCAGGGTTAATACGATAAAACACCCATTGACCATGTTTTCTATCGGTTATCACCTTAGCTTTCTTTAGAACAGCAAGGTTACGTGACATCTTAGGTTGGCTATCTTCATCCATAGCTTCCATTAGTTCGCAAACACAAAGTTCACCGTGGTAATGAGTCAACATTAGCGTTTTCAGTCTAATTTTATCGGTTAGGCTTTTATAAAAAGAGAGGGGTTCAAAGCCATTAAGTTGATCATTTTGTTTGTTAACTAATGTTTCTGTAGCACCACTACTGATATTTTTCTCTTCAACCAAAAGAAACATAGATAAGCGGTTATTAAGCTCATCTAATGTAGTAGAAAAAGGGTTACTGCCAGGACGTTCTTTTGGATCAGGAAAATCCCATGCTAATTGCTTAACGGCATTGGGGTAGCTGCGACATTCATTATTGGCTTTGTCACATAGAGTAATGACATAATCAAAAACTTGACCTTCAAAGACATTCATATTTTTAGAAACTAAATTATTAGTATCTAAACCAAACTTCCCTAACGCATTAATAGCACGAGGATCAACTGTATCAGGCTGAGTACCTGCACTATAAACATCATACTTATCACCAGCTTTATGTCTTAGTAAGGCTTCCGCCATTTGAGACCTAGCCGAGTTTCCAGTACATAGAAAAAGGACTTTTTGTTTACTTATATTTTTCATGAGAAATCAGCAACAACAAAACATACGAATAATTGTATATATGAAAAACAATATATACAACACCATTGTTATATTTTACTAATTCATGAGGCTAGAAAACAACGTTGAAAGATTAGGTGGATTACAATGGTCGTAATTTCAGCATTAGATAATGTAAAACCTACTAAGGAGCGAAAATGCAAAAAATAGAATTAAACTCAACAATAACTTGCCCTGAGTGTGGTCATAATAAAACAGAAGAAATGCCAACTAACGCCTGTCAGTGGTTCTACGAATGTGAGTCTTGCAAAACTCTTCTCAAACC
>Ga0209396_1002710_pt1 | contig 18377 bp, 17 predicted proteins | sample GOMGulsemesocosm_6_FD_184638 | JGI IMG/M metagenome (GOLD analysis project Ga0209396, IMG submission 184638) | Methane-oxidizing microbial communities from mesocosms in the Gulf of Mexico - GOM8C Gulf of Mexico (SPAdes) (version 2) | ecosystem: Environmental > Aquatic > Marine > Cold seeps...
TCTTTTTATATTTAAACTCGCATCTGTCCAAAAAAGAAAGGAACGTAGGATTATAATATATTTTTAAGTTTATAAAGGAGTAATGAGTTTTTACACAGGCTGGCCACAGAACGGACATTAACAAGTTTAGGCTAAAGCTGGTTCGGATTAGGTTTTGTATCGCTAATTCCTTGCTAGGCGAAATTAAGCTTTTTGATTAACAGCGAAAATGGCCAGCTCGCTAAATGAGTGAACTGCAATCCTAAGCAAGGCCAAACTAGGCCAATATGAATTTATGGTGCTTTAAGGTCGCTACAAGCTGTAGCGCCTAGAAACAATAACCTACACAGTAGGTAATATACATCAAAGTGTTTGCGATGTTGGTCGTATTACGATGGCATTAAGGTTTACATTGTCAGGCTGTTTAGCCGCATAAACAATAGTATTAGCGACATCTTCGCTGCCAATAGCTTCAATTTTACCCATTTCTTCGCCCAGCACATCAAATATTTCAGTATCAGTAATAGTTTCTGTTAAAGCACTCGCGGTAGTACCGGGGCGAATAACCGTGGTTTTAATATTAAATGGTACACTCATTTCGGCTCTTATGCCTTCGGTGATAGCTTCAACGGCATATTTAGTTGCACTATAAACAGCAGAGCCAGGAAAAACCAGTTCACCAGCAATAGAAGAAATATTGATAATATGACCTGATTTTTGTTCTTTCATCTGTGGTAACACCGCAGCAATACCGTTTAACACTCCTTTGATATTGACATCAACCATTTGATCCCATTCATCTTGGTGTAGGTTTTTCATAAAAGACAAGGGCATAATGCCAGCATTGTTAATCAATAAATCTATACTACCAAACTCTGCTAACGCGATATTTGCCGCCGTCACTAAATCTTCTCGTCGTGTTACATCACCTGCGGCAACAATGGCGCGGCCACCAGATTGAGAAATTTTAGCGGCTAATTGTTCTAATTTGATTTTATTACGCGCTGTTAAGACTAAATTAAAGCCTTCGTCTGCTAGAGCAATAGCTGTGGCACGACCAATTCCTGAAGATGCACCCGTTAAAATTACTGTTTTCATATTTTATTTCCTAAGTATCTTTGATTGAAGGTAAACTGCACCGTGCAGTTAGATGTAAAAAATTAAAAGAAAACCACTTAGTTCACTTTTTCAGATGAGATAACTATAAGAGCATTTACACATTAACTAAATGTCAATATAATCAAAATACTTTTAACTAAAAGGAAAGGTTAGTGGCTAATTTTAGTGAATACCGTACATTTTGTACCATTGTTGAGCTAAAAAGCATTACTCGAGCCGCGAAAGCTCTGCATAAATCTGCTTCAGCGGTCAGTAAACAGCTGAGTAAATTAGAAGCAGGGTTATCAGTACAGTTAATAGATAGGTCAACAAAGTCCATAACCATCACGCCTTTAGGTGAAAATTTCTACCAAAAATGTAAACCCATATTGCAGTCTGTCGCTGATGTTGAACAAGCATTAAAAGATGAAGTCACAACGGCCAGCGGGAAATTAGTATTATCATTTCCTGAAGTATTGTTAAGAACACCGTTAATGGCATTAATCACAAAATTTGGCCAATTACACAATGGCATACAATTTGAGTTGAGAGCATCCAATACCCCCGACAACGTCATTGACGAAGGCATAGACTTTGCGTTCCGTATTGGCAGGCTTGAAGATTCCCGATTAACAGCGAATAAATTATTCCCAGTGCGTTTAATATGTATAGCGTCACCGAAATATATAGAATGTTATGGAAAACCTACATCATTATCACAGGCGTTTGATCAGCATAAGATGCTTCTGCCAACGTATGTAAACTTAACCGAAAAAGTAAAAGAACTATTAGGCCTCTCTGAAAGCTTTTCGTTACAGCAGGCTCATTTGATGAATAGCGAAACGGTGATCTTTGATGCGGTGATGCAAGGCATGGGCGTAACCGCACTATTAGATATTTCTATCCAATCGCAGCTAGACAGCGGTGAACTGATCAACTTATTTCCAGAGCAAGACTTACCGCAACAGAATGTACATTTGCTTTATCACAATAGAGACTACATGCCAGAGAAAATGCGCTTATTTAAAGAGTTTATTAAACAAGAATATTCTGAAAATAGAACACTCTCATTATGATATAGATAGCCTGAGAGCTTAGATTGATTGGCACTGTCGCAGCCAATCGGTATATACCAAGTCTGTCTATGGTACATACAAAGGTGAATCCATTGGGCTATACCTCCTTATTAGGGGAGGAGCGAAAAAAACCTTATTTAAATATTGTATTTCCGCTCTTTCATAATGATGGATTACATAGGGTATAGATAAATGCCGAAAAATCAAACTATCAGGTATTGGCTAATTTAATGAAAAAATGGAATCGAGGTTTTGCCTTATTTCACACAATTAGTAGTTAAACATTAGAAATTATATGGTGAATATTTTTCGACTAATGCCTCCTTAGCGCACTTTTTTGACGTTAGCTTTTGGTGGAAAAAACTGTCCGTGTTCATTTTTCTAAGGTCACTAGCTGCCACAAAGCAGTCATGGAACATTCAGATAATATCATTTTTAGGATTATATTTTGTATTGGTAATACCTAATTAATAAGTTTTTTGAAAGTTTGTTTAAATGTATAACGAGGCAAAACTGAGCACATTATTAGTCCTGCTTGAAATGTTTATTATATTTTAATTTTATGTAATTCCCCACGAAAATGATCCCCATACCGAACAAAGAAAATACTCCAAAGTAAAAGAGAAAAGGATCACTAACCGCCGTAATCACACGCTTACCAACGATAGTGGTAGAGCCGTCTGATAGAATTATAAAACCAATGGAAATACATAGACTTGATAAGAATAATGTATTGAGAAACAACCATGGTTCTTTCAATAATTTTTTGTTACTTTTACTCACAGTTGCTTTATCACCTATATTTTTTGTTATATCTTCTTCTTTATTAGAATCAATTTCTTTTTGAAGAATTAAGTTATCAGTTTTTTTTTGAAGGATTAAGCCATCAATTTCCTTAGCTATTTCTGGATACTTTTCACGATCAATAGATTCCCCTGATTGATATAGGTCGTTTAAAGAATACGAAGAAAAGTCGATTTTAGAATCCATAGAGATAACTATCCTTGTTTAACAGCTTGTTATACGCTACCACACACTATTTACCTTTTGTTTTTTCCCACCATGGTTTAGAAAAATCAACTTTGTCCTGTGGAATAACCATCGGATGTTCTCTCAAGTAGTACTCCCAGAAAGCCTTTTCATATTTTGGGTTATATATTTTAAAATTTCCTTGGGCTTCATATTCTTCTAAAAGTTTACGATACGCTCTTACTGGTTCTTGAGGGTTGCCCTGTTGGAAAATAACTGCACCGCCATATGTTTCATAAAGATACTTACTAATTTTATATGTTTTAACGAAGTTTCTATTCATTTTGAGTGAAGCTTCTTTCATTTCAGGAGTCAATTTATCAGGTAAAGAGTTTGAATTAGAACGATGAATGGCTTTAGTAAAGCTTTCGACTTCTTCGGCCGTAGGTTCCAAATCATGTTCTTTTGATAATTTTTGGATAATTCGTTCCCAAATTATTGAGGTTAATCTGTTCTTTTTCATTTTATCAAGAACATCCTCTTCTGATAAATCAGGATAAGAGTGCATATACACTTTTAAAAACCTCAGGTCTATCTCTAGATCAGTAGCATATATTGTATCTCCCAAAATATGGGCTACTTTTATTGGGTTATTATCAAGCGCGAACCCCTTAAGACAAAACGTAAACAAAAAGGAAAATACAATAACCGTAAACTTATTTTTCATAATCTACTTCCATGTTTGATAGCCGTATAACAACTTTTATTATGGAGACTTATCACTAATGTCCGCCCCACAAATTAAATTTATCTCATATTAATATCACATAATTTCAACGATTTAGAAACGATAAACATTGAATTTTTATAACTATTTGGATATTACTGAGCCTCCGTACAAATACCCAATCTACAAATCAATACCACTTCCTTTTATATCAATAACTTATGAAGATAATACTATTTCATCAGGGGATTACTGAGACTTCTCACTAATATGACACATTTAATTCATTAGAAAATATATGGCAAGTATTTTTAACTTAACTTCCGCAATGCGCACTTTTTGACGTTAGCTTTTGGTGAGGGAAAAACTACCAGCGTCATTTTTCTAAGGTCACTAGCTGCCACAAAAGAGACCTTAACTTTGGAGTTACTAACGGTAACTTTGTAGCACTAAGCGGGCTTTGGTTCATTAAGTATATTAGTCAGAAAATTTCTCTAAGTGCCATGATTAAACTTTGCTTGGACCGTTTATTAAGAATAATCAAGGAGGTTGCTAGTCTATAAGTTCTAACTCAAAAATTCGTTCTACTGGTACTTCAAAATACCTAGCCAATTTTAAAGCAATTACAACAGAAGGGGTAAACCGTCCCGTTTCAACTGTGCTAATAGTCTTTCTAGAAACACCTATAGCATCAGCAAGCCTTTGTTGGGATATTTTTCGTTTACTGCGTAACTTAGCAATATGATTATCTAAGGTTTCATTCATCTTCAGTATCTTTTAACATATATAAAACAGGCAAAGAATAACTTATACATACTAAGCCCAATACCAACTGACAGAAGTCTTTAGGGCTAAATACGGCTAACAGATCACCACTGAACACGGTTACGGCAAGAATCACATTTAGAGACATAAAAGCAGAATTAAAAGCATACTTATAACCCTTCATATTTATATGGTTTAAATATTCATCTTGGAAGTTATCATATTTTGAAGTTTCCTTTCTAACCTTGTTGGTGAACACTTTAAAAACGTAAAAAAGTGCACCAATTAACATGGCAAATGCAGCATAGGCTAATACCAAGCTAGCCCATGTAGCTAGTTCAAAAAAAGTAACGATACCATCAATAGTAAATACCCCCCCAAATAGTAATTTTATCAGAGCATTGTCTTTCAAATAATTTTGTTCATGAATTGGCTTCACATTCACTTGCGTTGTCATGGTTATATCCCTTTATATTAGTTTAATGTCATCTATACTTTAATGTATATTTGACACCCTAGCTACACATACGATACCTTAAGGTTACAGGGCGTGGCAAGCGAAATCTAATAAAAGCTGTAAAGAATAAATTCCCTATGATTTATTAATAAAGACTATTCTTTGCGGTAATTGCTATATTTAAAGCCGTCAATTCTAACGACTCTACTGTCGTAAGAAGTTGACGTTAGGATAATAGTCGCTACCGTCTTCAACGCGCACCAAGTTGTCGTTAGGATATTTCTGAAATATTGAGTTTCTAAAGTAAAACTTAAAATGTATGTACCGGACTTCTCAAAGGGCAGTAGCTACCACTTTGCTGACCTAATATTTTAAAACCATAACGTCAGCTATGGGTGAGTAAATGCTCATAAATCTCGAGCAAAAACACTATATAACAGTCACTAAGAACCTATTTCTGACAACAATCCATTGTAAGTTCCTGATAATATTTAGGTCCTTACTAACTAAGGTTTTCTGTTAATTTGCTGATTTTTCAAGTTCATTCACGTCAGAGAGCTAATTATTTCCACAATAGATACAGCTGGCTATACTGCGCGTGAAACGAGACTCAGCCAACTGTCATTTTTCCGTTTGCGCAGCTATTAGCTGCTATTCACCAAATTGACCAACTTCTACTATTGATATCGAAACCTCACTTTCTAAAGCACCAATAGGATTTGCATATAAATTGTAAATAACATTGAAAAAATCAGGTTGAATAAGACCTTCTTCTCCCTCAAATCCGTCAAAATGTGAGTGAACCCCTAAAGCATGCCCTAATTCATGCTCAGCAATTGCTGAAGCATATGGACCATGATCAATACTATTTTGTTCATCACTACAACCGCTTGAACCAAGGTGAATATAAGTAAGTCCGCTATATTTTGATGGTATAATGCTATCAGGCGTTTGAGTTGTAATATGTTGAAAGATAGGGGATGGTTCAAGTGAATTATTGACATTTCCACAACCTGGTGTGTTATCTCCGTTTCTTGCGCCTCCTTCAACAAAAACAATACCATTTTCTGGTGTGTGCGAAACTCTATCGAAAAATACAACTCCACCTAACAGCTTTTCATATCTATCCAATGCCTCTTCAGCTCTAGAAATTCCATTGGTATTTACTTCTATTGGTGGTTCCCATCGAACGACTACTCTGCTGTCATAACTTGCTAAAACTTGAGTTTTGATTTGCTGCTCTGTCCAAGAAGTTGTTTTTAAAGGAGCAGTGTATGATGAACTACTGTTACTTCCAGAGCTTCCCCCATCACTCCCTCCGCCTCCGCAAGCCATAACGATTGAGCAGGTTAAAAGTAAAGTGGCTTTATTTATTATTCTTTTTTTCAAAATATATCCTTTTAAATTGTAAAAAATCTATGAGTGCTAATATTCATTTAGCAAATGAATATAATATAATGGAGACTTCTCAGTAAGGTCCATTCCGCAACTATACTTCAATTTTCATTAATATCACATATATTCAGCATCTTATAAACTAAAAACAATTAAGTTCGATAGGGTTTGAATATAACTGAAAAGTATCAGTAATAGGCACGTCGAAGTCATGTCAATATAATTCAGTGAATAACGACTTTTTTGTCTATCCAGATGAAAGTAGATTAATCGTTCCTGAATACTAAAAATAGTTCATAGTGTTAGTGCCTTTAATCTCGGTTAAAAAATCACTAAGGGAACATTGATTTTAATGACCGCTTTTTGTCTGGAGCTGTCGTTAGTAAGACAAACGCTACAGTCCACAACGCGCACTTTGTGATCATTTCAACTAATTTAATCAAAATTCCACACCAACAAAATATGCTAACCGTCACTAATGTCACAGAGAAGACCTTAGCAACGGTAAATTTTGAAGGCGTTTTTTGGTCACTGTTGATAAGACCAGACATTAACCTTGGCTCATCTAGCGACATTTGAACCGATACAAACCATCCTTGTATTAGATAAGAGAATTGTTCTAAGTTTCAGCAGAAATCTATAAAGTCAAAAATTCTAATTTGATTAAAAACACCAAAAGCGGACGTTCGATTAATATGGTTTTAGCGATTAAAACTTATGATTCTATGGTGCTACGGTGCACCAAGCGAAATAGGAAATGTGGCTAGATTGACGCTAAACGAATAGCCAAATTTAGTAAGCTAAACACTTGTAATTCGATTAATGACAATGTTTAAGGGATACTGTCCATCTTCTTCTCAAATACTGTACATTCTGTACGCAATCTAGACCCTTACATGGGCTTGATAGAAGGGGGGCTAATGTACATGATGTATTAATGTAGTATTGATCAGGGTGTTAAGGTAACTATGAATAACGAATATAAAACCAGAATCGATAGAGTCATTTGTTATATTGAGGAAAATCTAAGTAACAGCCTCTCTCTCACTGACGTTGCCAAAGTGAGTTTTTTTTCTCCTTATCATTTTCATCGTATTTTCTCTGCGATGATGAATGAAAGCATAAATGATTATATTGCAAGGCGACGTATAGAGCGTTCGGTACATAGCTTAATGTGTGATAGACACCTTTCGATAACGCACATTGCTTTAGAAAACGGCTTTTCTTCAAGTGCCAATTTTTCAAAAGCGGTTAAGTTATATTTTGGTTGTACGCCCTCTGCGATTAGGACCCCCTCAACAGCTCAGAATAGCAAGATTGGAAAAATATTTAGCAAGTATGGAAAAGTATTTAACCCCGCTGATTTATATCCTACTCGTATCACCAATGAGGTGATGAACGAAACGCATTTGGAGGCGATGGTTATGAAGGTTGAAATAAGAGAGATGGATCAGCAACGCGTTTGCACTTTGAGTTCATTACGTGGTTATGAACAACAGAGCATATATGAAACTTGGGATAAACTTATCGATTGGGCGCAGAACAACGGAATAAAACAACAGGATCAAACACATTTTGCGTTTGCATTTGATAATCCAACCATTACCCCTTTAGACAAATGTCGTTATGATGCCGCAATAATAATTAATGATAATGTCAATATTAACGCGCCATTTAGCGCATCAAAAATACCCAAAGGCAAGTATGCAGTGCTTTATTACAAAGGGGCGCCTGACGAAACAATTTACGCGCACCTCAGCCTTTACTCTGATTGGTTCCCTAGTAGTGGATTTGAACCTGACGACTTCCCCATGTTAGAGAATTATTTAAACGATGTACGTGTTGATGGTTATTTAGAAATGGAAATCTACGTCAAGCTTAAAACCATTTTGTAGTATCCGTAAGCCCGGAAAGGGCCTAGCAATACGACGCTCGACATTTGAGGTGGTGATTGCTTATACGATTATATTTCTTATCTTGGGTCGTTAATCTCAATATCTCTTACTCTATAGGTCAGTATGTTATGTTTAATTTAAATTATGAAGTTATGTTTTCATTGGTTGGTATCTTGTCTTTTATCGGCTGGTCGGCATTAATATTTTCACCATTTCGACTAGTACCACTAGTGCTAACGGCTCGTATAATAAGTCTGTTACTCGCAATTATTTATACTTGTTTTTTGGTGGCTCTATGGGGAAATGAAACAAAGGTTGACTTTTCCTCACTGGCCGGCGTTTCCCATGGGTTCTCAGATATGGGAAATCTTCTGACTGGTTGGATACATTTTCTTGCTATCGATCTTTTCATTGGCGCTTGGCAAGTCGAAAGAGCTAAAAAAATAGGCATTAAACATGTTATTTTATTACCCTGTTTGATACTGACTTTTTTAGTCGGTCCACTTGGCATGCTGTTATTCATGTTGATTGAATCAATTAAAACCAAATCAGTGCAATTAAAAAATTATTAATAGGGAAAGTAATAGTGGCTATGTTTTAAAAGAGAAACGTAGCCGTTAATATAAGGAATAAGTTATATGGCAAGGTTAATCTTAGTCTGTGGGCCCACAGGGGCAGGAAAAACAACATATTCACAATCCCTGTGTAAAGAGATTAATGCGGTTAAGTTTTCTATCGACCCTTGGATGCAAACACTGTTTGCAAAAGATATGACAACACTTGATTACGCGTGGATGATTGAAAGAGTGACTCGTTGTTATGATCAAATATGGCAAGTCAGCGAACAAATTTTAGCACTTGATGGAAATGTAGTTTTGGATTTAGGTTTTACAACTAAAGCGCAAAGAGCCTTCTTTTTCGATAAAGGGGAAAAATTAAATTTACAGCCGGAAGTGCACTATTTAGATGCTCCAACAATGCTTCGAAAACAACGAGTAGAAAAACGAAATATCGAGAAAGATCCTAGCGTTTACGCTTTCGAGGTGACAGATATGATGTTTGACTTTATGGATCCAAGATTTGAAATCCCAGATAAAGAAGAACTTATCAATGGTTGTAAAATCTCTATGTAGAGATCCAATAAATTAATAACTAAAACGACTTTTTATGTGAACATTGTAAATAACTGAAAGTACGTTAACAGCGTAGCACTGACCATCAATTATAGTTTAACTCGCTCTTGAAACGTTAGCGCTTAGGCTTTGAACGTTAATTAATTTTGACCACTAATTTATAATTTATAACCCGCTTCTGGGGCTAAATCACCTTAGATTTAATGCTCTAAATTCATTTAAAACTTAAATGATTCAAATGTTCACTTTGGGGATTTGAGATCTAATGCCATGTTAAAGTTTCAGGCATAATTTCAGTTGTGAATAGATATGATTTTGTCGGTGAAAACTGAAGCTTTAGGCTCTCTGAACTGCTATTTTTAAATCAAAAGTTTACTTCCGCTTATGGCTATTTGTTGACCAAAAGAATAATCAGCAGCTATTGTCAGCAATGATCCGACAAAGTATTCCCTACATTAGGTAATGAAGTATTCTAAATTTTCATCTTGAAACTTAAAAAATAAATACTCAAATTTAATTTAAAATACCTAAAGCGGACTTTTATTAATACCGATTTACGTGATTTCTTAGGTATTAAATTTAATGTTTATATATCGGGTCGATTGAGACTTAGAGTATATATTCTAAGGCGGAAGGTGCACTTAGCGCTATAGTGTATATATGCTAACAAAAAATTCGTGTTCGGTATCGTACTTAGCATTAATCTGGTCATTTTCAAAAACGTATCAATAAACCTTTATAATATAAATTCGTAACTTGCATCTAAATTAATATTCATTGGTATATACGTAGTAGTCGCAACAACCTTAATTAGTGTGAGAGTTGGGAAATCAGCTTAATTCGAATAAAACTCGATTACTTCTTTATTTTGCCTCAATGTACGGGTAATTAATGCTTTGTTATTCTTGAAATCACTGATGTATCGGGCAGATAGAGAGAGTTGTTTTAGTATGGTGAAATCTTGGTTACTCAATTGATAGCGCCATAACTGCCTTTTATTATTGATACCATAAAGTAAATCATTCTGAAGAGTTAATATCTTATTGCCAACCTGATTCGCTAATATCTCTATTTTGATCGCTTTACTCTGTTTTGTTTGTAAGTTTTTCAACCATATGTTTTGCGATGAATCCATATAAACAATTTCATTATTATCTGTAAATTGTGCCCATTCCATGTTGGCAAAGTTCAGTTCTTTATCCATTGTTGCACGTTTTTCTTTTGTGTTGATAGCAAGTGTAAAGGCCTTATTGCTATTAGTTTGATTAGCAATAACCAATAAATGTTCTGCGCTATGCCATTGCATTACTTTTGAAATGAGCAAGGAACTTTGTAATGTTTTAGTTTTACCATTCAAAGAAATAATCACGACTTTATCACCCGATACAGTCGCAATTTCATCGCCATTGGGCGACCACGAGAAGTTCATCGATTGCAGGCCACTTTCCAATTGTGTTAATTGGCGACTATTATTACCATCATATAACCATATTTGCGGATTACCTGAGCGATTTGACACGTAAGCAATAAGATGACCATTAGGTTGGAATTTTCCAGCGACATCAAGTTCGTTGGAACGAGCAATGCTGACCGCTTGTGACGCTGAAATATCATTTTCATCATTCAGATCAATAACCGTGATATCTTGATCTCCAGTGTCCTGAATGGCGATAATTTTTTTGCCATTAGGGTGAAGGTTTGGCTCCGTTAAATTACGATGCCCGAGGGTGTCAATTTTTTGCATTGTTCCGTCAAAAAACAATTGAAAAATTCCTAAATGTGTACTGGTTAGTAAATACTTACCCTCTGGTTCAAAGTAAATATTGTAGTACTCATTGGCTGAATTATCTTTATCTAATTTAATCGTCGCACGAGATAAAACGTCGCCGTGAACATTCAGTTTATCAATAAAATGCTGGTTATTATTATCGCGACTTACTGTTGCAAAATGTTGAGTTTTTAATGAAAAGTCATAACTATATAGTTCACTATTTTTTGGGAGGTATAGTTGGGTTAAGCGCTTATCGCGCAAATGGTAATACTGAAGAGAATGAGCAGTATTATCACCTTGATGCAATACCGCAATGTTGCCATTTGATAACCACCTCGCTACAGCCATTCTCTTTGGCTCACATGTAGAACGTATTACTGGTGACTGAGGTGCTTGCAGTGCCTTAGCAAAGTCTAACGTTAACAATTGCCAGCATTTACCCTTGTTTTTTAAATTTTTAGGCGGAGATTTTTTAACAACAAACGATAACTGATTACCATCAGCTGACCAACTATGACTGCCATAATTTCCTGGCACCGCAGTGAGTTGATATTCCCGTTGAGTGGTCAAATCTATTGCCCATAAGTGATGCTGAGCAGAATTGTTATATCGATGAAAGACCAAGTGTCGACCATCAGCTGAATATCTGGCGTTAGTTTCTCTCGTATCAGTAGCAGTAATGGGTTTTACTTTAGTGATATGGATAATTGGCATTGTCGTGCTATCGAAATAAAAGAACGTGACCATCACCAACGAGAGTAAAGTGAAAGCAATGGCAAAAGCAGTACTAACCTTCGGTGATTTAGCGGCTTTCGTTAAGATGTCATTATCAACCCATTTTACCTTTGCTTCTAAACTGTAGCCTTGTTTCGCGTGTGTTTTTATCACCGATTGCTGTTTGCTGTCATCCCCAAAGGCTTTTCTTAATTGAGAAATACTACGTTGTAGGGTATTTGGTGCCACGACACTATTCGTCCATACTTTATCCATTAAGGTATCGTGCGAAACTACTTTGCCTGAACTTTCTGCTAGCAAGGTTAAAACGGCCAATGATTTTTTCGGTATTGCAATATTGTTTCCTTGGAAACTTATCTGATTACGGGAGAGATCGACTAAGTAATCATTTATCCAATACGGTTTGCTCATTCGACAAAGTGTCCTTAATTTTTCATTCAAACAGTTAAAACAAGACAAATAGTGCTTTTATCAATAAAAATCAGCAAAATTTCAGCTTTTTTTCACTTAAATCAGGTGAATTCCTTTTAAAGTATGACAAGTTTTTAAGCATCAAGGAAATAAATCTTCATCGTATTCTGTTATTTATTGTCTCGTTGTATCACTGAAAAAACGAGTAGCGTACGTAGTTGAAGCGAATTAATGAAGTCGTTTATGCAAATAAAATACTAAAGAAAATCATGATAAAAGATTCATCGGTTAACGATGTTAAACAAAAGGGTATATATGAGGTTTATTTTACTAATAGTTTCCATTTTTTTTCACCCTATCAGTAAGGCGGAGATATCTCACAGTATTAGTGTTGAGAAAATATCTGATAGCTTGCATATTTTGAAAGGGATAGAGTATTCCACCAGTATAGGTTTAGTTTCTACAGATGATGGTCTGGTATTAATTGACCCGATGCCGGGTAAAGCACAGTTAAATGAACTACAAAGAGTCATTAGCGAATTATATGACAAACCCATTATTTATATTTTAAATACTCATGATCATGAAGATCACACCGGTGGGAATAATTTTTTTGACAAACAAGGTAGTAAGCTCATTGACTCTAGTTTTATCATTAAAGGGATCCAACAAATATCGGTGAATTCACATACATCCAAAGATAATATTTATTATATAAAAAAAAGTAATAGTATTTTTGTTGGGGATGTATTTGATAGTAGTTGGCATCCGACTTTTTATTCAGGTGGTATTAAAGGTTTTAATGCTGCAATTGGTCATATTTTAGCGTTTGGTAATGAAGACAGCTTGATTATTCCAGGGCACGGCCAGCCGGCAAATAAAACTGCTTTACGTGAGTTTAGAAAAAATACGCTTGAATGGGTTCAACACATTGGTGAGCTTCATCGACAAGATTGGAGCGTTGATAGAATAATGAAAAACTCAAAGACCAAAGATATTTTGAATAAATTTAACACAACAAACAAAGCTTCATTTATTCCCGAAAGAGCATTTAAAAGGTTTATAGAAAGAACCGTTGTTATAGTAAGTAAAGAAGGAGGAATTTAACCGAATCATAAATTAGGATGGCATATGCAGTCATCGCTAGTCTTGATATTTAAAAATACCGAGGGCTTATTTTACTTGTATATAATAGGTGTTGTTATTTATATTTTAGTGGATATTACAAGGTGAAATCCATACCAGTAAATTAATAGGATAAAAGACAGTTAGCTGCTTTACTCCTTCACTTTTTGTCAATAATTTTTGCCCATTAATTAGGGCGTTAGCATTGTAATGGATAGGTTATGAAAAGATTTATTTTAGTATTAATATTGTTTTTATCAATGGATGTTTTAGCGACAGAGCTCGTGGATAAAAGAGTGGTTGAAAATGTGGGTGATATACATTCCATTGCACTTGATGATCAACAAACTATCACTGTTTATTTACCCGAGGGGTATTCAGAAAACAATGATAAATACCCTGTGATGTATGTTTTAGATGGTGAGAAATATTTTCTTCATTCAATTGCGTATCAAAAAACACTGACCTGGCAAGAAAAATCTCCAGCGTTTATTGTGGTTGGAATTAATACTGGAAAGATACAACGTAAAGTATTATTTGGCAGTAAGTCGCTTGAATTCATCGATACCTTTCAAAATAAAATTATTGCCTATGTTGAAAAACATTACCGTAATAATGACATGAAAATGTTTTTTGGTTGGGAAAAGGCTGGAGGTTTTGCATTAGATCTGTTCGCGCAGCGTCCTAATCTTTTTGATGCCTACTTTTTGGCTAGCTCGACACAATTTTCAAACGATCGACTTGATAGTGTTAATACATTATTAAAAAGCAAAACGTCGACGACTAAATTCTTTTATTTTACGTTAGGCGCTGTTGAAGCTTGGTCGCTAGAGCCTCACCAAACCCTCTCCAAAATATTTACCAACAATAGTAAAGATGATCTCAAATGGGAATTTTATTTATCAAAGGATGACGATCATTATTCAACGCCGCTTGATACGTTTAATAAGGGGCTTGCGCTGTATTTTAATGGCTATTCACCGATAAGGTTCTATTCGATTAAGGAATTCAAAGACTTTGGTGGTATGTCTGCTGTAAAAGAGCATTATAAAAACAGAGGTGAACATTACCAAATAAGTACCGATATTCATGATGATACGAAGCATTATTTGCTGAACCAGTCGATAAATGAAGGTAATTTCACTTTCTTTAAAATGTTGGTCAATGAATTTGATGGTTTTATTGAGGGCAACGATTATTCCATTGGATTCATAAGGAAGATAAGCCAATTTTATGTCGATAATGACGCGATTACAGATGCAATATCTCTCTATAAATTGGAATTACTCAAGCGTCCAAAATCGGATGAATTACGCGATGAGTTAACCAAGATAATGAATAGAAAGCTACCTTAATCATTCTAAATTATCGATTCAGTAATATTGTCTAGCAAAGATGCTAGACAATTAATGATTAGGCACTGTACACAGTGAAAAAGTTATTCTTTATACTTTTGTTAAGTTTTATTATTTTTCAGGTCGAAGCACAGAATAACGTAGCGATTAACCTTGTGAAATCAGACGTTGGTAATTGGACCGTGACTTACAAGTTAGATCACCCAATTGAGAAACTGATCTTTTATCGTAATCCAGAAAAATCAAAAACTTAAAGGTGGTTGACTACCACGAGTGAATTTAAAAGTTCAGATCAAGATAATCGTCAATACATCGTTAGTAAAGAGGGTAATAAATTTAATGAGGCTGAGCTCGCATTAACACCAACTTATATAAGTACTAGTGGTTATGCTCCATTTTCGCCTTATTCTGATAGGGGAACTTTATTTTTCAGCGGAAGGTATGGGGCTGGTATTAATGAGTGTGCTGCTGATAGCAGTTGAAATTATTCGTTAATTGTACCAGATGATGAGTATATAGTTTTCGATGGAAAGTAACAAAAGGTTCAGCTAGTGGACTAGATTTAGATAACAATCAAAATGTCTATGTTGGTAAACAAAAGCCTATTGAAACCAAAAACTTTATTACGGTAATTGATCAAGGTCTGCCAGAGAAGATAAATACCTCTTAAACTTAGACATTCCCAAAATGATGAAATATTTTTCTGAAAAATTAGGCAAGCTTCCATATAAAATTAAACCAACTTTGTTTGTATCGTACGCGGGAACGCAAGACGGTTCATCTAATGTTGAAACTAAAAAGCAGCCTATTGAAGACTGCTTAGTGCCAACCAATGTCATTAACTTAAGGATTTAACACATACGTTTATAATTCATTGGGTACTTATTTGTCTTGTTTCTCTTATCTTGTCGAAAAAATTTACGATCAGGTCGAATAACACTTAAATTCTTTGATATTTTACTTATCATCAGTTCATATAACTCAAGCTCAGCTAGTCTCATAATGAACCTGACTACATTGTCCTTTAGTTGATTTATCGCAAAGGCGAAATTGATTTTATATTGATAGAGCCTATTGTTTTTAGGCTTCTTTATTTTTCGTTTTGCATCGTGGATCGCAGAAGCGGCAAGGTTCTTAGTCAATAATTTAGCGTGTAAGTCTTGTAAAACACCTTCAACAGAAATACTAGAATAATTCTCAATATTAAGCCGACTTTTCAATACTTTGTAATCTTCTTCAACACCCCAGCGTTGGAAATATAAATCAGCAAAAAGAGAAGTAGGATAAGCTTCTAGATCTGTTAATGATGAAACCAAAATCTCACGTTCACCTGATGGCAGGTCAACTCGCACTAATCTTAAACGTAGTGACTCGGTCGATATTTTATCTTTTCTACATCGGCGAAGAGACTTCTCCGTACAAGGAAAATCAATGATGTCACTATATTTCCCACTTTCTAAGAAGGCTTTAACAATATTAGAGCTTTTAACAATGCGCATGCAGAAATCAACATTTTTTAGCTTATGGTACTTATAAAACCAAACGGCAGGATAACCTCTGTCATAAACGACTAAGTCGCCTGTTTGGGTTTTATTTAAATGCTTTAGCGCCATTTCACGCTCTCCTGTTGAATGGCTTTCTACCTGTAAATCCAGGGTAATATTATTCTTAACATCATAAAGTTGAGAAAGACGCACATGAGGCATAGCAGCATGTGAACGAGCTTTACCAAAATGCTCAAGTAATCCGTCAGCAATAGGTAGTTGTGTGACTGAGCCATCAACAGCTAACAATCTATGGCCTTGCCATTTATCAATAGTTGCAGCTTCATAGAACGTTTGAACCAAATCATCATTTAACTCAATAAATGCCTGATGAGATAGTTTCATTCTGGCTTTACAAAAAGCAGCGGTGCTAACTGACTTTGTTGATAAGTAGCTATCGTCAATAACATTGAAAAACCGAACGAGTTCAGCCTGAATTGAACCATTGAGAGCATTCAACATAAAACTCATTAAACGAGGAAAAGTAAGTGTTCGGTTTCGAGTGAAATCGGTAGGTTTTTTACGGTGATTTTCTAAAAATTCAGTTGAATGAATTTTATTGGTTAACTTTTGTACTATTTGAATTAAATACTGAACAGCTCATTAGTGATTTCTCTATATTTTTAATTCACAGCTAGGTTAGCAACTAGCTAACTTATTGTAAATACGTAAATAAAGCTTAAGTTAATGACATTGATGAGCGTATTGATAAGCTTTGCATGGATGGTTTTACCGGGACTCTTTTCCAACCAAAATTGTGTTTGCCAAGGTCGTAACATAGGGTACCTTACCTGGACCATCGTAACTGTTTAATCTGGATGTTATTGGTGGTCCAGTGTTTTGCTATCCTGCACTCGTTGTTAACTAAATGCAATATACGAGGAGAGTTAATATGAAAACAGCTTCAACAACAAAACTAGATCTTATGGCAAGTGCGCAACTTGATATGAAGAAAATAATTCAGGATATACAGTTAAGTGAACGTCAAAAACTGGCATTGACCTGCCGCATTTTATTCGACAAAGGCCATGATGCCGGCGTGGCAGGGCAAATTACGTGTCGCGCTACCAAGTCAGATACCTATCTAACACAACGATTTGGACTCGGCTTTGATGAGATTTCAGCAGATAATTTGATGGAAGTCGATCATGATCTTAAACCATTAGATGGTGAGGGTATGGCAAATCCAGCTAATCGATTTCATACCTGGGTTTACAAAGAACACCCAGAAGTTAACTGTATTGTTCACACGCACCCTACCTACATATCAGCTTTATCAATGTTGAAAGTACCACTAATTATTTCTCAAATGGATACCTGTGCTTTATACAATGATTGTTCTTTTGTCGAGAACTGGCCGGGCGTTCCCGTAGGTAATGAAGAAGGTATTTTAATATCTAAAGCGTTAGGAAACAATCGCGCTGTTTTTCTGGCTCACCATGGGCAACTTGTAACTGGTAAAACAATTGAAGAAGCCTGTAACTTGGCTATTTTAATTGAGCGAGCAGCAAAATTACAGCTACTAGCCATGTCTGCCGGACAGGTTCAACCATTGCCTCATGATTTAGCGCAAGAAGCACATGATTGGGTTTCTACAGACAAACGAAATAGAGTTAATTTTGCCTACTACGCAAGACAAGCACTTAAAAAACACAACGATTGTATATAAGGAATGGAAATGAATTTATCAGGTATTGTAGGTTATCCGGTCACGCCATTTTATTGCGATAATGGCGGCATAGACCTTGAAAAATTAGGTCACGTTATAGATACCCTACTTGAAGCTAAAGTTGATGCTGTTGCGGCATTAGGTAGTGCTGGGGAAGCCGCTTATTTAAGTGAAACTGAATGGGAACAGGCAGCGAAATACACAGTAAAACATGTTAATGGTAGAGTACCTGTAATATTTGGCATTGCTGAATTGACGACTAGTCAAGCGGTA
>Ga0209396_1002711_pt1 | contig 18377 bp, 13 predicted proteins | sample GOMGulsemesocosm_6_FD_184638 | JGI IMG/M metagenome (GOLD analysis project Ga0209396, IMG submission 184638) | Methane-oxidizing microbial communities from mesocosms in the Gulf of Mexico - GOM8C Gulf of Mexico (SPAdes) (version 2) | ecosystem: Environmental > Aquatic > Marine > Cold seeps...
GGCTCGCGGGTTGTGTTTGTAGAAAGCCGTCCGCTTTCTCTTTGCCAACAACAACGAAAGCCTGAATCGAAAACTTTTTGTTAGAAATAGAGGCTTTTTTTGTGCCTGAAATTCAGGATACAAAAAATACAGATTGTTCGGAGTGGTAGTTCAGTTGGTTAGACTCTTTATAAAACCATAAGCGGCCTGTCACGCCGGGGCTCGCGGGTTGTGTTTGTAGAAAGCCGTCCACTTTTTCTTTGCCAACAACAACGAAAGCCTGAATCGAAAACTTTTTGTTAGAAATAGAGGCTTTTTTTGTGCCTGAAATTCAGTGATAAGTATCGAGTAAATTGCGCGGAGCGCTTGTTCGTATGAGTTGCATTCAGTTGGTGAGACTCTTTATAAAAACATAAGCGGTATATCACGCCGGGGGCGCGGGTTGTGGTTTATAGAAAGCCGTCAGCTTTCTCTTTGCCAACAAACAACGAAAGTCTGAAATTAAACATAAATACCGGAATTGCGTTATTTATATTCTAACTACACCAATAACGTTTCAATACCTTAAGACCAAGTTCGTACTCCGGATCACTATTATGTGTAATAGTTCTTCATTCACATGGCAATCTCAATATATTCGCTAATACTTAATTTAATGAAACTCTTACATTAAGGAATTAGCTGATGTTAGTAAAACACTTATGGGGTTTATACGTACAACCCAAGGACGAATGGATTGATATTGATACACACCATGAGTCTTTGTTATCGGTAGTCGTGAGCCTGTTTTTCTTTGCGTTAATACCAGCTACATCAGCATGGTATACCGCGTCAGTGACTGGTTGGAAACTTGGCTTTGGAGATACAACCTATTTATCTTCCTCCAGCGCAGGGATAATGGCTGTCGGTATGGTTATTGTGAGTATTGCTATTGTGGCAACGTTTTCGCTGTTTGTGCAGTGGATGGCGGGTAACTTTGGATCATCATCCAGCTTTACTCAAGCGCTAGAGCTAACTACATATACTGCAGCCCCTATTTTTATTACTGGTATCGCAGCTTTGATCCCTGTTGCTTGGGTGATCATGTTAGCGCTATTAGTTGGGGTCGCATTTTCGGTACGGGCTCTATATACCGGGGTGCCGATTATTATGCATATTACTGAAGAACGTGGCTTTATTTATGCGTCATCTTTATTAACGGTTGGGCTTGTATTGTTTGTGGCTTCAATGGGGATTACTGTTGTCATGTGGAGCTTTGGATTAGGTCCACAATTTATTATTTAATTGGATAAACAGTTTTTCATAACAGCGATGAGGGGATGAACATGCATCGCTGTTATTTTTATCGTGTTTATTTGATGTACTATGCTCAAATACTATCACTTGATTACGGCTATCATTCAGGTCGTTAAAATTATAAACGCTAAATTAACTGGCCCCCGCGCCACGCGTTTAATATTCACCGAATATTTTCACTGTTGATCAAACAATACCTCAATAACTTGCTCAATTTTTTCTTCGTTTAATATAGCTGCACCATTTTTCAGCGCTGCGAGCTGGTTATTTTTGTTGTCATGGATTTATTAAACTGTATCTTCGGTGTGAGTTAAGCCTTGTTTTTTTGGCTTTTTGGGGAGTGTGTGGCAAAATTGAGTAAGTAAACCAATGTCTTGATAATGTTTCGATATTCTAAGGAAATTATGACAATCAATTTTCAGGACAACATAATCCATTCTTCCCACTCATCAAAGATTATTCGTAACTACTGCATAATTAAAAGTCTACTTCAAGCTTTGCTACTTCCTGTAACAATGGTTTTAATTTAAAAAAAGGTCTAAATGATTCACATTATAAGTGATTGCCACTTGGGTAATACGGAAAATGAAACGCACTTAATTAAAGCATTAATAAAAATTGGTGATGATTGTAAGTTTCTATTTGTCATGGGTGATATATACACCTCTCCATCCATAAAAAAATATAATAATTTTAAGAATATTTTAAATGTATATATACCAAATGCTAAAGTGTACGCAATAGCAGGAAATCATGACGATATAAATTTGATGAGAAAATCTTTTTATGGTAGTAATATTCTTATAAAAGAAAAGGTTAGAATCGATGGGATGACGTATTTATTTATTGACTCTAGCCACAAGCCCATAAACAGATTAATGATGCTTGGGTCTGGTAGAGTATCAAATAAAGACTTGTCTAAAATTAAAAAAGAGTCAAGAAAGAAAGAAATAACAATATTAATACACCATCCAATACTAAAAGTAAGTAACTCTAAATGGTTTAATGAAATTGGTATTGAAAATGTTGATGATGTTATTAATAAGCTAAATAAAAACTGTGTGAATATAATATGCGGACATGGTCATGATTTTAACCATAATAAACACAGTACCTTTCAGCAAACGATGTCACCATCAACTGCTTATGGATTTGATTTAACTCTAGATGAATTCATGCGAACAAATAGAACTGGAGCGCTGATTCTAGAATACAAAAATCAGAAAAGTACATTTCAATATGTTAAAACGTATTGAAATGGAAATAGGGCTCTGTAGCAAAGTAAACACAAGGTGTTGATAGTGTCTAGATACTCTAAGAGACACTTACTGAGCAAGGGTGTATATAGAAATAACAGGTAGTCGTGAGACTTTTGTGATTATTCAAGATTAAACTTACGATAAGATTGAATAACCAATTAGAGCAAGGATGATGCCACATGGCTATTAATGATAGTGAACAAAAATCGCATAGTAAAAAAATTATAATTGCAGTGATTATTACTGTGTTTTCATTGTGGTATGGACTTGATTTAAACCAATATGCTTCTCTGGAACAAATCAAAGCGTTGCAGCAAACCTCTGGTGAGTATATTAACCAGCATCAAGTATTCGCTATGTTAGTCTTTTTTATTAGTTATGTGGTGATCACGGGGTTCTCATTACCTGGTGCAGTGTTACTGACGTTACTTGGCGGTGGGTTATTCGGTTTTGGTTATGGCTTGTTACTGATCTCTTTTGCTAGTTCTATTGGTGCTACGCTGGCTTTTTTAGTTAGCCGTTATCTACTACGCGATTACGTGCAAAAGAAGTTTGGCGCCCGTTTAGATGCGATTAATAAAGGTATGGAAAAAGAAGGTAACTTTTATTTATTCTCATTGCGTTTGATCCCAGTATTTCCATTTTTTTTAATCAATATTTTAATGGGATTAACTAAAATTAGTACTCGTAATTTCTACCTTGTTAGCCAAGTGGGTATGTTAGTTGGTACGGCAGTTTATGTATGGGCTGGTACGCAACTAAGTGAACTCAATAGTTTATCTGGTATCGCTTCACCGTCGTTATTAAGTGCACTGGTACTCTTAGCTATTTTTCCTTGGATTGCCAAACGTGGATTAGCTATATTTACTCAGCGAAAGCGCTATGCGCGTTGGGATAAACCAAAATCATATGATCGTAATATGATCATTATAGGTGCTGGAGCCGGTGGCTTGGTTAGCGCTTATATTGCTGCAGCGGTTAAATCAAAAGTAACCTTAGTTGAAAAGCACCGAATGGGTGGTGACTGTTTAAATACGGGATGTGTACCTTCTAAAGCATTGATCCGTAGTGCACATGCAGTCGCTGAAATTGGTCGTGCGAATGAGTTTGGTATCGATGCTGAAATTAAAAATATCAATTTTGAGAATGTGATGGGGCGTATTCAGAATGTGATTAAGGCTATTGAACCGCATGATTCTATTGCGCGTTATTCGGCGATGGGGGTCGAATGCATTACGGCTGAAGCTAGTATTATTGACCCTTGGCGTGTGCAGGTTGGTGGACAGATATTAACAACAAAAAGTATCGTTGTAGCAACTGGGGCGCGTCCTATTGTACCGTCAATTCCAGGATTAGTAGATGTACCCTATTTAACGTCGGATACACTTTGGCAGTTAACTGAACAACCAAGTCGTTTATTAGTATTAGGCGGTGGGCCTATCGGCTGTGAGATAGCACAAAGTTTTGCTCGTTTGGGGTCAAGCGTTACACAAGTTGAAATGGCGGGACAATTACTTGGGCGTGAAGATACCGATGCTGTTACTGTTGTGCAAGCCGAGTTGCAAGCGGATGGTGTCATTATATTGTTAGGTAATAAAGTTGAGCATTTTGTGAATGAAAATGATCAATATAGTGCGGTATTATCGAATGGCGATTTCGTTGCGTTTGATCAGGTATTCTTAGCGCTGGGGCGTCAGGCTAATACGCGTGGTTTTGGCTTAGAGGCATTAGATTTAGCCATCACTGATCGCGGTCTAATCGAGATCAATGAATACCAACAAACATCAATCCCTAATATATATGCGGTTGGTGATGTTTCTGGGCCGTATCAGCTAACCCATGTAGCGGCACATCAAGCTTGGTATGCTGCGGTTAATGCCTTATTTGGCTCTGTGAAGAAATTCGCCACGGATTACCGTGTTATTCCTGCGGTTACGTATACCTACCCTGAATTGGCTCGCGTTGGTATGAATGAAAATGAAGCCAAGCAAGCAGGCTTACTCTATCAGGTGACAAAGTATGAGATTGATGATCTCGACCGTGCGATTACTGATGGTGAAACTAAGGGTTTTGTTAAAGTGATCACCGCAGAAAATAGCGATAAAATTCTTGGTGTGACTATCGTTGCTACTCACGCTGGTGAATTGCTGGCGGAGTATACGCTAGCAATGAAATATAAATTGGGGCTGAATAAAGTACTGGGTACGATCCATCCGTATCCAACCATGAGCGAAGCAAATAAATATGTTGCGGGTAATTGGAAGCGTAATAACAGTCCCGAAAAGCTACTCGCCTGGGTTGAGAAGTTTCATCGTTATATGCGTAAAAACTAATATCTGTAATGGATCGTTGTTAAGGTGGGGAGTCTGGACTGAGAAGATAGTATAGTTATAAAAAGATCGTATATAATAACTCGTACTTAATCGACTTTAGTGTACTACGGGTTGTTTGCTATGTTTTCAGGTCGATAGATTCAGGTAGATAATAATTCATGCTCTTACAAAAAAGTCGCTATCATGCGGTAGCTGCTGAAATTCAATTGCAAATTGAACAACGAATATGGTTACCAGGTGATCGTATTCCTTCGATTCGTAAGATGAGTAAAACTCACAACATTAGTCCGATGACTGTTTTAAAAGCGTATGAGCTATTAGAGTCGGAAGGCTGGATTTATGCCAAGATTCGCTCTGGTTATTTTGTTGCTGCACATCTTAACCGTCTTGCAATACCGCAGCCACTTATCCCTCAGATGATCAACCGTTCGATAAAAATTAATGAGCATGTCTTTGAAGTGCTAACCGCTTGTAAACGTCCTGATATCGTTCCTTTGGGTTCTGCTTTCCCAGATCCTGCTTTATTTCCACTGAAACAGTTAGGTCAAGCACTCGCAAAAACCATTAAAACTATGCCTGCACACAGTGCGGTGACTGAGCTTCCGCCTGGTAGCGTGGCATTACGCCGCGCAATTGCCAAGCGTTATATCCGTGATGGCATTGACGTGTCAATTGATGACATAGTGATAACCTCCGGGGCGATGGAGTCGTTGGGTTTGAGTCTTATGGCTGTGACTAAACCCGGCGATACTGTTGCGATTGAATCTCCGGCTTTTTATGGTGTTTTGCAAACGGTAGAACGGCTTCAACTTAAGGCCGTTGAAATTGCGACTGACCCACAGTTGGGTATATCAGTAGACGCACTAACAACAGCTGTAAATCGGCATGATATTAAAGCGTGTTGGTTAATGAGTAAATATCAAAACCCGCTTGGCGCATCGATGCCTGAAGCAAATAAATTAGCCATTCGTAATGTGCTGGCGGAAAATCAGATTCCTTTACTTGAGGATGATGTTTACAGTGAACTATATTTTTCAGAACGTAAACCGAAACCAATTAAAGCGTATGATGAGCAAGGATTAGTATTACATTGTTCATCATTTTCAAAATGTTTAGCCCCTGGTTTTAGAGTCGGCTGGGTAGTAGCTGGTCGCTATGCGAAACAAATCGAGCAACTACAATTGATGACAACACTTTCTGCCGCTGTGCCGAATCAGTTAGCGCTTGCTGAATTTGTTTTACATGGTCGTTATGATATTCATCTGCGTAGGTTAAGGCGACAGCTCGAATCTCGGCAACAGCAAATGCAACATGCCATTGAGCAATACTTCCCTGCGGAAACGAAGATCACGCGACCTAGAGGCGGTTATTTTTTATGGGTTGTTTTACCTGATGATATAAATACTGGTGAGTTACTTAAAATCCTATTGGATAATCATAATATCAGTATTGCACCTGGAACCTTGTTTGCGAGTGATGGTAAATACAAAAACTGCATGAGGATTAATTGTTCCTATTTACTTACTGAACAAATACGCCAAGCGCTTATTACCTTAGCTAGGTGCATCACTTCATACCCAATGTAAATAAAAACTGTTCTAGTATTTATAACGAAAGCATCTGTTATAGGGTAGTTTAGTACTGATCTGTACTATGCTTACAGGCCTTATTTGTGTTTCAATACCTCCGCTAGTTTATAAAAAATCATATCCATTAAGAGATAAATTAATTGGCGCGATGTAAACTTATTTTCAAACCAGTCTGTAAGTTTTTCTATTGTGATAAGTGTTTGATTAAATTAATAAGCGTGAGATAAGTCAGAGGATTATAGCGACTTATTTAGCTTCTTTGATATAATTGAAGATATAAAAATAAGGAGCATTTAATGTCTGAAGAACGCATAAATATAAAAGATATAACCCCTAAAGTTAAACCTAAATATACCAATGTCGGTCCTGATAATCATATTTATGTAAGGAACATGAGTGGTGTATTTCAGCGATTGAGAAAATACGTGGGCTGGTTTTTTATGGTGCTGTTTTTAGCATTACCTTTGTTCCAGTGGGATGGGCATCAGGCGATCCTATTAAATATCGTTGAACAACGCATTCATATTTTTGGTTTAACGATTTTCCCTCAAGATCTCATGTTATTAGCCTTGCTTCTGATTGTTGGCGCATTCGCATTATTTTTTGTTACCGCTTACCTCGGCCGAGTATGGTGTGGTTTTATGTGCCCACAAACTATTTGGACATTTATTTTCATTTGGTTTGAAGAGAAAATTGAAGGTTCAGCAAATAAACGTTTGAAGTTGAATCAAGGCCCTACAACGGCAGATAAAGTAAAGAAGAAAGTGCTTAAGCATACCGCATGGTTAAGTTTTTCACTGTTTACTGGGCTCGCATTTATGGCTTATTTTGTGCCTATTGTTGACCTTTACACTGAATTTTTTACTCTTCAGGCTAGTGGTATTGTGTATTTCTGGGTGCTATTTTTTGCATTCTGTACTTATGGTAACGCTGGCTGGATGCGCAGTATTATGTGTACTCATATGTGTCCATACGCGCGCTTCCAATCTGCGATGTTTGATACCGATACATTAATTGTTGGTTATGATTTTAATCGTGGTGAATCACGTGGTCCGCGTTCACGTAAGGTCGATCATAAAGCGAAAGGTTTAGGTGATTGTATCGACTGTAATTTATGTGTTCAAGTATGTCCTGCAGGTATTGATATTCGTGACGGTCTACAGTATGAATGCATTAACTGTGGTGCTTGTATCGATGCGTGCGATCAAACGATGGAGCGAATGAATTACCCGAAAGGATTGATTCGTTATACCTCTGAGAATGACCTAAATAATAAACCTCATCAGAAAAGTCGATTCAAGTTAGTGGGTTACGGTATCGTAATGACACTCATGACGGTAATGTTTGCTACGAGTGTAATGAGTATTTCGCCAGTTCAAATGGATATTATTCGTGACCGAAATGCATTATATCGTGAAAATTCCGACGGCAATATTGAAAATACTTATACACTTAAGATTATCAATAAGACATCATTCACCCAAAAATACAGTTTATCTGTTATCGACGTGCCTGATCATGAGTGGTTTGGACCCCGTGAAATTGAAGTATTGCCGGGTGAATTATTCGTGCAGCCAGTGAGTTTAGCCATTGACCCATATGATCTGAAACAACCTGTGATTAAAATAAACTTTGTGATTACTGAACAGGGTAATGAGCATTATGTTTTTACTCAACAAAGTCGTTTTATCAGCAAATTATAGTGCCTGCAATAAAGTATAAATAGCTTTATAATCAATGTAAGTTAAAGTAAGTAGCAAGCCCAGTTATACTGGGCTTGCTATTATTGTATCCAATCTAAGATCTGTTGTACGTCTATGATAGTTATTTGGATATAGGTACTCGTATTTTAGGAAATAAAAATGACAGACCTACCTGTTGATTACAGTTTGCTTTCCCCTGACCTTATGTTGGATGCGATAGAATCTACCGGTATCCGTGTTGATTCGGGGTTGTTGGAATTAAACAGCTATGAAAATCGTGTGTTTCAATTTCTAGATGAAGATCGTAAACGCTTTGTGGTTAAGTTTTATCGCCCTGTTCGTTGGAGTGATGAACAGATCCAAGAAGAACTCGATTTTTCTCTACAGTTAAAGTCAGCTGATATCGATGTTGTTGCACCGTTACAATTTGATGGTTGTAGTCTATTTATTTATCATGGATACCGCTTTGCTATTTTTCCAAGTACAGGTGGTCGTCCTATTGAAGTGGATAATTTAGATGCACTGGAGTCGGTTGGACGTAACTTGGGTCGCGTTCATCAATTAGCGAACAAGCAACCATTCTTGCATCGACCAACATTATCGATCGCCGAGTTTGTGCAAACCCCAAAGCTGATATTGCAACAGAATAATTTTGTACCTAAGCAATTAGAAACATCATTTTTTGATGTTTATGATGCGTTGGAAAAAGAAATTACGTTGCAATATAAGCCTGATTCTCATCAGCTAATTCGCTTACATGGTGATTTGCATGCGGGCAATATATTGTGGCGTGATAAGGTCACAATATTGGATTTTGATGATTGTCGTCAAGGACCTGCGATACAAGATATATGGATGATGTTACACGGTGATCGCCATGAACAATTATTACAATTGGAAGTGATGTTAGAAGGTTATGAAGAATTCTGTTCTTTTGACCCAAAACAGCTGAAGCTAATTGAACCACTACGTGCGATGCGTATGATGAACTACATGGGATGGATTGCTAAACGTTGGGATGACCCTGCTTTTAGTCGTCATTTTTCTTGGTTTACAGATGAACTGTATTGGAAACAGCAGGTCATATTTTTACATGAACAGATTGATAATATGCAAAAGTCGCCGTTATCTCTCATTCCTAATTACTAATTTTTTGTACAGTTAATAACGTCTAATTTAAATTTTCAGGAAGGAAAATAATGAAAAAATTATTTATATTGATCACTGCAATGTTATTTTTACCATTTGCGAATGCTGCACAGTTTAAAGAAGGTGTGCATTACGATGTGATCGCTGAGCAGGCAACATCAAAACCGCAAATTGCTGAATACTTTTCGTATTATTGCCCACACTGTTTTAAGTTCGAACCTATCATGACAGATGTGACAAAACGTCTTGCTGGTACCGATATTAAAGTAGAAAAAAATCACGTTGCTTTTATTGGCCGTGAAATGGGTATTGAAATGCAAAAAGCATTTGCGACTGCAGAGTTGTTGAATGTTGAAGGTCAAATGTCACCTGCTATCTTTACTGCGATTCATGATCAAAAGCGTCGTTTCTCTGGCCGTGATGATATCCGTACAGTATTTACTGACGCAGGTATCGATGGCAAGAAATTTGATGCCGCAGTGGATAGTTTTGCTGTGAATGGTAAAGTAGCACGCATGGATAAAAATACGGCTAAGAAGAATATTCGTGGTGTACCAGCATTAATCGTTAATGGTAAATACCAAATTAATATGGGTAGTATTCAAGCGCGTGGTGAAGAGTTCAACGTTAAGCTAACCGAACTGATTAAATACCTAGCAGCAAAAACGAATTAATTTATGTCTCGATTTTAGGTATTTTAAAAGGACGCGATTGCGTCCTTTTTTATTAGAATTAATATTTTAGCTTACTTTTCCCAAACAATTTTATCTTGGTGGTTTTCTTCGTAGAAAGGTTTAAAACGACTTTCTAGTTCATGACGCTTAAATTTAAGTGTTGGTGTTAATAAACCATTATCCACAGTCCATTCATCTTTTAAAACAATGATATGCCCAATGCGTGAGTGTGATTCTAATGATTTATTAATATGCTGGCGTGTTTCTTCAAGGTTAGTTGTCATGGCTTCTTGACCTAGTTCACGCGCTTCTGGTGATAGCACCACCAATGCAACTGGTTGTGTTAAGGCTGTACCGGTAATACAGATCTGCTCAATATTCGGATTCTCACCAAACTTACATTCTATCGGCACTGGTGTTACGTATTTACCTTTTGAAGTCTTGAAGATGTCTTTTACGCGCCCGGTTATTTTCACATAACCATTGCTATCAATTTCACCTTTATCACCAGTTTTGAAGTAACCTTCTTCATCGAATGATTCTTTGGTCTGCGCTTCATCTTTGTAATAACCAGTCATGAGACCATCACCTTTCACTAAAATTTCGCCAATCTCAGAGATTTTTAGATCAACCCCCGGGCCTGGTTTACCAATAGTGCCTATTTTTTGTGGGTTAAACGGGTGGTTAAATGTGCCGTAAGCGAGGTTTTCTGTCATGCCCCATGCTTCGGTAATATTTAAACCAAGGCGTTCGTACCATTTTAATAATGATGGTGATACTGCAGCTGAACCACAGCCAAGCATACGAGCATGCTGTAAACCTAGACCACGTTTAATTTTAGCTCTTACTAAACCATTAACAAATGGGATTTTTAGTAGGAAGTTAAGTTTATGTGCAGGCATTTTTTGTAATACGCCCATTTGGAAACGAGTCCATAGACGTGGTACAGAAATGAACAACGTTGGCTCTACAGACTGAATATTACTGACGAAGGTATCAAGTGACTCAACAAAGGAAACCACACCTTCACCGGCATAAATACTACTACCTTCAATATAAACACGTTCAGTAATGTGTGCTAGTGGTAAATAAGACAGTAATCTGTCGCCTGGAATAATGCCTAAGCTAGAGACAATATTTTGTGATGCAGATTTGAATGCAGCAAACGTGATCATTACGCCTTTCGGATTACCAGTACTACCTGAGGTATAAATAATTGACATTAAGTCTTCAAGGTTGATGTGTGCTGGTGTTGCTAATGGCTGGTGTTGCTCTAGCAGATCATTCCATTTATATTGACAAGCAAGTGTCTCATAAGGATAACTAATGGTAATTACGTCTGCAGGTAGTTTCCCTTCTAGGCTTTGGTAGTTATCTAACTTACCAATAAACAGTACTTTTGCTTCACTGTGATCTAATACATAGTTGATTGTTTTTGCATTTGCTGTTGAATAAATTGGCACGCTAATATAACCCGCGTACATGATTGCTAAATCGTTAATAAACCATTCGGCGCTATTTTTTGCCAGAATTGCTATTTTGTCACCTGGTGCTAATCCAAGTGATTGCAGTGCTTGAGCAATACGTTTTGTTTGGTCAGCAACTTGAGACCATGTGAACTCGTGAAATGTCCCATTAATAGGTTGGCGTAAATATACCTCATTGGCACGATGCTTTTCCCAGTGCAATAAGGCATCGAGAGGTGTGTTTAAGTTTAGTGCTAATGTGCTCATATGTGGTCCCAAAAAAAGATTAATGCAACAATGCCTTAACAGTTATAGCATGTTACACCTTGTTCCGTTTAAGATTAAAGCAAAAGTGAGATCTCAATATCATTTTAGAACTAAAGCTCTATTTTTGGCAGTTTTTATATCTTTTATTACCCCTAAAGCGTTATTTTGTTGGGGTGTTTTAAAATAACAATGAAGTAGCCCACAAAATCATGATTATAATATTGTAGGCTTAACTGTTACCGCTGTTGCGTCCGTGTTGCGCCTGTGTTGCGGTGCTGTTTCGTTTGTTTGTTCTGCGTAAGGGTTAAGCTTCCGTCATTGGTTGCCCATTATGAAATGGTAGCTTAAATTTACGGTGATTTTCACGCCACCTTGTAGTTTGTGTGTCATCTAAATAGCGTCAACGCGAATAGCAACTAATACAGTACTGATTACCATTAATACGAACGAGGGCAGAAAATTAATCATTAAGCTGTGCCTGATTAAGTTTTTCTAATTCCTGATCTTTATTTATCCATAATTCATTTATCCATTGCTGGAAATTAGTCTGAAAGGTTTTGTCATTGAGATAATCACCCATATAACTTGCGTTAATTTCTTGAGTGGTAATTTGTACTTGGATCTGTTGTACCTGACAGCTAATAAATTCCCAAAAAGTTGGAATACCTTGCGGGTAGTAAATCGTCACGTTGACAAGGGTATCAAGCTGGCCATTCATCGCATCGAGAGCAAAGGCGATACCCCCTGCTTTAGGTTTTAATAAATGACTGAATGTTGATGCTTGTTGGCTGTGTTTATGCTGAGTAAAGCGAGTCCCTTCAACAAAATTCATGACACTGACGGGTTTATGTTTGAACTTTGCACAGGCTTTTTTAGTTGTTTCAATGTCTTTACCACGCATGTGTGGGTTCTTTGCCAAAAACTTTTTGCTGTAGCGTTTCATGAATGGAAAGTCGAGTGCCCACCAAGCCAGACCTAAAAAAGGTACCCAGATAAGTTCTTTCTTTAAGAAGAATTTTAGAAACGGGATCTTACCATTCAGTACTCGCTGCAAAACTAGAATATCAACCCAAGATTGATGGTTTGAAATGACCATGTACCACTTATTTAATGACAGTCCTTCTGCACCATTTACTTGGATATTTGGGTTACCAATTAGTTGTTGGGTTATCCCGTTCACAGATACCCAGTTTGAAGCACAGCCATCAAGTAAATGATTCAGTATTTTTTGTGCAGTTTTAAACGGAATAATACTTTTTAACAGCGAAAAAATAACAATAGGGATCAACCAAAATAGGGTATTTAACAGGTAACAGATAAATGCAATGGCGCCTGCCACCTTTTGCGTGAATGTCGATAACATAATATGGCCTTGGTGTGATGTGAGATGAAATGATAAAACTATCATCACGTTATGCCAAACAAAAACTGAAATTTTAAACATTTATTTGTTGTAATAAGCGGTCCATCGCTCGATAGGAGAGTGCTTCAAGTAGGTGGGATTTATTGATATCTATACAATTGTTTAAATCTGCAATGGTACGAGCGACCTTGATTATCTTATGAAATGCTCGCGTAGATAGACCCATTTTATCAATGGCCAGTTCTAAAAATATCGCATCTTGATGTTGTAGTGGGCAATAATGTTCAATTTCTTTACTGGTCAAAGCGTCGTTTAATTTGTTGCTGCGTTGACGTTGAGTTATTTGTGCTGCACTTACCCTTTGTTTAATTTGTTCACTGTTTTCACCGCGCTGCCCTTGCTCCGTTAAACTGCCCTTTGGCAATGCGGGGACTTCAATTGTCAGATCAAAGCGGTCTAAGAAGGGACCTGATAACTTGCTTAAATATTTTGCCACTTGGCTATTGTTGCTACCAAATTTATTATTGTCGTAATAGCCTGAAGGCGATGGGTTTAGTGCGCCTATTAATTGGAAATTAGCGGGGAAGTCGACCTGTTGGTTGGCCCGGGAGATTGTGATCTGTCCTGCTTCTAGAGGTTCGCGTAAAGAGTCGAGTGCTTTACGCTGGTATTCTGGTAGTTCGTCTAAAAATAGTACGCCATTATGCGCGAGAGTTATTTCTCCCGGTCTTGGGTTTCGACCGCCACCGACTAGCGCGACGGCTGAGGAGGTATGGTGCGGGGTTCGAAAAGGGCGGCGGCACCAATCTTGGGCGACAAATTCGCCGCCACTAATCGATTTTATCGCCGCACACTCGAGTGCTTCTTGTTCTGTCATATCAGGCTGAATACTGGTTAAGCGACTGGCTAACATGGTTTTACCTGTTCCAGGAGGACCAAACAGTAATAAATTATGATTACCTGCTGCACAGATCTCTAAGGCACGTTTGGCACTTTGCTGTCCGATAATGTCTTGCATATCGTGTTGACTGGCGGATGTTATCGTTTCGGCTGTGGCTCGTTGTGCCGATGGTAATGTTTGCTGATCCGTTAAATGGGTACATACTTGTTGTAAATCCAGAGCGGTGAAACAGGTCGCATTGTCGATAAGTGCTGCTTCATGACCATTATCGAATGGAATAATAGTACTGCGTTGGGCTTTTTTACCCGCGATGATACTCGGGATTGTGCCACGGCAAGTACGTAACTTACCGGATAATGAAAGTTCACCAATAAATTCTAATTGCTGGTGTCGATTGGTCGTGATTTGCTGTGATGCGATTAAAATCGCGATAGCAATCGGTAAGTCATAACGGCTGCCTTCTTTTGGTAGATCGGCGGGTCCCAAATTGACGGTGATCCGTTTGGCTGGCATCATAAAATTAGAGTTCATTAATGCGCTTCGCACGCGATCTTTGGCTTCTTTCACTGATGTTTCTGGTAGGCCGACAATGGTAAAGCCTGGTAGTCCTTCGCTGATGTGTACTTCGATGGTAATTAAAGGCGCGTTGATACCTAAAATCGCACGGCTATAGATCACGGCTAAATTCATTCATCATCCTTGGCTATTTATGATTGTATTTATACCCTAGTGTAATTAACAATAAGCATGCTTGAATTAGGTGGATTATTTTAAAACCTTAAGCAAGGCCTATTTGCCACAGTCTATTTTGTGATGTCTGTCATACGTGAATTTTTAAACTGTAATTTGTTTGTTTTCCAATATTTTGAATTGTTCGCGTGCATTTATTTGGTTGTTTGAGTTATTTTGTGCGCGGTTAAAGGCTTGCTTAAATAAATTCACCATGCTAATAATGAATCATCAAAATTTTATAGAGTTGTTGGATTAGTTATATGTTTGGGTTTATTTCGCGTCTTATTATTGTGGTCAGCATTCTGGTGGTAATTATTAAATTACCAAGCCGGGGACTTACTGCTAAGCGAAAATAAGCTTAATCCAGCAATAAGAAAACCTCGGTAGATAACCGGGGTTTTTTTTTGTTTGACGTTTAACGGTTTACAAGAATGATGTTTAAAGGGATGTGGATTAATGAAAGCAACTGAATTTATTGTAAATGCTTTACGTAAACAGGGGGTAAACCAAGTATTTGGTTATCCTGGCGGCGCGATCATGCCATTGTATGATGCGTTATATGATGGTGGTGTAGCGCATTTATTAGCACGACATGAACAAGGTGCAATTATGGCTGCGTTGGGTTATGCGCGTGCTGGTGCTAGAGTCGGAGTCTGTATTGCGACTTCAGGTCCAGGTGCTACTAACTTAGTGACAGGCTTAGCGGAAGCAATGGCTGATTCGATCCCTGTTGTTGCGTTCACAGGGCAAGTGCCGAGTGCCTTGATTGGCGTTGATACGTTCCAAGAAGTGGATATTCTTGGTATGACGTTATCATGTACCAAACACAGTTTTTTGGTTGAAGATCAAAATGACTTAGATCGAATTATTGCTGAAGCATTTACGATTGCGACAACTGGCCGTCCTGGACCAGTATTAATTGATATTCCTAAAGATATTCAGCTGGCAGAAATGGCGTGTGAGACGGTATCTGAATTACCTGTGTTACCGCCGTTAGATGGCTTGGTTGATGAAGAGGTGACTGCGGCTCGTGCATTATTACATGCGGCTAAAAAACCAGTATTGTATGTCGGTGGTGGTGTCGGCATGGCGAATGCCGTACCTGAATTACGTGAATTAGCGGCAGCATTAGATATTCCGATGGTCAGTACATTAAAAGGTATAGGCAGCGCTGATCCTGAACACCCTTATTATTTGGGTATGTTAGGGATGCATGGCCTAAAAGCGGCTAACTTAGCGGTACAAGAAAGTGATCTGTTGATTGCGGTCGGAGCACGTTTTGATGATCGAGTGACTGGTAAACTTGATGAGTTTGCCCCAAATGCCAAAGTTATCCACCTTGATATTGATGCATGTGAACACAATAAATTACGGGTAGCAAACGTTGCCATCACAACTGATTTAAAGCTCATTTTACCGGCGTTAAAAATGACCTTGGATATTGCACCTTGGCGATTACATACCTTAGAAATGAAAGTCGACACTGCTTTTCGTTATGATCACCCCGGCATTGCTATCTATGCCCCTTTGTTATTGAAACAATTGTCTGCCAGCTTACCTGAAGACCATCTTGTGGCGTGCGATGTTGGTCAGCACCAGATGTGGACTGCGCAACATATGACATTTACGCAACCTGAAAATTTATTATCCAGTGCTGGTTTTGGCACCATGGGCTTTGGGTTACCGGCGGCCGTTGGTGCGGCACTCGCGCGTCCTGATGCGATGCCGGTTGTGGTCACCGGTGATGGTTCTATTATGATGAACATCCAAGAGTTAGCGACGATCAACCGGGCTAAATTACCAGTAAAAATTGTATTAATCGATAATCAACGTCTCGGTATGGTGCGTCAATGGCAAACTCTGTTTTTTGATGGCCGTTTATCGCAGACTATTCTAGATGATAATCCTGATTTTGTGGCGTTAGCGGCGGCATGTGGTATTCCAGGCGAAACGGTGGTGGTTAAAGAACAAGTGCAACCAGCGATGGAGCGTATGTTGGCCAGTGATGGTGCGTATTTCTTGCATGTACAAATATCAGAGCAAGAAAATGTCTGGCCATTAGTGCCACCTGGGGTTAATAACGGTGATATGTTGGAGCAATATGATGAGTGCTAAACAAGTACATGAAGTGGTGATTGAAGCCACCAACACACTCGAAATTTTAGAGCGAATATTACGTGTTATTCGTCATCGAGGTTTTCGCATTAGTAGCATGAATTCGGTACAAATGAATGATTGCAATAGCATAAAGATTACGGTTACAGTATCTGGTGAGCGCGGCATTGATCTACTTTATAAACAGTTAGAAAAATTGTTTGATGTGAGTAAAGTAAGCGTTCAGCACATGACCACAATATAGCCGTACTGAAATATAACAGCACTGCAATATAACACTTTATTGACAGCGCAGGTTTGCATTGAATTACAGGATGCAAGAACAGGCGTTATTTAAAATAATACAAAATTACAGCATAAGGGAAGAAGCGATTATGGCGAATACTGAACAGCAAGTTTGGTTTAATGGAAAGATGGTACCGGAATCTCAGGCCAAAGTGAGTATATTTACGCATGCATTGCATTATGGCTCATCGGTATTTGAAGGTATTCGAGCATATGATACGCCGAAAGGTCCCGCTATTTTCCGTTTGAAAGAACACGTTCAACGTCTATTTGATTCAGCCAAAATTTACGGCTGGAGCATTCCTTATTCAAAGCAAGAAATAGAACAAGCCTGTAAAGATGCGGTATTAGCCAATGGCCTTACCAATGCTTATTTACGTCCACTGGCTTATATTGGTAATGTTGGACTGGGTTTAACACCAAAATCAACCGTTTGTGATGCGCTTGTTGCAGCAATGAACTGGGGCGCTTACTTGGGCGACGAAAGCTTAGAGCAAGGCGTTGATGTTTGTGTTACCTCTTGGAATCGTTTAGCACCTAATACCATCCCAACTGGCGCAAAGGCCGGTGGTAACTATTTATCATCACAACTGATCTCATCTGAAGCGAAACGTCATGGTTACGCAGAAGGTATAGCATTGGATGTGAACGGTACTATTTCTGAAGGTGCGGGTGAAAACTTGTTCTTCGTGAAAAATGGTGTGATCCATACTCCGCCGACAACGGCATGTATCTTACCGGGTTTAACCCGTAATACCCTGATGGTACTGGCGCGCGACTTTGGTTATGAAGTGCGTGAAGAACCGATTGCTCGTGAAGCCATGTACTTAGCAGATGAAATGTTCATGTGCGGAACGGCTGCTGAAGTGGTTCCTGTGCGTTCCGTTGATCGTATTGACATTGGCACGGGTAAACGTGGTCCAATTACAGAGCGACTACAGACAGCTTATTTTGCTTTGATTAAAGGTCAGAGTGAAGATAAGTGGGGCTGGTTGGATTATGTGGCGGATCCAAGCTAACCGTTCTATTTATATTACTGCTATATATAAGTAGGTGTTGTTAACACCTACTTACGACGATGAGTCGATTTGATTATTAAGGTGAGGCGCAGATTTGCCTCCTTTATATTTACTGTTTATTTTTGTTTCATGGAGAGAACCGATGCCTAAACTGCGTTCTGCAACATCTACCGAAGGCCGTAATATGGCTGGTGCTCGCGCCTTGTGGCGTGCAACCGGTACCCGAGAAGAAGATTTCGGCAAACCA
>Ga0209396_1002714_pt1 | contig 18363 bp, 13 predicted proteins | sample GOMGulsemesocosm_6_FD_184638 | JGI IMG/M metagenome (GOLD analysis project Ga0209396, IMG submission 184638) | Methane-oxidizing microbial communities from mesocosms in the Gulf of Mexico - GOM8C Gulf of Mexico (SPAdes) (version 2) | ecosystem: Environmental > Aquatic > Marine > Cold seeps...
ACCACCAGTGTTTGTATGGCCGTTCCTATTGGGCCCTTTTGATCAAATAGCGTTGCTTGTGATAGGCCAACACCGGTTGACTGCCAATAGGACGTTGCCCTGGAGGCAAGCCAATCACTTTCTGGTAAGCGGTGAATAGCAATCGTAATATCCGGGTTCATAAACATCGCGTCAGTCAACTCTGCATTACGCGATAGACCATTACCACAATCGGCTAGCGGACAGAGCCGCTGAAAAGCAGAAGGGATCTCACCATCAAGTAAAGGCAGGGTTCTCATCCACATTGTGGTTGGACCAATAGAGCCTTCCTCGCCGGGAGGATACATAACCTCAATGCCATTCGAAAAATTTGGCAGAGAGTGATTACCTGATTGTATTGGAAAGTCTCCCGGCATCGCGCTGTCGAAATCAGGTGACTCTGTCGGTGGGCAGGCTAGATAGCCGCCACCCTCAGCAGCCAAGTGAAGCGCGCTTGCACTCGCGCAAACTCTACCCTTTGCATCTATCAGCTCAGCCGAACTGATCGCAGAAACCCGGCCATTTTTAGTCACCTGCGCCGCGACTCGAAAACCCGCCATCGGTATTGGACGGAGCAGATTAACGGTTAAACGCGTCAAGGGTTTATCGGTCACTACTTTTTCAAGTGCCCTCGCCATTAATCCCGCCGGCGGTCCCGCATGGCAAGCATCTTCAGACCATGGGCCGCGTGCCTCATCATTGGGAGTAAACCAGTCTCCATCAACAGAAGAAAAGAAAGCTTTATTTTTGTTTAGCATAAAAATACACCAGGAAGAAATTAACGATCAATGAACCAGTGATGGAAATTATACCCCCTTGACTCTGAAGCTCTAGTGTCCAAAGTGTCCAACTTTGTCACTAGACTTCCAGCCAACCCATGATACGACAGCTCAACCAAAGTGAAGGGGTAAAGCCTTGCCTCTGCTGACTAAGCTGCGGGATCAACTGCGGAACCCCTTCACGCCAAGCAGCCTAGTTAGGCGCCATTTAGATCCAAACTCGTCTGTGCTAACTTATTGCAAGCCAATAAAACCGAGGACACAAACTTGATCAGCGATGAACGCGCCATTGAAAACCTGTTGTATCGATACGCCGAATTAATTGATGACGGAGACTTTGAAGGGCTGGCGAGATTGTTCAGCGAGGCCATCATTAAAACTCCATTCAGCGATGATGGTTTCAGGGGTTATGAGCAAGCCCTCTCTATGTACCAGAACGCCACGCGCCTTCACGACAGCAGCGGTACACCGCTGACGCAGCATGTTATTAGCAACTGTATTATTGAGCTGACCGATGAGTCTTCTGCAACCGCGCGCAGTCGTTTTACTGTGGTGCAGGCAACACCAGAACTGCCATTACAGGTGATTATTACCGGTCGATATCAAGACCTGTTCTCCAAAGGCAATGGGCAGTGGCATTTCAGAGAACGGGTTATGCAACCGCAGATGATGGGTGATCTAAGCCAGCACCTGATGTTTTAATCAGTGGCCTAGTATCGAGCAGCTCGACAATGAGATGTTTGAGACTCTACCTAGGATTCTCCCTATCGATCCCCGCTTATTATTAAATCGCTAACCCGTTAAGTGATCACTCTGTCACCGAGTCATTCGGCGCTATGATTTCGCGGTCAGTCTCGCGTTTTGATTCGTCCAACAGTCGCCCCATCCACAGCAACCCCAAAGTAATCATCGCGGCCGCTATGCCTTTCATCAACCAACTGACCGGTTCGGTATTGAGAGTTAATAGCTGGTTAACCACGGACACCAAAACAAAAACGGCCAGCGCTAAGCGCACAGAATATTGCCCCGGTTGCGCGTCGAATTTTTCATAGTGTTCGGCGGAGAACTTTTGCCTAGGATAGTCTTTCTCGACATCGGCGGGACGCCAGCCGGTGGGCATAAACCAGATGCGCCATTTGTCCCAGCGATTTTTTGTCAGGCGTGCATCACACCAAAGTGCGTGCAGCCAATCAAAGTGGGCCAGCACCGGATTAAAACTGGCGAAGCGTTTTCGCACACCAAACATAACCTCTTCGTCTTCGGCCTGGTAGGTGCCAAACATGCGATCGAACACCATAAAAATACCGCCGTGGTTTTTATCGATGTAGTGATCGTTCATGCCATGGTGTACTCGGTGGGCCGAAGGGGTGCCGAGTATGCCTTCAATCAACGGCAGCTTATCGATGGCGCGGGTATGCAACCAGAAGCCGTAAAACTTGTTAATCAACAGCTGCGCAACAAACATTTCAGCGGAGAAACCGGCGATGGCCATCAATAAATAGAGCGGCCAATACATCAGATCTTGCAGCGCGCCCTGACGCAGGCCAGCGGTGAGATTAAATTCCTCCGACTGATGGTGCGTCACATGCCCGCCCCAGAGCACATTCACTTCATGGGAGATGCGATGCGCCCAGTACCAGAGAAAATCAAAAACGATTAACCCAACAACCCAGGTTACCCAGCTGGTATCACTCAATTGAATCAATGAATAATTTTCAAAGACCCAGACGTAGAGCGCCACCAGGCCCGCTTTTACAAACAGCTCCAGGGTGGTAGTGAACATTCCGCAACCAAGGCAACTCAAGCTGTTTCTCAGGTTGTAGAGGCGCAGCCCCTTAAAGTGTGAATAACAAGCCTCGAGAAAGATCAAGATAAAAAAGACGGGTACGGCGTACTGCAAGTAAAGACTGTTCATGTCGACAACTGGCTCCCTCTAAGCGCCCGAAAATGGATATTTTTTAAAACGCTCGACTCTCATGCCCGGCTTCCCGGGCCTCCTTTAACCTTTACGGTTCAAGCGACTGATTAGGCAGCCTGCTCTTCAAGATCGGCCGCTTTCGGCTGGATCAGATTACCCAGCAGCAGATCACCGACATTAAAATTGGGTTTATAACCTGGGAATAACCAGTAGGCGGTAAACTCCGAGGAGTTGGCCATGTTCGGAAACTTAGGGTTGATAAAGCTGGGCCCAGCGATGGTCTTCTCAGACACCATGCTGATGTATTGCTCGAGCGCACTCTCCAAGGTGTTGCCGTTGAGGACCACCTCCATGCCAGTTCTCTCTGCGTAGGCTTTTAGTCCGGGAATATTCGACTGCTCTGGCGCGTAACAGTCCGCACCGACACCATTTTCACTGGTGACAAACACACCCTTCTCGGTTTTCATCACAAACGAGTGGTTGCCAATGGTATGGCCTGGTGTGCGTACCAACGCAAAACCTTCACCGATTTTGGTCGAGTGGTTCAGCTGAATAATCCGCGCCTCAGGCACCTGACCGATGCCGCCCTTCACATACCAATCGGCCTGCTGTGGGGTCAACCCCTTACAGGCGTCCCACTCTTCTTTCATCACCAACAGCTTGGCATTAGGGAAGTAACCCGGGTTGTTGGCATCACCCAACCAGCGGCGGATATCTTGGGTGTGCAGGTGGTCGTAGCTGATGAAATCAATGTCTTCTGGTTTCAAGCCAGCCTTGGCCACCACCTCTTCAACCGTGCTGTATTCTGGCACCAGAAGTTTGTTCATGATTTTTGAAAATGAACCAAAGCTCTTTTCCAGCCGAGCAAAATAAGGCGTCGCGCGCGAGGCCTCGACGTGGGTTGGCGACAACAGTAGAGTTTTAATGCCCTCGGCTGTTTGTGTTTGTACCAGGAAGACCCGATTGACAATGTGCACCAGTGGCGTCGGTAAAACCTTGGCGTTGTAGAAGGCAAACTTCGTTGGATAGGGCGCCCGAACCAAAGCCGTACTCTGTAAATATTGCAAGTTGGGCTGCTGCATTAGATCGTTGTGCAGTTTTTGCGAAGCTTCGCGCACAGACTCCAAACGTTCAGCGGGGATGCTCGGTTCACGGGCCTGGTCAAATTCTGTTAGCGCTTCAAAGTAGTTGGGAAGATCTTTCATAGACTCAATCCTCAGTCTTATTATTTTATTATTTTATTATTTCGTTATTGTTTATTCGGTAGCCAGCTCAGCTTTACAGCCGAACTGCCACTAAGAGCGATAACCGGCAATGGCCTGGATCGCTTGATAACTGGGTCGCAAGCGTTCATACATCTTGCGATAAACATTTTCGTAAAGCTGGTTGTAGGTGCGCTGGTGTTCGGCCACAGGGATCCCCCGGCTGGGCCATCTGCTCAACCGCCGCGTTAAAGTCAGGGTAGATACCCACCCCCACGGCCGCCGCAATGGCCGCCCCCAAACCGGAGGTCTCATAGGTGTGCGGGCGCTCGACGGTCATGCCAAAGATATCGGCGGTGATTTGCATCACCTCGTCGCTCTGAGAGCCGCCGCCCGACACCCTAAGCCGTTTGAGTTTCTGGCCGCTGCGTTTTTCCAGCAACTCTTTACCTTCGCGCAGGGCATAGGTAATGCCCTCGATCATGGCTCGATACATATGAGCGCGGGTGTGCACATCACTAAAGCCAATGATGGCGCCCTTTGCATCACCATCATTGTTAGGCCCTGCGGACCAGTAAGGTTGCAGCATCAAACCCATAGAGCCAGGCGGTACCGCGGTGAGTAGATCGTCAAACAATGTCTCCGGTGCCACACCCTGCTCGGCCGCCAAATTTTGTTCGCGTAAACCAAATTCTTTTTTAAACCAGCTCACCATCCAGTAGCCACGCATCACCGCCATCTCAGCGTTAAAGGTACCCGGCGCCACCCCGGGATAGGCGGGGTGAAAAGGCACGGCTTCCAGGTACCGATCACTGGTGATGTTAAAGGTGGCGATAGTGCCGTAACTCAAGCTGCCTGTACCAGCCTCTAGGCAGCCAGAGCCCAGCACCTCACAGGCCTTATCAGAACCAGAGGCAATCAGCGGCAGCCCTTCGGGAATGCCCGTTTGCCGCGAGGCTTCGGCAGTGATGTGACCCAGTGTCTCGCCAGCCGCTTTCAACTGCGGCAGCATGTCATCGCTAATCGGCAAGGCCCGCCACTTCCAGTCGAATTTAGAGGCCCAGCCCAGGCGTTTGAAGTCAAAGGGCAGGTAACCCACCTGCGCCGACACAGAGTCTGTGTATTGGCCGGTCAACTTAAAACTGTGGTAGCCCGACAACAGCAGGTATTTGTGCACCTTCTGCCAGATGTCTGGTTGACGCTGGGCAATCCAGTTGGCCTGGGCATGGGCGTGAAAATTAGCCACCGCCGCCTTGGCGCCCAACAACTTAATGCCCAGGGCTTCCCACCAGCGCAGTGCCGGTTTGCTGGCCACCCGCCGCTTGTCCATCCAACTAATGGCCGGGCGCAGCGGGCGTCCCTCCACATCGACGGTGACCACGGTGGCCCGCTGGGTGGTGACCGATACCGCCTTGATCTGCGTGCGCGGGAAGTCCAGCTGGGGCCAGAGCTGCTCACAGGCCTGACACAGGGCATCCCAGAAATACTCTGCCCGCTGTTCCGCCCAGTCTTCCTCCGGCGCTCTATAGGACTCAAAATCCACCTTGCTCTTGGCCAGCAGCTGGCCGCGCTGATCAAACACCAGCGCGCGCAGGCTCTGGGTGCCGTTATCGATGCTCAGTAGGTACTGCGGTTTATCACTGCTCATGGGTGTCGCCCTCAGTGATCAACGGTTGGCGCTCGCCCTCAGGAGTCATCTCGGTCGGCTTATTCTCCTCCGCTGCAGCGCTTGGCAGACTGTAGTGGGCCTGCCAAATCTGCCGGTAGCGTGTTACCTCAGCCTGCCACTGTTGCGGGTTCCAGCCCAGCTCATCGCTGAATATACCCTGCAAGGCATCGAACAGCTGCTCGCCGCCCTGGCGCAACAATAACCCTAGGCGTGTGCGCCGCAACAATAGATCGTCGAGGTGCTGCACCGCCTCATGGCGCACAGCCCAGCGACACTCAGCCAGGCTGAACTGCGTGCCGTTAATGCGTTGATCCTCACCAGGTTTGGCGGCGTCAAGCATGGATTTCGCCGCCGCCCCATAGCGACCAAGCAGACGTTGAGCCCAGTCAGGACGGTCGGGCAACAGCTCGGCGGCGCTCAGCGGTGGCATCGAAAACACACGTTCGTCGGCGTCATTACGTTTAACTGAGCCCGCCGCGGGCAGGTACACCTGCGCCGCCTTTAAGACATCCAACGCAATCAGCCTAAAGGTCGTCAGCTTGCCACCACTGGCGGTCACCAACCCTTGGTCTTCCCAAACTGCGTGATCGCGGCGCTCCTTTGATGGATCTTTGGATTTCTCCGAGCCGATAACCGGCCGCACACCGGCGTAGGTGGCGATCACATCATCACGGGAAATGGTCTGCTGCGGGAACTCGCTGTGCAGCATCTGCAACAGGTAATCCACCTCCTGCTCACTGATGCTCGCTTCACTGTCCAGCGCCTCAGTGTGATCGAGGTCGGTGGTGCCAACGACGATTGCCCCCTCCCAAGGGAAGATGAACACGCTGCGCTTGTCGACTGGGTGCATAAGCCCCAGCGTTTCAGAAACAGGTAAACAGTGCTTCGGCAGAACCAGATGACTGCCGCGCAGCGGACGCACGCGCTTCTCTGGATTCACCTGACCGCGCAACTTATCGGCCCATGCGCCGGTAGCGTTAACCACCACCGGCGCCCGCAGTTGCAGCTGCTCATCCCCATCGCTCAGTATTACCCCCCGCACCTTGCCCTGTTCAAGCAGCAGTTCGTCAACGCGGGTGTAATTGAGCGCCTGACCACCGGCAGCGACGCTCTCCTGCAGTACGCGCAGCACCAAACGAGAGTCGTCAGTGACCGCATCTGTGTAGTAGCAGGCGCCCTGCAGCCCCTGCGCAGCCATGCCTGGAAACTTCTCTCGCATCTGCTCGGCATCGCAGTAGTGATTATCCTTAATGCCCGCGAGGCGGTCGTACAACCACAGCAGCATTGAGAACACCCGCCGCCCAGGAAAGACCCCTTTGCGCAGCGTGAAGTAGCAGCCCATGCGGTCGACCAAACCTGGCGCCTCGCGCAGCAAACGCTCGCGTTCGGTGAGCGAGTGGCGGGTGAGTTTAAAATCACCCGCCCCCAGATAGCGCAGGCCGCCGTGCACCATTTTTGAAGAGCGGCTGGAGGTGCCCCAGGCAAAGTCACGCTGCTCCAACAGCAGCGCGCGATAACCCGCGCGCGTTGCCTCACGCAGCACACCCGCGCCGGTGATGCCTCCGCCGACAATGATCATGTCCCAGTCGCAGGCCTCGCCGCGGCGCATACGCGCCAACAGCTGATCTCGGTCGACAAAAGAAGTGCCCTCAGCGGCCATGGTGCTATCCCGCATCGCTTGTAACTTGGGCGCCCGGCTCGGCATCGGGCAATAACTTACCTGGGTTCATCAACGCCTGTGGATCAAATAACTGACACAGACTGCGAATCGCCGCTATGCCCAGTGGGCCCTTCTCGGCGGGTAGGTACTCACGGTGATCCTTGCCGACACCATGCTGGTGACTGATGGTGCCGCCGCAAGCAACGATTGCCTCGGCCCCTGCAGTTTTCAGCTTCAGCCAGCGCTTTTCAGCGGTGGCGTAGTTGTCACCGGTGCGCGACAGATAAGTGGTGTAGATGCTTGAGCCCTGACCATAGACGTGTGACAGGTGGGTGTAGACGTGAACCTTTTCGTCCTCGTCGGCCAATGCACTGCCAATGGCACCTTCTATGTAGTCCACGGAATCGGACACCTTCGACCAATCCAGTGCGGTTTCCATGGTGTCCACCGCATAACCTGCCGCCATCATTGGGTCACGCAGGTAAGGCGCACTGAAACGACCATGGGCCCATTTCTCACCAAGACCAGCACCCGCTACCACACCGCCATTCTCTGCACACATACTTACGGCCAACTGCTTCGCAGAATCACATTGAACCTTGGAGCCGGTGACGCCAAAAGTCATCATAACTTTATCGTCGGCAATGCCCTGCTCCGCCAACCTGGCTTCCAGAGCCGTCAGCTCATCGCTGCCGCCACCGAGGTAAAGCAGGCTCATGGTTTCCATGGCGTTGCTCAGGCGCACCATCGACAGCTGTACCTTTTGCTGCACCAATTGCTTTGCGGTCTTCAAACCAACCGCCCAACTGGGGAAAAATACCACTTCAAACGACTCATGCTGGGGCAGCGGTGTAACCCGTACCGTCACCTCGGAGATAATGCCCATGCGGCCTTCTGAACCCAGAATCATCTCGCGAACATCAGGGCCCGCCGATGAAGCGGGAATGGTTGGGACGTCTACCGCGCCAACCAATGTCTCCATGCGGCCACCGGCAAACATCTGTTCAATACGTCCATAGTAGAGCGACTGCTGACCACTGGAGCGACTGGCCACCCAGCCTCCCACCGTCGAGTACTCCCAAGACTGAGGGAAGTGCCCCAGCGTATAACCTTCGCGCTGTAACTGCTCTTCGACCTTTGGCCCAGGGGTACCGGCGCCAAAGGTCGCCAACTGGCTTTCTTTATCCAGCTTGAGCAGCTTATTCATTTTGCCCATATCGACGGTGAGCACCGCACGTTCGCCAGCTTCTGGGTTGATGTGGCCCGCCACCGATGTACCGCCGCCGTAGGGGATTACCGACACTTGATGACTGGCGGCATAGTCCAGCAGCTCGCGCACCTGCTCGCTGGATTCCGGGAAAGCAACGCCGTCGGGAAAGTTATCCACAGCCCCGCTGCGAAGGTCCAGCAAATCTGGGAAGCTCTGGCCGCGCGCATGGCGCACGCGCACTTCGGCATCGGTATCAACCAGCGGGTGTGGCGCCAGGCGAGTCGCCGGGACGAGAGCCAAAACCTGTTCAAGGCTGGCTTCTTCGAGAGGTGTCCCAGCGCCGACCAACATCTCCAACAGAGGCATACTGCCCTCGTTAAGGGTCATCGCGTATTCGCTGTTCTCACTTCCCCATCCATTCCAACGTCGCATGCCTATCACCTTTTGTTATTTATTGTTCGTTAATGCCGCCCTGCACAAGGTGCAACGCGACTGTGTCGTCACTCCGGCCAACGGCTGCTGGTCATATCAGAGAGTAGATGGTGTTATATTACTGCTCTGTTAAATCTGGTCACTGTCTAAGGGCGACACGGCCATCACAATTTCGGCCAACGAAGCCCAGAGGAGAAAAACATTGCTATGAGCGACCATGGATTTGCCTCGGCGGCGGCCGTTAAACAATTTCTTAAGACCTCACAAGTCTATGGCGTGGACTACCAGCCCCTGCTTGCAAAAGCCAATATTGCTGCCGATTTGTTCGAAAACAACAATCAACGCATCCCCGGTGTCGCCATGGAACAATTACTGGCGCTGCTGATTAAGGCCTGCGACGATCCCGGCTTTGGTCTGCGCTCGGCGCGGCTGATCGAACCCGCCTCTTACTGTGTACTGGGTTACGCCGCGATGAATTGTGCGAACCTTCGCGAGCTGTTAGCGCGGGTGCCAGTCTACGAGAAGATCGTTAATGAGATGGGCGCGTCCTATACCGAAATCGCCGACGGCTATGTACTGCAGCGCTGGCAGTGCCACTTCGCCAACCCTCAGGTGAAGCGGCACATGGTGGAGAGCGTGCTCGGCTCTTGGCTCACCTATACTCGCAGCCTACTGGATTTTGATGACAAGCTGATTGACAGCATTTGCTTTGAGCATTCGGCCCCCGCCGATTCCGCGCTGTTGCAAGACTACACCGAGCTGTTTGGCTGCCCCGTGCACTTCGACCAGCCCGCCAGCGGTATCCGCTTTCGCGAAGCGCTGCTCGACCTGCCCTTCCCCCAGGCCGATGAAAAACTGCTGCAGACGCTGCTCGACCACGCCAGCCAGCTGGTCGCCGAGATGGACCACGATCAGTCGATGACCGACCAGGTTAAAAACCTGCTGCGCTTACTGCTAAAAGAGCAGGTGCCCAGCAGCACCTTGATTGCTGAAAAGCTGGGCATGAGCAGTCGCACCCTGCAGCGTAAGTTGAGCGATGAGAATACTCACTACAAGGATGTACTGAACGAGCTGCGACTGGAGCTGGCGCTGCACTACTTGGAAAATACCGAGCTGCCACTAGAGAGCATCGCCCATGAGCTGGGCTACGCCGAAGCTCGCTCCTTCTACCGAAGTTTTAAACAGTGGACCGGACGCACCGCTGGCGCCTACCGAGCGCACGCCGACGCGTAATAACATGACACACAATTCACGCAGGGTGTCATAGTCCACTACAATATGATCCAATACGGAAGATCCAAACAGGAAGTAGGAAGTTTTCACTGCCGTAAAGGTGGTGTTAACGCATTTTAAATAAGGAAATAGAAATGACTGACAAACGGATATTTGTAACCGGTGGCGCCAGCGGCCTAGGTAAAGCGATTGCTTTACGCTTCGCCCAATCAGGCTGCAAGGTGTGCATCGGCGACCTGAACGATGAGCGCGGAGCAGACGCCGAGAAAGAATTACGCGCATTTTCCCCCGACTCTTTTTACATGGCCTGTGATGTTACCGATGAACAAGCCATCAATCATGTCAGAGAGACCTTAACAACTCGCTGGGGCGGGGTTGACCTGGTGGTGAATAACGCAGGTGTTGCTGGAACCGTGGGCCGCATCGAAGACATTAACCTGGACGACTGGAAGCGTGTTTTCGACATCAACTTGTTTGGTGTTGTTCGTGGCATAAAAGCCTTCACCCCCGCCTTCAAGGCCCAAGGCCACGGCCACTTTGTCAACATTGCCTCCGCGGCAGGTTTGCTCACCGCCCCGCTGATGAGCAACTACAATTCGGTAAAGGCCGGTGTGGTTTCCCTGTCAGAAACCATGCGCATTGAGCTTGAGGCCAGCAACATACACACCACCCTTGTTTGCCCCGCGTTCTTTGAAACCAATCTAACGGAGTCTATGAACAGCGAACTGCAAGATGTTGATATGAGCGGGAAGCTTAACCGTATGATGTCGCGCTCGGAGGTCACGGCCGAAGACATAGCCGACAGTATTTATGACGCGGTAGAGAGCCGTGAGTTTTGGGTTGTGCCGCACAAGCTAGAACGACGCCTATGGATGATGAAGCGTTGGTTGCCTAATTATTTTCACAAACAGCTTTCCAAGAAGTCCAAAGCCTTAATAGAAGCCGGGAAATAAGACACCTTGCTCATACTGAGCCGGTTAGCTAATAGGCACCGGTTCAGCACCCCGAGCTAAAAGGCGCACCCCAATACTGCATCGCGAAAATCGAGCCAGCGCGATCTACCGCTGATATACCTCGGGGTAATCATGAGAAAATTATCAAGCTCCGGATCACCATTTGAAAATTCCATCGGATTTTCCAGGGCCTGTAGAGTTGGCTCTGTCATCGCCGTTGCCGGTACCGCATCACTCAGTGACAGCGGCGAAACCGTGCATAAAGGCGATGCCTACAACCAAACCAAAAGGTGCCTCGAACTTTCATTAAAGGCAATCGATGAACTGGGTGGTTGCACCGAAGGCATCGTAAGAACACGAATCATGCTCAAAGATATAAAAGATTGGGAGTCGGCGGCAAGAGCCCAAGTTGAAATTTTTTCAACCATCAAACCCGCCTGTACCTTTGTTGAGGTAAAAGGCTTTATAAACCCCGAGTGGCTAATTGAGACTGAAGTCGACTGTGTAGTATAAAAGACATAACAATACAGCCAGACCATTTCAAGCGCCCCCAGTAGGAACACAACTTTAATGAACAATGAATTCCGCTACCTGCTCCGTGTTCGATACTCTGAATGCGATGCCCAGAAAGTCGTGTTTAACAGCCGATATTCAGATTATGTTGATATCGCCGTCGGTGAGTTCACACGGGTTATTTGGGGTGATTATAATGACATGCTAGCGAATGGCATCGACAATCAAGTGGTCAGCTATTCCATAGACTGGCAGGCGCCTGCCCACTTCGACGACGTTATTGCCATTACCGTAAAACCAGAAAAAATTGGCAATTCATCCTATGCGTTTGAGGTTGTATTTCACCATCACCAGAGCCATCAAAAGATTGCCTCGGCAAAAATCGTGTATGTCATGGTCAGTGCAACGCAACATCAGAAGATGGCGATCCCGAACAATATGCGCACACAGCTTGAGAAGGGCGCACCTGGAATAACGGTTGACCATGCCGGAGTACATATACAACCCTGAGAAGAGGTCTTTCATCGATTATGTCGCCAGAGCGAATCAAAGGACGCAGGCCTTATTCCCGCTGAAGAGGTGGACTCCACTAAACGTACCCGCGGTACGCTATACAGCCTAGACAGATATAACACTTAAACATTGGATGACAAGAAACAAATGAGAGCCAGTTTAGTAGCCAAGATTATCGAAGTGTGTGACAAGAAAATTACAAGCAAAGGAGAAAATGTAGGACTTTCATTTTATGCTTTCTTTAAAAACAAAAATGATGATCCAGAACTGCTAATGGAAGCGGCCCTCTGGTGGATAATGACACACAAGCTTGATCACTTCGAAAAAGCGACAAAAATAAAGACCATGGTGCAAAGCATTTAACCCTGAACGCCATCAATAAGAGTACATACTCACTGAGCTATTAAAATACACATATACAAGGGAATATAAATGACACTGGAGAGGAAGATTGCGAAGGCGTTTAATCTAACGGATGAAAATTGGATGAAGCACGCCAATCCAGTCAGTGTGTGGACACGATATTCTGTGCTGCCGATTATCATCGTCAGTTTCTGGAGTCGAACATGGATTGACTGGTGGTGCCTGTTACCCGCAAACGTCTCAATCCTCTGGATGTTTTTCAACCCCATTGTTTTCAAAAAACCTGTCTCAACCAAAAACTGGGCATCAAAAGCGGTGTTAGGTGAAAGGGTATTTTTAAATCGAGACAAGGTAAAAATACCCGCAAAACACGACATACCTTTGCACGGCTTGTTGAATGGCATCTCTTCAATCGGCTTGATCCTGGCGATTTGGTCAACCATCTATTATTCAATCTGGGGCGCCGTGCTGGGCGTAAGCTTGGCCTACATTGGGAAGAGCTGGTTTTTGGATCGTATGGTTTGGTTGTATGAGGACATGAAAGATGACAATGAAACCTATAAAAGCTGGGAGTATTAAATCTACAAAAGATACAAAGCACTCAGAGGGCCTAACCCAACAGCGCCCGCCCCAAGAACCAGTAGCTGCCCACACCGCAAAGCCCGCAGGCGAGCCACGGTTTAAGGTTTCGATAACCCAGCGGCGACAGGCGTAGAAACAGAATTGCCACACAGATAAAACCCCGCAGGTGAGCCCTCCATAGCCCATCAGCGACCAAGAGCACAGTAGAGCCTTCGTGTTAGACCATGCAACAGAGGGTGCCATGAACCCTCTCTGTCAGGTTAGTTGTCGCCTTCAGAAGTAAAACCTGCTGCCAAAATCTTCACAACAAAAAAGGCCCGAGCAATTGCTTGCTCGGGCCTTTTGGGGATTGCTTTATTGGCTACCGCGATCAGTCCAACAGGTCTGGCTGCTCGTGGGTAATCACCTCAAACAAAGGCTGAAAGCTAAACCAACCGGCCAGCTCGGAGCCGACAACCGCGTGGGTTTTTTCCGCCTGCTCTGGGTCGATCTCGACCACGTCCCCAGCGGCATCGGCGAGCAGCTGCGCTTGGCAGCTGCGCTCCATTGCAACAAACCACCAGGCCGCCGCTTCAACACTGCCACCGGTGGTGAGCAGCCCGTGATTACTCAAGATGCAGGCCTTTTTATCGCCAATCGCCTGAGCAATTCTTGAACCTTCGTCTTCATCGAGTACCACACCGGTGTAATCTTCAAAGACCGCGTGGTCATTGTAGAAGGCACAGGCATCCTGAGTGATGGTCTTCAGTGGTTTGCGCAGCGCAGAGTAGGCCTTACCGTAGACCGAGTGCGAATGACACGCGGCCACAACGTCTGGGCGCGCGTGGTGAACCGCGGCGTGAATGGTAAACGCAGCGCCATTCAACAGGCCACCCCCACCGGCAATCACTTCACCTTCGTGGTTCACGCAAATCAAGTCAGAAACCTTCATGCGCTTAAAACTTTTGCCCATGGGGTTAACCCAAAAGTGGTTAGCGTTCTCAGGGTCACGTACCGTGATATGCCCAGCAACCCCTTCGTCGAAACCAAACTTGCCAAAAATACGCAGGGCGGCGGCAAGGCGCTGCTGGCGATGTAAACGCTGCTCCTCGAATGTCTCACCTTCCTGCTGCATGGCCATATTGGCCGGTTTGTTCATCACAATGTCATTAGCGCTCATAATACAACTCTCTCTGCTTTCTAAACTCTTACTCTAATCTTTATCTCAGACTTTACAACGCAATCGGCGCGGCCACCAGACCTTCGGCCGTCGGTGTGCGAATGTCGTAGATGTCGCCCAATGCCGCGGCGATAGCGCGTGGTTGTTCGACGTTCAAACGACCGTGGCCGGTGCGAATATTGTCAATCAAAACGATGTCATCTTTCTGCCATTCAAAGAGTGTGGCGGAATCAAAAGCAGCGTTCTGAATAATACCGGTTTCCTCTCTGGTAAAGGTGTCGCCATTGCCGTAGCCAGTAACAAATACCGCATCTTTCTTGCAGTAGGCGTAAACCACATACCAATCAACGATCAACTTTTTCCACCAGGCGTAGCGATGCCCGAAGCGCTTCAGACTATGGTGCAAGGCCCACTTGTTGAACAACGCCAAGCTCAAGACTTTCTTGCCCGTGGTGGGGTCAATCAGTACCGCTGGCATATTAACCTTTACCTCTAGAATACCGCCGCCGATCCAGTTGTGCTCTAGATCGGCTTTTTTCATGATGACTTCTAACTCTTCCTTAGTTTCAACGCCAAACGAATCCATCCAGGTTCTGCGAACGTTGTTGGGCTGCACCTTTGAATGGAAGCGGCGGTTATAACTCACACCCTCAGCCTCAAGCCTTTGCTGCATTTTTACCGGTAGACGCTCAAATATTTCAGCACAGTCAAAAAGAGGCGTCTCACTGTATTTTGGAGCCGGCTGCTTACAAAAAAACGCCACATGGCGCGGGCGTTCTTGCAGATACGACATCTCGGTGTGGAACGAAAGAATGTATTCATTGGGTGCCTCGGTAGACGAAAAAGCCTTTTTCGACACCAGGCGGCGTGGAGAGGCGCCACCTGTGTAGGCCGCCGCCAAGTCAAAACCAAGGTGAACGGTCAACAGGTCTTCAAATTCGGCCGTATCGGCGATATCAAAGCCTCGCAGCAGTGCCTTGCCATGCAAGGTGTAAGCAGCCTTCGCGTCCTCTATCGCCTCCGCGTTCAAGCTTTTGTCTGCACCGCGTGGCGTTACGACAAAAGGTGTCGCATCCGCACGTGACTCGCTCGACAGCTCGCTGGAAAATAATGCCCGCGCGACCGCGTCATGGGTTTCTACTTGAGAGGTTTGCGCATTTGGCATAACAAAGTCCTTAACCTGAGTTAATGAAGAGACCTACAGATTACGCTGACAGCATTTTAGAACAATGGCTGCAATTAACCATTCCTCTGTCTTTACGACACAACTGAGAAAGCAACGGGCAAAAAAAATCCCCTCCGAGGAGGGGATTTTCTAGCTACTATCAATTAATTAGACGCGATTAATCAGAAGCAATTAGTTAGAAATCATTCCTTAAAAACGGTAGGTGCCCTGTACCTTGATGGTGCGTGGTGCTTTCGAGATTTTATAGTGGGCGCCGGTAAACATCGGTATATCGGCACCTGACGCGGAGGTGGTCTTGTCGGTCAGGTTTTTGCCCACCAGGGCCACTTCCCATTCACCCGAATCATCAAACAGCGACAGGCGGGCATTCACGAGAGTTTCCGCTTCCTGCATATCGTTGCTATCAAGGTCCTGCTGGAAGAAAAAATCATCGGCGTAGTTCGCATCAACCTGCAGGGCTAATTGCAACGCATCCCCGACAGGCTGCACATAGCGCATATTGAGGCTGGCACTCCACTCAGGGGCGTATTCCGTCGTGGCACCCGCTAGGTCAGCCCGACATTGCTCACCCACGCGCTTTGCAGCATCCGCCACTTCCGCCTCGCAGGTAGCATTGCTGAATTCGCTGTAGCTAGAGTCCAGATATGCCATCGACAGGCCCAAGGTTAAACGCTCGGCGGCGCGCCAGCGGCCATCGATCTCAACACCCTGGGAGATCGACTTGGCGGCATTGCCAACAATGAACACCAGGCCTTCGAAAGAGCTGACCTGACGGTTCTCATATTCTGTGTAGAACACCGAGGTATTCAGGGTCGCCGCGCCATCCAGCAGGCGCATTTTAGAGCCCACCTCAAATGAGGTTGCCTCTTCGTCGTCATACTCAAAGTACTCTTCTATGCCCGAAGTTTCCGCTTCGTTATAACCACCACTTTTAAAGCCCTGAGCCAGACGAACGTAAACCATGGTGCCACTTTCAAAGTGGTACTGAGCGCCCAGGGTCGGGGTAAACTGTGCGCCCGAGCGACTGTCTTCATAGGCGTGCACCCCAGTGCCAGCCAAGGCCGCCGCGAGAGTGATCGAGGCAGGATCCAAGGTCGGAGTATGGCTCTCATCGCGGAAGTCCGTGACATCCACACTCTGGGTGGCTTCTTTTTTCTCGTAGCCGTAGCGCAAGCCAAACGTCAAGTTCAACGCCTCGGTGACACTCCAGTCCAGCTGGCCGAACACAGCCGCGGTGGTGGTATCTTGATCCATCTTGCGGAAAGTGCTCACCGCCTCAGGGAAACCAATCAAATCAAAGGTAGATTTCAGTCCGAAAGGCGAGAGGTCTACATCAATGGAGCCACGACTGCTCAACTCCTGCTTCTGCAAGAACAGGCCTGTCACATACTGCAGATCGCCATCGTGATCAGAGGTCAGGCGGAACTCTTGGCTCCACTGCTCAAAGTCCTGCTTTACGCCCTGCTCAATCAGCTGCAGCGGTCCAAAGTCGGCATCGGTGATGTCGTCGTAGCTGTAATCCGAGTAACCGGTGATCGAGGTTAGGGTATGTCCCGCAAGCGTTGATTCAATCTCGAGCAGGGCGGCGTTGTTTTCACTTTCGAATTTCTCCTGGTTGAACGAGTCAGCGGTGGTTTTATCATCGAACTGAGCATCCTCACCCGCAGCGATATAATCCTCCATGGAGTCAAGACTCCGGTCAATCAATCCAGCCAAGGCAAAGAAATTGCTGTCCGCTTTGCTGACCTGCACGCTGCGACCGTAGTTATTAATTTTGCCTGATTCCACCTTGGCGAAGACCTGCAAGGTATCGCTGACGTCCCAGAGCAAGCTGGCGCGAAGTATCTTCTCTTCACTGGCCGGGGTGCTGCCACCGGTATAGGTATTTTCCAGGAAACCATCGCTCTTGGCGTACTTGCCCACCAAACGCCCGCTCAGAGTCTCAGTCAGCGGGCCGGAGACCATGCCCGTATACTCTTGCTCATCGTACTCCTCACCGTAGGTGGCCGTCAGCTCACCCTCAAACTCATCGGAGGGGCGCTCGGTGGTGATGTTGATCGCACCGGCCAGGGTGTTCTTGCCAAACAGGGTATCCTGTGGCCCTTTCAAGACTTCGACGCGGGCAACATCGAGGAAGGGCGCGCGGAACTGTTGGCCGCGGCCGGCGTAGATGCCATCGACAAACATGCCCACCGACTGTTCGAACCCCTGGTTAGCGCCTGAGCCGATACCGCGAATAAAGACATTATTGCCGACCGAGGTTTTGGTCATCTGAAAGTTTGGAATATAAGCGGATAGCTCAGAGAGCTTCTGAATATTTGCGTCTTTAATTTTTGTGCCATCCATCGCTTGAACCGATAGCGGCACATCCTGCAGTGACTCGGCTCGCTTCTGAGCGGTTACCACCACCTCTTCCAAGGCAAAACTTTCCTCCGCACTGACCTGGGTTGCGTGGGCGCCCATTAACATGGCCGATAGTACGGCACTGCTCATGACACTTTTTTTGAAAATATTGCCTGTAGTCGACATATACATACTCTCTCTTTTATTTTTTATAATTATTTTTATAATAAGAACTGACCGGCCAGTCACACCCATATTTTTCAACGCTAGCAACAAAACCGAACGTTCTGCCCTCTTTTATATCCCCTGAAGGTTAGAAAAACAACGAATTATTAAGCCAGTAGAGCAACACTAAGGCTCTTAACGACACGAGCGATTGAACACGTTACTCTAAGTTATAACCGCCTCATCTTTCATGCTCATTTGGTAACACTTTAAAATATTCAGACAAAAAAAAGCCCCTCTTGGAGGGGCTGTTTAGCGATAGACGATTCACTCAATAGGATCAATTAAAAACGGTAGGTACCCTGCACCTTAAAGGTACGAGGTGCTTGCGTTGTCTTGAAGTGCGCGCCAGTAAAGAACGGCATATCATTACCCGTAGCCGAGGTGGTCTTGTCGGTTAGGTTT
>Ga0209396_1002715_pt1 | contig 18362 bp, 21 predicted proteins | sample GOMGulsemesocosm_6_FD_184638 | JGI IMG/M metagenome (GOLD analysis project Ga0209396, IMG submission 184638) | Methane-oxidizing microbial communities from mesocosms in the Gulf of Mexico - GOM8C Gulf of Mexico (SPAdes) (version 2) | ecosystem: Environmental > Aquatic > Marine > Cold seeps...
GCTAAATTCTGACAGTTACTATCTAATACATCGACAGTTACAACGATAGGTGCATTAGGATCTGGCTCATTACTTTGTAAAAACTCATAATCAGCTGATGCAGATATATCACCTGTAGAGACTGTGACTATATCTGAACCAATATCTGTTAATTCACTATTAATGAATACTTGTGCAATACCTGCGGCATCACTGAGTTTAGACTCAACAGACAATGCCCCTATTGGTGCAGAGAAAGATACAGAAGTATTTGTAACAGGTTCATTATTTTTGGAAAGCTTCGCTTGGATACAAAAAGATTGGCCTGCATAAATACTCTGGATAGCTAAATTCTGACAGTTACTATCTAATACATCGACAGTTACAACGATAGGTGCATTAGGATCTGGCTCATTACTTTGTAAAAACTCATAATCAGCTGATGCAGATACATCACTCACAGTTGCGGTAATTGTATTTGAGCCGACATCTGCTAAATCGCTATTTAACATGACTTGAGCAATACCATTTTCATTACTCAGTGTTGAAGGTGGAGAAATAGAACCAAGTCCAGAGCTAAAGTTAACGGAAGTATTCGTAACAGCTAAATTATTTTTAATGAGTTTAGCTTGGATACAAAATGAATTACCAGCAATCGCTTGTGGTGTCGTTAATGTTTGACAGTTTTCATCTAAAACAGTTAAAGATATTTCAACAGGTGCATCGGGATCTGGAGTAATGGGTACTTCATTTTCTCCAGATGAGCCATTACACGCAGTTAAAAATAAACATGCTAAAAAACTAAAAAAAAATTTAGTGGTTCTCATTTGTGATCCTTTGCTATTTATTTCAAGATTTTAGGATTGATTCTTTTAAATACTGAAATAAGTCTTTATAGCCTTTTTCGGGTTTTTCTTGCTCAACTTCTTTTTTTGCTTGGCGAACAAGTTGACGCAATTTTTGTCTATCCAAATTATCATATTCTTCAATTAATTCATTTACTTTTTTGTCACCATCTGCAATTATTTGGTCACGTAAGTGTTCTATTTTGTTTAAAGCAACAGCAGCTTGCTGATTTTTATTACCAATAAGGTCCATCGCGTGTTTTATTTCATCTAGATTATCGGCTAATCGTAATTGTTTTGCGATATAGTTTAAGTGTCTACGGTAGGACTCTTTCTTTTTACTTAGTTTATCGGCAAGCACCATCGCTTCTTCTAATATTGCGTCTAATGGTACTTTTTCACGCGTTTTTGGTGATAATGCTGTCAGTATGATGCCTAACTTATGCATTTCTTGTACTTCACGCTTTATTTCACTTTTTGAAACGTAAATAATTTCTTCTTCTAATTCTGGATTTCGCTTTTTTCTAGCCATTATAATCTACACTGTTTTAATAATTTAATTTATATGAGCATAGTATAACTCATTGCTACAAGCGTTAAAATCAAGCTTGACGTATGTTATGCTTAGTTTATTACTCTTATTCACATTATTTGGTTATTTTCATGAGTGAACAATACAGGTCAGATCCTATTTTCAAACAAATTTCAGAAGTTGAAATTGCGGTTGCACAGGTATTAGATAAAGCAAAAAAATTAGGTGCAACATCTGCTGAAGCTGCGATGAGTAGTACATCTGGCTTGTCCGTGACAACTCGGTTAGGTGAGGTGGAAACGATTGAGTTTAATCAAGATGGGGCTTTAGGAATTAGTGTTTACGTTGGCAATAAAAAAGGATCTGCTTCTACTGCTGATTTAAGTTCAAAAGCATTAGATTTAGTTGTTAATAAGGCAATTGAAATTGCAAAGTATACATCTGAAGATCCTTTTAATGGTTTAGCGGATAAAAGTTTGCTCGAGTTCTCACAATCAGATTTAGACTTGTATCATCCTTGGCAAGTAACACCAGAGCAAGGTATCGATTTCTGTAAACAAGCTGAAGATGCAGCATTAAATTCTGATGATCGTATTGTAAACTCTGATGGGGCGAGCTTTGCTAGTCATCAAGGCTTGAGGGTTTATGGAAACAGCCACGGTTTAATTGCGGGCTTCCCTCGTACACGCCATAGTTTGAGTTGCATGGTAATAGGTCAGGAAGGTCAGCAAATGGAGCGAGATAGCGCATATACGACTTCTAGAATAGGTGACCAATTAAAGCTCGCAAGTGCTGTAGGTTTAGAAGCTGCAACTGAAACACTTGCTAAATTAAATAGCCGAAAATTAAAAACTGGTAAAATGCCTGTTATTTTTAGAGCTGATATAGCCAGTTCTTTGTTTGGTCATTTGATTTCTGCTATTGGTGGTGGTGCATTATATCGCAAATCTAGTTTTTTACTTGATAGCTTAGGCAAACCAATATTCAATAAATTAGTAAATGTAGAAGAGAAACCACATATCTTGCAAGGAATGGCTTCTTCTCCTTTTGATAGCGAGGGTGTAAAAACACAAGATCGCATAATATTAAGTAATGGTGAGTTACAGACATATCTTTTAGCAAGTTATGCGGCGCGCAAACTAGATATGACACCAACAGGTCACGCTGGTGGTATACATAATTGGCTCGTGCAAAGTACAGGTGGTGATTTGGAAGCATTACTTAGTACTATGGGGACTGGGTTATTTGTTACAGAATTAATGGGGCAAGGCGTTAATGTTATCACTGGTGATTATTCTCGCGGTGCAGCTGGATTTTGGGTTGAAAATGGTATTATTCAATATCCTGTCAGTGAAATAACGATAGCTGGTAATTTAAAAGATATGTTTAAAGGTATTGCTGAGATAGGCTCTGATATTGATTATAGGGGAAGTATACAAACAGGTTCTATATTAGTTGAAGAGATGCAAGTTTCAGGTGAATAAAAATATCCCCCGTTTCGCAAAGCGAAACGGGGGATATTTTTATGAGTATCGCTTCGCGATGTAAAATAGTCGGCGAGTATATCTAATATTCACTTGGCCATTTTATAATTTTTGCCACGAAGTGGCCATCAGAGAAATGCGCAGCAGATCTCTTTTAGATTAAAAACCAAGTAGCAGTGCCTAAGAATGCAAAAATACCGACAATATCAGTGACTGTCGTTAAAATTACACCGCCAGCCAAAGCAGGGTCAATATTCATTTTCTTCAGCATTAAAGGTATAAATGCACCGGCTAAACCAGCTGAAAGTAAATTCATAAACATAGCAAATGCAATGACTAGTCCTAAATTGAAATCCCATTGCCAAAGTGCAACAACAGAAGCGATTAATATAGCCCAAATTAGGCCATTCAGAGCGCCAATAGCTAACTCTTTGTGAATAAGTGATTTTTGATTAGCAGTATTAATATGTCCAACAGCCATCCCGCGTATAACAAGCGTCAGAGTTTGACTACCTGCCACGCCGCCCATAGAAGGCACTATGCCATTTAATACGGCTAATATTGGTAATATGCTTAAAGTGGATTCAAAAAAACTTGCTACGAACGCAGCACTTAATGCTGTTATTAAGTTTACACCTAACCATATTGAGCGACGTTGCGTGCTTTGTATTACAGGTGCAAAGGTATCAGCTTCATCATCAAGACCAGCCATACTCAGCATGCTATGCTCGGCATCCTCACGAATAACATCAACAATGTCATCAATGGTAATACGTCCTAATAAATGTTTATTTTCATCTAAGACAGGTGCTGAAATCCAGTCATGCCTCTCAAATAGTTGGGCAACTTCAGACTCATCCATAGTGACGGGAATAGATTCGTATTCATCTTCCATAATCGCGCGAACGGTTAATCCTGGATTACTGGTAAGTAAAGATGCGAGTGATACGCCGCCTAAAAACTGATTGTTTTTATCTACAACATAAAGTTCATCGGTTGCATCTGGAAGTTCACCTTTAAGGCGTAAATATCTTAATACCACATCAATAGTTACGTCTGGGCGGATTGTAACTGTATCTGTGTTCATCAAAGCGCCAGCGGATTCTTCAGGATAAGAAAGCGCTAAAGTGGCTCTTTCTTGATCTTGACTATCCATAGAACCGATTACTTCTTGATAAATAGCATCGGGTAAACTCCGTAATACTTCAGCTAAATCATCAACATCCATATCTGCAGTGGCAGCCGCTATGAGAGTAGGCTCCATTTGAGCGATAATACCGCTTCGTACGTCTTCTGATAATTCTTCTAGAATTTCACCTTGTACATCTGGATCGACAAGTTGCCAAAGAACAGCACGACCCTTATAGGGGGATGATTCTATTAATAATGCAATATCACAATCAGCCATATGAGCTAACATACGTCGAACATGCACAAACATGCCGCTACTGAGCGCTTTATTTACTTCCAGTAGTTTTTTTTGTGTGTAGTCTTGCTCTAACGCTTCAGGCATTTTGTCTTATATTTATTATTCTTGTTCGTGAAATTTATCAGCGATTAACTCGCCAATCGTTTTTAGCGCAAGCTTTGCATCTGGACCGATACAAGTTACTTTAACTTGCTTACCTTTTGCTCCTTCTAATAGCATTAAAGCCAGTACGCTATCAGCTTCGGCCTCTTTGTCTCCTTGTTGCAATGTAACTTTAGCATCAAAAGAAATAGCCAGTTGCGCTAAAACAGAGGCGGCTCGGGCATGGAGTCCTAAGCGGTTTTCTATTAAAAAAGTATCTTGATATCGCATTATTTATCGTGAGTCTCTTGTTCGCGGTGGCGAACTTTTACATTTTTATGGCTTTTAGAAAAACTTTCAGCGAGTGTTTGTGCTAAATACACCGATCTATGTTTTCCGCCAGTACAACCAATTGCAATTGTAAGGTAGCTGCGATTATTTCTTTCTAAATGTGGCAACCAAGTTTGTAAAAAAGTTTGAATTTGCCAATTAAACTTTTGCACTATACTGTGACTTGCTAAGTAATCTTTTACAGGTTGGTCTAAGCCGGTTAAAGGTCTGAGTTCTGGTTCCCAATGAGGATTAGGTAAAAACCTTGCGTCAAAAACGTAATCCGCATTTTTAGGCATGCCATATTTAAAACCAAAAGATTCAAAAGTGATGATGAGTTGTTTATCTTTTTTTCCTAGCACCTTCTCTCGAATTGATTCAGCCAGCTGATGAACACTTAAATCAGTGGTATCAATCATAAAATCTGCATTGGTAACTAAAATATCTAATAGTTCTTTTTCTTCTTTAATTGCTTGATCTAATGGCTGGTTATTCATCGATAACGGGTGAAGGCGACGCGTTTCGGAAAAGCGTTTAATTAAAGTTTCCTCATCGCTATCTAGGTAAAATAAACTTGGTTTGACAAACTCAGGCAAATAATCAAGAATTTCATTAAACTCTTCTTGCTTTGCAGGGAGATTTCTTACATCAATACTAACAGCAATTTTATCGTAATTATCAGATACACTTCTTACAAGAGAAGGCAATAGATTTACAGGGATATTATCTACTGCATAATAACCTAAATCTTCTAATACGCGTAAAGCGACTGATTTACCTGATCCCGAACTACCGCTAATAATGATAAGTTGCACTGAATTTTCCTTATGCGTTTTCAACTTTAATTTTTGAATTATAATGACTAATTTTACTTTTATTAAAGTGTCATTATGTCAAATAAACATTGATCTGATTGTGCATGACGTAGTTTTTTACAAAACTGCTTATCTTTTAGTTTATCAGCTATTGCCGCTAACGTCTTTAAGTGGGTTTGACATTGTGCATCAGGTACCAATAAAGCAATGAAGATGTCAACAGGGCGATCATCTATTGCATCAAATGCGATGGGCTCAGCATTCACCACTAAAATAGCCACTGTTTCATCTATATTTGATAAGCGACCATGAGGAATTGCGATTCCTTTGCCAATACCCGTACTACCTAGTTTTTCACGTTTCAATAAAGAATCTAAGATCTCTTGTTCACTCAGTTCAGGTAGCTTTTGTTGTGCTATCTGGCTTATATATTCAAGTATTCTTTTTTTGCTATGAAAAAGGACTGCAGCTTTTGTGCAGTCCTTTGATAAAAACGAATTAATCATAATTAATGTCTGGATAGTTTTTCTTTATGTTTTATAACTTGTCGATCTAATTTATCAATTAAACCATCAATAGCGGCATACATATCAGCATGTTCGGAGGTTGCAAAAAGCTCGCCTCCGTTAACATGGAGTGTTGCTTCGGCTTTTTGAGATAGCTTTTCGATATCTAAAATAACATGCACGTTGTTGATATGATCAAAATGCCTTTCAAGCTTAGCGAATTTGTTTGTTACATAGTCTCTTAATGGAGCTGTAATATTTACATGACGACCTGTTAAATTTAATTGCATAAGCGTATTTCCTTCTATTTTACGTCTCAGATTAAACATTTTCTCTGATTGGACGGTGGGATGGACAGTGATTCACGATATTTTGCTATCGTTCTTCTAGCCACCTTAATTCCTTGTTCTGCTAAAATATCCGCAATTTTACTATCACTTAATGGCTTAGCTTGATTTTCTGCGGCAACTAGCTTTTTGATAAGTGCTCGAATTGCTGTTGATGAGCACTCACCCCCATTTTCTGTACTTACGTGGCTCGAGAAAAAATATTTTAGTTCATAAATACCACGAGGAGTATGCATATATTTCTGTGTTGTGACACGTGAAATTGTTGATTCATGCATTTCTACCATTTCAGCAACGTCATTAAGCACCATAGGCTTCATTGCTTCATCACCATGTTCAAAGAATGCCTGTTGTTGCATTACAATGCAATTGGCAACTTTTAATAAAGTTTCGTTTCTACTTTCAATACTCTTGATGAACCATTTAGCTTCTTGTAAATGAGAACGTATGAATTGGCTATCAGTAGTTGAAGAGCCCGCCATAGAAGCGTAATGATTATTGACTCTTATTTTTGGCATGGTATCTGAATTTAAATCAACTGACCAACGACCCTTTATTTTTTTAACCGTAACATCTGGGATAACATATTCGGTTTGTTCTTTTACTATGCTAGATGCTGGTTTGGGGTTTAAGCTATGGATAAGATCCATTACCTGTTTTAATTCAGGTTCTTTAAGCTTAGTTTTTTTCATTAAGCTGCGATAATCTCTTGCTCCAAGTAATTCAACATACTCTTTTAAAATATGTTTGGTTTCTTCTAGCCAAGGGGTTTTTTTATCATATTGATTTAGTTGAATTAATAAACATTCAGAAAGGCTTCGTGCTGCAATACCAATAGGGTCAAATACTTGAATGCGCTTTAGAACAGCTTCAATTTCATCTAATTCAACTTCCTCAGAGCCTAAGCTATCTAAAATATCTTGCGCACTAACAGTTAAATAGCCTGAGTCGTCAACAGCTTCTACTATTGCGGTTGCAATGGCTTCATCTGTTGGACTAAAAGGAGTGAGACGTAATTGCCACATTAAATAATCTTGTAATGATTCCGAGGTGCTTCCTTGATATGCAAAGTCATCGTCTGGAGCCGGTCCCGCTGATGAAACCGGGGCAGCACTAACGTACTCATCCCAACTAACATCCATAGCAAGTTCGTCGGTAAGAGTATCTTGCTTTAAGGCCTCGGAACTTTCCATTTCGACTTGCGCTGTAGGTACTACTTCTTCACTATCTGAAGCCTTTTCGTCGCGATCATTTTCTGAAGCTGAAGGTTTTTCTTCAGCATTAAAATCTTGCTCATCAAGCTCTAAGAGCGGGTTGCTTTCTAATGCTTCTTGTATCTCTAACTGAAGATCTAACGTACTTAATTGCAATAGGCGAATAGCCTGTTGCAATTGAGGTGTCATCGTTAGTTGTTGTCCAAGACGAAGCTGTAGTGATTGCCTCATTAAGTTTTAACAATCCTTATAATATCTAAATAAAATACACTCTTTTTTACTTAATTTTGAGTATAGCCCATATTTCTTTTAATATTTTTTTATAGTCTAAATTGTTCACCAAGATAAACATCTCGTACCGTTTGATCTGCTAAAACTGCTTCGGGAGTGCCTGATGCGATAAGCTCACCATGAGATACAATATAAGCTTTTTCACACACGTCTAAAGTTTCTCTTACATTATGGTCAGTAATTAAAACACCTATGCCTCTATTTTTAAGGTGTTGAATAATTTTTTTGATATCTAATACTGAAATAGGATCAACACCAGCAAATGGTTCATCTAATAAGATGAATTTTGGTTCTGCAGCTAATGCTCGTGCAATTTCCACTCGACGTCGCTCACCTCCTGATAATGCCATACCTTGGCTATCACGAATATGGCAAATATTAAATTCATCTAATAAATTATTAAGTGCATCTTCTCTTTGTTGTTTATTAAGGTGTTTACGGGTTTCTAAGATCGCCATGATATTTTGATAAACTGTTAACTTTCTAAAAATTGATGACTCTTGTGGCAGATAGCCTATGCCCATGCGTGCACGATTGTGCATAGGTTGTAATGTAATATCTTCATCATCAATTTTAATTGTGCCTTTATCGCTAGGTACTAGGCCAACTATCATATAAAAGGACGTTGTTTTTCCAGCACCATTTGGTCCTAATAAACCAACAATAGTGCCTGCTTTGACTTCTAAACTCACATTTTTTACAACTTGCCTGCCGTTATAGCTTTTCGCGAGCTGTGACGCTTGTAATACACTCATTAATTATTACCTGTTTTATTTTTTTCTTCTTTTTTTACAGGAGGAGTCTCTTGTTTCACAGGTGTTAAAACTGTATGTACTCTTTGGTCTGAATCTTTATCTTTTTTTGCAGTGATAAGCTCTTGCAGATGATCATATACAATTGTTTTAGCGCTCATGGATTGACCGCTTTGGTTTATTTTAGCATCACCTTTAAAAGTTAGGGTACCTGCTTCAACATCATAACGAATACTTGTTGCACTAGCGGTTACTGGGCTACCATCTTTTAGCTTACCACTAAAAGTAGCTGGACTTCCCTTGGCGATAAGAATTTGTTTTTCTTTGCCTAACTCGCTTCTTCTATGAACTTCTAATAAATCTGCTTTAATGTTTCTATCAGTATGATTGATATCAACATTGTTTTTGAATATAACAATATTTCTTTTTAAATCAGCTTGCTGTGTATCCGCTGAGATCGATACTTTACCGATAAGTTCTTTTGCATGAATATTAAAGCTACTAACGAGAGCCAATGCAGCAATGATAAATCTTTTTTTATAAATTGTTTTATTGGTCATAATTTTCTTTATCGTAGTAAATTGTTTGAGTATGGTTTATTAATTCAAGGGTTTCTTTTTTTAAATCTGCATTGAGACCTTTACCCGTTATTAGTAAGTTAGGCCCTGTCATTGTGGTTAACTGATTTGAATGCATAGTTGAATCTTGAATATAAATCTCTATTTGTTCAGTGGTTATCTTTTGCACCATAGCGATAGGGTTGAGATTTCTAGCTATCACACTTTGTTCTAAAATCAATTTTTTATTATCATTATTCTCATATAGCGTCGCTTCAGCGGAGCTAATTTCCCAGGTGTCATTTTCAGAAAATAAAGTAAAAGTAGGCTCTGAAAAGTGTGTAAAGCCTAATTCTTGATATAATTCCATTCTTTTAGCTGTTACTTTATGACTGACTTTACCTTGCTTGTCAAAAACAGTTTGCTTTAATGAATTGGCAGTATAATCGGGTAAAACTTCGATTTCAGGAGTGATAGCTGTTGTTACTTCGCTGGTGGTTAGGTACGGATACCATAACCACAACATGATAGCGATAAATACTGAGCTGAGGAGCAGCCTAGCTAAGTTCATGCACTTGTGCCTTCACATAATAAAGCTTTATTTTGTGAAAGCATTAATAAGTCAGTTAATTCTCTAACTGCACCAAAGCCACCGGGTAACATGGTTGTATAATCTGATATATGGCTTATTAATGGGTGCGCATCATTAACAGCAACGGCAAAACCGACTTCTTTCATCACTGGCAAGTCAGGTGCGTCATCGCCGATATAGGCTATGTCATTGTCTGTTAAAGATAGATCATCTTTGAGTTGCTGATATGAAATCAGTTTATTTTCTTGACCTTGATAAATGTATTTTACATTTAAGCTTGTCATTCTATTTTGTACTATGTTTGATTGTCTTCCGGTGATCACCGCAACGTCAATACCTGAGTTGATTAAGGCTTTAATACCAAAGCCATCTTTGGTATTAAACGCTTTTAACTCTTCGCCTTGATTGCCTAAATAAATACGGCCGTCAGAAAATACGCCATCAATATCACAAATGAGTAATTTAATTTTACTGGCTAATTGCATTGTTTCTTTTGAAACATTTTGATAAAGATCTGAAAATGAAAGTGCTTCAATCGTTTTTTTATCAGACATTTAAAATACACCTGCTTTTAATAAATCTTGCATGTTGAATGCGCCAATAGGTTGTCGTGATTCATTCACCACTAATAAACCATTAATGCGCTTGTTTTCCATAATATTTAAAGCCTGAGCGGCTAACATATCAGCATTAACGGTCGTGCATTGTGTCGTCATAACTTCACTAATCTTGGTCTCATGAATGTCAATTCTTTGTTCTAGAATACGCCTCAAGTCACCATCAGTAAAAATACCTTGAAGTTGGTTCTTGGTATTAACTATTGCAGTCATACCTAGCCCTTTTTCAGACATTTCTATCAGTGCATCTTTTATAATATCATCACATTTTACAACTGGAATGTGAATGCCAGAGTGCATAATATCTTTTAAAGTCAATATTAAACGTTTACCTAAGCTACCACCTGGATGAGATAATGCAAAATCATCAGCAGTGAAACCTCTTGCTTCTAGTAGGGCGACAGCGAAGGCATCACCCATCACTAAGGTTGCTGTTGTGCTGGCTGTAGGGGCTAGCCCTAAAGGACATGCTTCTTGTTCAACCTTAATGCATACATGTACATCGGATAATTTAGCTAATGAAGAATTTACATTACCTGACATGCTTACAATTTTTGCCCCAATACGTTTTAGTACCGGAATGATATTGATAACTTCGCTAGTTTCACCTGAATTAGAGATTAAAATTACAACATCTTGAGATGTGATCATGCCTAAATCGCCATGGCTAGCCTCACCTGGATGAACAAAAAATGAAGGGGAGCCGGTACTTGCTAATGTTGCCGCAATTTTATTACCTATATGGCCAGACTTTCCCATACCGATAACAATAATACGTCCTTGGCAATTAAACATAAGTTGGCAAGCATTCTGAAAATTTTCGTCTATATATTGTTCTAATTGGTTGATAGCCTGTTTTTCGATTGCTAAAACCTGCTTTCCGCGAGTGATAAAATCTTGCAATGACATGTTATTCCTCATATTTCGCATAGAACGATATTTTGTATCAATTAAGCTACGTGTGAAAAAATATAATATTGGTAAGCGAAAAAGCCACATAATAAAGTAGCGCCTTCAATTCTATTAATGCGGCGAGTCCCTTTTAAATTCAAGCTCATTGCAATTAAAACAACTGTTGCACCTAGCATGATTAACATGTCTCTTGAAGCTGCTCCAGGGTCTATTTCTGATGGATTAATCATGCCAGCAAGAGATAATACGGCTAATAAATTGAAGATATTAGAGCCTATGATGTTCCCTAAAGCTAAATCGTCTTCACCTTTTAAAACGCCGGCAATACAAGCCGCTAATTCAGGAAGGCTGGTACCAATTGCAATTATGGTTAAACCAATCACTAAATCACTCATGCCAAAATGTTGCGCAATTTCAACCGCTGAACCAATTAAAAAATGTGAACTGATAGGTAATAAGATCAAACCAAAAATCAACCAAAAAATAGCTTTCTTACTGCTAACACCACTTGGTACATCACCACAAGCTTCAGCAACAAAAGGGTCTTCTTCTTTACCTTTTTGATTTTTCGCTATATAAATCAAGCCTAGAATAAAGATGATAAAACCAACCATCAAGGCGATGCCTTCAGGAGCTGAAAAGAAATTATCTGAAATCACATACCATGCAGCAATTGAAATAAGCATCAGTATTGGCATTTCACGCTTTAATGTGGATGATGATACTAATAAGGGTTTAAATAGGGCTGTTATACCTAAAACAAGTAAAATGTTTGTTATATTCGAACCTATTGCATTCCCTACTGCGGTATTTGTTTTATCGGCTAAAGCGGCTGAAGCAGATACCATCATTTCGGGCGCTGATGATCCCATCGCAACAATGGTCAAGCCAACAATCAGTGTTGGGACACCCAGATTTTTAGCAATTGCGGCTGCGCCATATACAAATCTGTCTGCGCTCCAAACTAATGCGACGAAAGCGATAAGTAAAATGATACTTGGTAAAATAATAGGAGTTAACATGGTAAGTTAATTTCAAGCCAATATTTGAAGGATAATAACCTTAAATTCTAGCAAGAACTGCACTAAATGTATAATAGCAATCTTTAGTGTACCTGAAGTTATTTAGTTATGAATTTTCACAAATTGTAGGTTGAGTTGCTTTTTCTTACAAAATTTTACTTTTATTTTGTCCCATATTGATAAAAAAAGCTTAAAATACCCATCAGCGTTAATGTATTGGAGAGCGACTTGTCGCAAAACATAGTTGAAATCAAGGATGTGACCTTTACAAGGGGTGATCGTGTTATTTATAAAAACATGTCTTTTAATGTACCCAAAGGAAAAATTACAGCCATCATGGGGCCAAGTGGTATAGGAAAAACCACTATGCTTCGATTGATCGGTGGTCAATTAAAACCTGATTCAGGTGATATTTTATTTGAACAACAAAGTATTCCTAAAATGTCTCGTAAGATTTTGTATCAAGCTCGAAAAAAAATGAGTATGTTATTTCAAAGTGGTGCTTTATTTACGGATATGACTGTTTTTGACAATGTTGCGTTCCCGATCAGAGAGCATACATCTTTAAATGAAGAGTTAATCCGTATAATTGTATTGCTTAAATTAGAGTTGGTTGGTTTAAGGGGCGCTAAAAATTTAATGCCATCAGAGTTGTCTGGCGGTATGGCAAGACGCGCTGCTTTAGCACGTTCAATAGCATTAGACCCAGATCTTATAATGTACGATGAACCTTTTGCCGGACAAGACCCTATTTCTATGGGAGTTTTGGTGAAATTAATAAAATCTCTAAACAATGTACTTAACATTAGCTCTTTAATTGTTACTCATGATGTAACTGAAGTAATGAGTATTGCGGATCATGTTGTGATTATTGCTGATAAAGGTGTCATTGGTGAGGGCTCACCACAAGATATGTTGAAACATGAATCACCTTTAGTGCAGCAATTTTTACAGGGATTATCTGATGGTCCTGTTCCATTTCATTTTGAAGCTAAAGATTATTCAAAAGATTTATTGTCTGAACAAAGCGAAGGAGACTACCAATGATCGCTTTTTGGCAAAATTTGGGTAAATCGACCATTGAGCGTTTAGCATCAATCGGCCGTGCAACAAGCTTATTATTAGGTGCGTTATTTAATGTGCCTAATATAAAAAAAGGCACGCCATTATTAATTAAACAGCTTTATTCTGTTGGTTTCTTATCGCTTATTATCGTTATCGTATCTGGATTGTTTATAGGTATGGTATTGGCATTACAAGGCTATACTGTTCTACAAGGCTATGGTGCAGAAGGTAGTTTAGGTCCTTTAGTGGCGCTCAGTTTACTTAGAGAATTAGGACCTGTAGTGACTGCATTGCTTTTTGCTGGTAGAGCCGGCAGCGCATTAACCGCAGAAATAGGGTTAATGAAAGCAACTGAACAATTAAGTAGTCTTGAAATGATGGCTATAGATCCTTTAAAAAGAATAGTCGCCCCGCGTTTTTGGGCGGGTATGATTAGCATGCCATTGTTAGCTTTAATTTTTTCTGCTGTTGGTATTCTCGGTGCACATTTAGTGGGTGTAAATTGGTTGGGTGTAGATACTGGCAGTTTTTGGTCAATAATGCAGGCTGAAGTATCGTTTGAAAAAGATATATTAAACGGAATAATTAAAACAGTTGTATTTGCATTTTTAATTACATGGATAGCGCTGTATAGAGGTTATGACTGTATTCCTACATCAGAAGGTATCAGTAGTGCAACAACAAAAACAGTTGTGCAATCTTCATTAGCAGTTTTAGGGTTTGATTTTGTATTAACTGCGATAATGTTTAGTAGTTAATAATTTATAAAAGTTTAGTTTTACAAGGTAAAATATAATGGTTTCAAGGAAAATAGAGATATTTGTAGGCTTTTTTGTTTCATTGGGTGTTCTTGCACTTATAATGTTGGCATTAAATGTCGCTAATGCGGGCATTGGCTCGAATGGTGAAACTTACACTCTTAAAGCAAAATTTGAAAATATTGGCTCTTTAAAAGTACGGTCGCCTATTAAAGTGGGTGGTGTTGTAATTGGTCGTGTGACAAGTATTTCACTAGATAAAAGTGACTATTTACCAGTTGTCGCAATGGAAATATCTACAGATTATAGTAATTTTTCTGAGACAACGGCGGTCAATATATTAACTTCAGGCATTTTAGGTGAACAATATTTGGGGTTAAACCCTGGAGTGTTAATTGGTGAGTCTGATGCAGATGATGAATTAAATGATTTATTTGGACAAGATGAATTAAAAGTATTGGTTGATGGCGATTTTATTACCGATACTAAATCAGCATTAGTTTTAGAAGAATTAATTGGTCAGTTTTTATTTAACCAAGGTGGCGAATAACCATGCTAAAAAAAATTACAGCTTTAGTTTTAACATCATTCATAATTTTATTTACTAATATTGCAACGGCACAAGTATCACTTGAAAACCCGTATGTTGCGATAAAAGAGATCGCAGGTAATACTTTTGATCGTTTAGCGAAAGATCAAAGTGTTATAAACAATGACCCAAATCACTTAAAGGTAGTCGTTGAAGAAGAGTTATTACCTTATATTGACTATAAGTACGCGGCATTAAAAGTACTTGGTAGTTATATAAGTAAAGTTAAAAATATTGAAGATAAGACTGAAAGAAAAAAAGAGTATGTGAAAATAAAGCGTTTTATAGGTGTATTTAAAGGGTATTTAGTAACAACCTATGCCGGTGTTTTTACGCAATATACAGATCAGGTTGTTAAATTTGATCCAGCTCAGAAGCTAGATAATAAAACAAAAGTAAAAGTGGGCACTCGTATTGTGGAACAAGGCAAGCCTGATATTCGCATTGCATTTAAAATGAAAAAAAGTAAAAAAGGCCAGTGGCGCGCATATGATATGGTTGCTGAAGGTATAAGCTTACTTGATGCCAAGCAAAGTGAATTACACGGTATTTTGCGTAAAGAAGGCATCGATCATGTGATCACGCTACTTGAAAATAAAAGTAAGCTTCCGATACAAGTTAAAGGTAAATAATTTTAATGGCCAAACTTAATTTAATGCGTGAATCAGATAATTATTTTAATTTATCAGGTGAGATGAGCCGTGAAACAGTTATGGCTCATTCTAATATAAAAAAAATTGCCTCTAAAGGTGATGATTGTATTAATTTTGACCTTTCAGAGGTATTAAGGGTTGACACTGCTGGCTTAGCTTGGTTAATTCACATATTATCTGAATTACGGCAGCAAGGCATTCGCCTTGAATTAAAAAATATACCTGAACAACTGCAAAAATTAATGCAATTAGGTCAGGTTAGTCACTTATTTGAGTAAAGAGCTAATGGAACCGAATCAAGTCGAAACAATATTAAAAGAAAGCCTATCACTTACAGAAGTTCGTGTTAAAGCAAATGGTAGCCATTTTGAAGTGATTGCAGTAGGTGATTGTTTTGAAGGCGTGAGTCGAGTTAAAAAACAACAGTTAGTATATGCACCATTAAAAGACTCTATTGCCGACGGTACTATCCATGCCGTATCTATTCGCGCTTTTACCCCTGTAGAATGGGAAAGAGAGCGCAAATTCATTCTTCCTCAATAAGGAGAATGAAATGGAACAATTTATAATACAAGGTGGTAGCACGCTTGCTGGTGAAGTTACCATTTCAGGCGCAAAAAACGCCGCACTTCCTATCTTATTTGCATCATTACTTGCTAATAGTACGAGCACTTTCCTGAATGTGCCTAAACTACGTGATATTGAAACTACTGAAGCATTATTAAGCTGCCTTGGAGCTAAAATTAATTGGCAGGGCGATGCTTTGCTAATCAATGGTGCAACTGTTGATCAAACGCTAGCACCTTACGATTTAGTGAAAAAAATGCGCGCTTCGGTACTGGCATTAGGACCATTATTAGCGCGTTTTAGCGAAGCCCAAGTTTCGCTTCCTGGTGGGTGTGCTATTGGTGCAAGACCCGTTGATTTACATATCAATGGTCTCATTAAGATGGGCGCTGATATTGAGGTTGAAAATGGTTACATCAATGCTAAAGTTGCGGGTCGTTTAAAAGGCGCACATATCTTTATGGATATGGTCAGTGTCGGTGCAACCGAAAACTTAATGATGGCAGCCTCATTGGCTGATGGTGTGACTGTACTTGAAAATGCAGCTAGAGAGCCTGAAATCATTGATTTAGCGAAATACTTAATCGGTATGGGCGCTAAAATTAAGGGTGCTGGCACTGATCGCATTGAGATAGAAGGTGTTGAACATTTACAAGGTTGTGAACATAAAATATTACCAGATCGTATAGAAACAGGCACCTTTTTAGTTGCTGCGGCTATGTGTGGTGGTGAAGTATTGTGCAAACATACTGACCAAAGCTTAGACCCGGTTATTGAAAAATTACGTGCAGCGAATGCATTAGTCGAAGTCACTAATGATACGATTTATTTAGATATGCGTAATCGTGATTTAAAAGCCGTAAATATTAAAACCATGCCTCACCCTGGTTTCCCTACTGATATGCAAGCGCAATTTACAGCGCTAAATGTTGTAGCCCAAGGAAGTGCCACTATTACTGAGACGATTTTTGAAAATCGTTTTATGCATGTTCCTGAGTTACAACGTATGGGCGCAAACATTCGCCTTGAAGGTAATACTGCAATTTGTGGTGATACCCAACTGCTAACCGGTGCCCAAGTGATGGCGACTGATTTACGTGCTTCAGCGAGTTTAATTCTGACTGGGATCATAGCCAAAGGTGAAACAATCGTTGATCGTATTTACCATGTTGACCGAGGTTATCAAAAAATTGAAGATAAGCTGAGTGCTTTAGGGGCAAATATTAAAAGACGAAATGCCTAGATTTATTTAAATAAAGTATAAAAAACGCGTTAATCTTAACGCGTTTTTATTTTTAAAACTAATTAAGGTTATATAACAGGCTCTAATTCCATCACTGTTACTGCAATTGTTAACTTTTCATTGTCTCGAATTAATTCAAAATCTATCACAGTACCTGGCTTTGTATTACCAATTAGCTCTAAGGTATGTTGTATATTGAAAATAGATTTCCCATCTATTTTAGTTATGATATCCAGTTCTTTTAAACCAGCTTGCCAAGCAGGGCCCAGTGGATCTAAGTTATTGATTCTCATACCCGTTACTTTGGATAATTTATCTCTAATAGTCTCTCCTGAGCTGTCAACCGCTTCTGCAGTAAACCCTAAATATCCTCTAATAACTTGACCATATTTGATTAACTTATTCATCACATCTATAGCTATTGTGGAAGGTACTGCAAAGAAAATACCTTGAATATCAATATTACGTTTAGCTCTAAATTGAGCGGAATTAATACCTACTAGAATGCCATTTGAATTAACGAGCGCGCCACCAGAATTACCAACATTTATTGCCGCATCCATTTGTAATAGGTTGGTATGAGAGCTTTGAGATATATTTTGTTTACCAGTTGCACTAATAATTCCTTGAGTAATAGTTTGTCCAAGGTTTAGCGGATTACCAATTGCTAATACAACATCACCTACTTGTGGTAAAAAGTCATCGTTTGTAGGTACAACTGGAAGTTGTTTTGCATTAATTTTTAATAATGCTAAATCAGTAACAGTATCAAAACCAACTAGTTGCGCATCATTAAACTGGCGTCCATCTGAGAGAATAATAACAACTTGGTCAGCATTATTGATCACATGATAATTAGTTAATATATAGCCGTCATGAGACATTATTACGCCTGAACCAAGCTCTTGGGTTGTTCTTGGTCTGGTTGAATAACGAGATTGTCCGTTAAAGCTTTCGGAGTAAATAGTGACAACAGCGGGTGCTGATTTTTGTACCGCATTTGCAAAAGTTAAATGGGATTGCTTAATTGCCTCTGAACTTTCTATTGAAAACAGATCTATAGGCCAAAAGCTTGGGCGTAGAGAAGGCTTAATAAGCAAAACTAAAAAAGCAATGCCTAGTCCAATCAAGATAGGTGATAGTAAAAATTTTAAAGATTTAAGCACAAGAAATAAACTACAA
>Ga0209396_1002716_pt1 | contig 18359 bp, 11 predicted proteins | sample GOMGulsemesocosm_6_FD_184638 | JGI IMG/M metagenome (GOLD analysis project Ga0209396, IMG submission 184638) | Methane-oxidizing microbial communities from mesocosms in the Gulf of Mexico - GOM8C Gulf of Mexico (SPAdes) (version 2) | ecosystem: Environmental > Aquatic > Marine > Cold seeps...
ACGCTCTTCAAAATGAACAAATATCTTTTGACTTACCATCTCCATCGCAGTCAAATTCCAACTTTTTTTCACTATGGTATTCAGTATTTCTTGTGTCATGCCTAATCGGTCTTCACACAAAATATTTAGTTTCATTTAATTACTATTTCAATTATGTAACGCGTTACGAAAATGTAACACACCATGAAAGTCCTGAAAACAAGTAACTTCAACAAAAATACATATGAATAAGCACCCCACCGTTACACTTATGTAACGGTGTATCCATTGGAAATTGCCCTTAAACTTACAACCAACTGATTAATATGGTTTTTTTATGTTGGCGCGTTTAATGCTATATCACTTATCAAGATTACAACAAAAATTAATAAGATATAAATTTTTAGCTGAATGCTAAATTTGTTTCTCCAAATCGAGTGCACATGACTATTAATAGACCTAAAAAAATGCAAGCTAATATGCCTGATCAAGATGAGATCAACATGTTAGTTGAAATAGAGAATAAGGTACGCTGGCTGGCAAGCTGGACAATTCATAATGCTAATCACATTCGTCCTTCAAGAGATAACATTAAAGTCGGTGGACACCAAGCTTCATGTGCTTCAATCTCAACTGTAATGACAGCTTTATATATGAACGTTTTACAGCCACAAGATAAAGTAGCTGTAAAACCCCATGCGTCTCCAAATTTTCATGCCATACAATATTTATTAGATCGTCAAACACAAGATCAACTAGAGAAATTTCGTGCTTTTGGAGGTATGCAATCTTATCCATCAATAACTAAAGACAAAACAGAAGTTGATTTTTCTACAGGCTCAGTAGGTTTAGGTGTAGCCGCTACGCTTTTTTCATCCGTTACTCAAGATTATGTTGTGGATCACAATTTAACAACTGAAAAAACAGGTCGAATGATCTCTATTTTAGGTGATGCAGAATTAGATGAAGGTAATATATATGAAGCTTTACTAGAAGGATGGAAAAAAGAGTTAAAAAATACTTGGTGGATAATCGATTTTAACCGCCAAAGTTTAGATGCCGTTATTAACGATGATTTATATCAACGTATCTTAGATTTCTTCGAATCTGTTGGCTGGGAAGTTGTTACGCTTAAATACGGTAAATTACAACAAAAAGCCTTCAAAGGGCCTGCAGGTAGTGCGCTTAAAAATTGGATAGATGAATGTCCAAACCAGCTATATTCAGCCTTAATGTTTAAAGGTGGTACTGCTTGGAGAAGTCACTTAGCACAAGATTTAAAAGGTACTGATGGACTTGAAAAATTTTTAGATAGTTATAACGATGACCAGCTCGAAAAGTTGATGGCTAACTTAGGTGGCCACGATATGGAACTTATATTAGAAGCCTTCCATGATGTGCAAGATGACAAACCTCGCTGTTTTGTTGCCTATACTGTAAAAGGTTATGGTTTACCCCTTGCAGGTCACAAAGATAACCATGCAGGCATGATCACACCTGAACAAATGAAACAATTCCAACTAGATAATAATATTAGTGATGGCCAGCAATGGTCTGCCTATGAAGGTCTCAAATTTAGTTCTGAACAATTACAAAACTTCTTTGACCAAGTGCCATATAACCAAAGAAAACCACAGCTACCTGTATCTGATGTAATTCCTATAGAGACATTCATTTGTCCAAAAGGAGATATGTCTTCTACACAAGTCGCCTTTGGTAAAATTATGAGTCAAATTGCTGCAAGTTCAGAACCTTATGCTGATCGTGTTGTTACGACTTCTCCTGATGTTGCTTCTTCTACCAATTTAAGTGCCTGGGTGAATAAACGTGGTGTTTATCATCGTATCGTTAAAGAAGATACCTTTAAAGATGAGCAGATCCCATCAACTTTAAAATGGCTACAATCACCTAAAGGTCAGCATATAGAGTTAGGCATAGCGGAAAGTAACTTATTTAGTATTTTGTCATCTTTAGGCCAAGCTGAAAAACATTTTGGCGAGCGTTTATTACCTATTGGCACTGTTTATGACCCATTTATATGTAGAGGTTTAGATGCGCTTAATTATGGTTGTTATCAAGACGCCCGTTTTATGATTGTAGCAACCCCTTCAGGCATTACATTAGCACCTGAAGGTGGCGCACATCAGTCATTTAATACGCAACTTATCGGTATGGCTCAGCCTAACTTATTATCATTTGAGCCTGCTTATTCAGATGAACTGGCTTGCATTATGAAATGGTCATTAGAGCATATGCAAAAACCTGAGGGCAGCTCAATTTATTTGCGTCTTTCCACAAGACCAATAGAGCAAAATAAACGAACTATTACTGACTCTCTTCAAGAAAACATTCTAAAAGGCGCTTATTGGTATAAAAAACCTGATAGCAACGCATCTTTGGCCATTATTTACATGGGTGCCATTGCACCTGAAGCAAAACAGGCTTTTGATGAATTATTAACTGAAATGCCAGATGCAGGTTTATTAGCCGTTACTTCCGCCGATCATTTATATAGCGATTGGCAAAAAGTTAAAACTGCACGTCAAAAAGGAGATAAATCAGCACGTGCGCATATTGAAAACATATTGATGTCTTTATCACCATCAGCAGGACTCGTTACAGTCGTTGATGGTTACCCTGCATCATTAAGCTGGTTAGGCGGTGTTTTAGGACATAGAGTTGAAGGTTTGGGCGTAACAAGCTTTGGCCAATCTGGAGACTCTATTGATTTATACGATCATTACCGTATCGACGCCAACGCAATTTTAGATGCCTGCGCTGCCATTTGTTTAAACCCAATTCGTCATCAAAACGTATAAGTAGAGAATTATAATGTCTATCGAAATTACAATGCCAGCATTATCACCCACTATGACTAAAGGCATGATTGCGTCGTGGTCTGTATCTATAGGGGATAATGTTCAAGCTGGCGATATTATATTTGAAGTTGAAACAGATAAAGTAACCATGGAAGTTGAAGCAACACATTCAGGTGTTGTCGCACAGATTTTAGCTAACGAAGGAACTGAAGCGACTGTTGATGCAGTGATCATGACTCTGGCGCCTGAAGGCACTGATATAAAGCCAATTATTGCACCATCAAAAAGTAAAGAATCAAATAACAACGTTCAAGTTCAGCTAACTGAAACAAACACAATAAAAAAAGAATTTGAAAGTAAAGATATTCACTTAACCCCGCTTGCCCGCAGAATGGTTGCACAAGGCGATATAAATATTTCACAGCTAACAGGTACTGGCGCTAAAGGTCGAATTGTTAAGCAAGATATTGAAAAGTTAATTGGAATTAATCAGGCTGCCCCTTTAATCCATAATAATTCGCCAAAAATACACAATCCAAAAATAGATTACGCAAGTTTACCTGCTCATCAAAAAATTATAAATACCGGTATGAGAAATGTTGTTGCGCAGCGTTTAACTGAATCTAGTCGTGATATCCCTCACTTTTATATGACCGTAGATTGCGAAATCGACACACTACTCTCACTTCGTAAAGATCTGAATGACCGTGATGGCGCAGATTATAAGATTTCAGTAAATGATTTTGTGATCAAAGCCGTTGCTCATGCAATGAAAAAGGTGCCACAAGCTAACTGTATGTGGGATGGTGATAGCATTTTAACATTTGAACAAGTTGATATTTCTGTTGCTGTTGCGGTAGATGACGGATTAATTACGCCTGTGATCAAGAACGTAAATGGTCAAGGCTTGGCTGAAATATCTAAAAATTCTAAAGAATTAGTCACTAAAGCACGAGATGGCAAGTTAAAACCCAATGAATATCAAGGGGGGACTTTTACAATTTCAAATCTCGGAATGTTTGGCATAAAAGATTTCACTTCGATTATTAACCCACCTCAAAACGGTATTTTATCAGTCGGTGCAGGAGAGCAGCGCGCTGTAGTAAAAAATGGTGAACTGGTCATTGCAACAGTAATGACTGTGACTCTTGCAATGGATCATCGCTGTGTAGATGGCGCGATAGGGGCACGTTTTATTCAGGCTTTCAAAAATGTAATACAAGATCCAATTTCTTTGATGTTGTAAATATTAATAACACAAAAAAAATACAATTTTATTTAAATAATTAAACAAAAAAATTTAGGTCTTCACGCAATAGCAATAGACCGTATAAGGACAACAACATGACTTACAAAATAGAAACTAAAGCTGTACACGCAGGTAGAATTAATGATGAACAGTTTGGCTCATTAGCAACACCACTTTATCAAACTTCTACTTTTGTTTTTAAAAATGCAGAACAAGGAAGAGCACGCTTTGCGGGTGAGGAAGAAGGCTATATCTATACTCGATTAGGAAACCCAACAACTCGACAATTTGAACAAAAATTAGCAGCCCTTGAAGGCATGGAAGATGCTGCCGCTACTGCTACTGGCATGGCTGCTGTTTCAGCATCAGTGATGGCAAATGTTCAAGCAGGAGATCATATCATTGCATCAAAGGCACTTTATGGCTGTAGCTTTGCATTATTTAGTCATATGCTGACTAAATTTGCTGTTGAAGTGACTTTTGTTGATATGACAAAACCAGATGAGTTAGAAGCTGCAGTTCAGGAAAATACTAAAATTGTATTTATTGAAACACCAATCAATCCAAATTTAATCGTAATCGATTTAGAAATGGTTGGTAAGTTTGCTAAAAAGCATAATTTAATATCTATTTGTGATAATACGTTCTTAACACCAATTCTACAGCGCCCTGTTGAATTTGGTTTTGATATCGTAATTCACAGTGCAACTAAGTATTTAAATGGTCATGGAGATGTTGTTGCAGGTATTATTTGTGGTTCTAACGAGATGATCGAACATATAAAATTAACTGCTCTAAAAGATATTGGCGGTACAATAAGTCCGCATGATGCTTGGTTAATTTTACGTGGTTTAAAAACCCTACATATCAGAATGAAAGCACACTGTGAAAATGCACAAAAGGTAGCTGAGTTCTTAGAGCAACATCAAATGATAAGCAATGTTTATTATCCAGGACTTAAAAACCATCAAGGTAATAAGTACATTGGTAAACAAATGAAAGCAGCTGGTGGTGTCATTGCATTTGAAATTAAGGGTAATATTGAAGATGGCCAAAGATTTATTGATTCAACTCATTTATTCAGTATTGCAGTAAGTTTAGGTGATGCCGAATCATTAATTCAACACCCAGCTTCTATGACACATAGCCCATATACTCCAGAAGAGCGCGCTGAAGCTGGGATCAGCGATGGTTTGATCCGTATTTCAGTTGGTTTAGAAAATGCAGATGATTTGATCGAAGATTTAAATATGGCGCTGATTCAAGCTATGAGCCAAAAATCACCTACATCAGATAAAGAGCTTGTATTAGAATAATAGATTAGCACGACTAAATGAGGCGGGTCCCCTCCACGCCTCATTTTTTAAATTATAAGACGTAGAAAATTAATTATTCATTGCAACTATTTTTAGTTTAAGTTAACTCAATTTTCTTTTAATATAATAACGCTTGCCATCGTATTTGTTGAAATAACTTCCTAATAATGGGTGGTCTATTTGTGACATATTGTCGCTTGATATAAGGTTCCTTTGTGCGACGTATGTAATATCAGATGATTGATCTACTAACACGCTATACCAAGGTTTATTTTTTGGGGGCTGTGTCATTGCCATTTGTTCGTACCATAGATCTGTATTATTAAATATAGGGTCGACTTCAACAATAACGCCTCGATAATTAAAACGTATATGGCTTATGATTTGGCCTATATAAAATTTAGATTCAATCATCTCTTAACCTTTATAGTTAATATCGATTTACTAATTGTTCATAATTATTAACTATAGTTGCTTCAAACGACTTTCCCAGTAGATTTTGTAAAACAATCTAATCTCTGATAAAAGTATAAATACACAAAGTGTAACTTTATTAAATAACGTTTCAATAAAGGTAACTGTAACAATATCCCCCCCCAAAAATCTCCTGATATTCAAATGAAAAAATTTTGTAATATGAGAATTTTATAAAAAACTCTCTGCTAAAATAGAGTAATAATAGCTTAAACACTATACATGTTAATTAAATGTGATTAAAATCACTATAAATAGAGAGATTACTCTAATTAGAGGTATTAATGTCACACCTGCAACTAACCATAAAACAAAAGATAATTTTAGGGTTTAGTACGATAGGAATTTTGTTAATTGCAGGAAGCAGCTTTTTTTACTACTCACTAAATGAAATCAGCATCGCAAATAGAAATGTTGAAACTGTCGCTGTACCTGTGCAAAAACAAAGTAATGCACTTCAAATTAAATTATTAAACATGATGAAGTTAAGTGCATTGGGTTTTACTCAAAATGATAATTCATCACTTAGCAACAGCTTAAGCAACTTTGCACAATTCAATAAAGAATATTTATTAGCCGTTACTAAATTAGAAAATAAACTGACCAAGCAACCCAAAATGCTCAATGCGTTAAAACAAACACAAAGTCACTATCAGATATTCTTAAAGCAAAGTAACACAATATTTAACGCCAAAATCAATATTGCTAACGCTAAAAAAAACTATTCTAGTGAATATATCAAATTTGAAACAAGTAGAAATAAAGCCAGTGATAACATGCTCGATATAGAAACCATTGAAGCACCCAATCAATTAGAGTTACTCGACGTTGTGATTGGAAGTGGTACTCGTATTGATGATTTATTATTTACATTAAAAAATACCATGGCAGGACTTAACCGAGTAAATAACCTTGAAACGATAGAACAACATAAAGACGATGTAAGTTTTTTACTTAATAATATTCACGATAACTTTAACTATTTAAAGCAACAAGCTAAACCATTAAACGATGACCGTCTTTTAAATGAATTTACACTTAACTTATCTGATCTCAATATGCTTCTTAATCAACCAGGTAAGCTATATACATTACAAACTGAATCTATATCTTCAAAATTAACAGCGCAAAAGGCCTATTTAGAAGCGGAGAAAAGCTTTAATACGACCTATAAAAAACTCACTTTGCTTGTGAGTTTAGCCGAAGATAAATTTGAATCGTTGCAAAAAACGGCTAAAAATAAAATAAGTACGGGTGAAACATTGGCTATCGCAATGGCTTTTATCTTTATAGTCTTAGCAAGTTTTATTGCATCTATCACAACAAAAGCGATGTTAGTACCACTTGCTGCTGTTAACAAAGCCTTAGACCGAATAGCACAAGGTGACTTTAGTCATAGAATTGATAAACGTAGTAATGATGAATTTGGTACTTTAATCTCCAATATTAATAAATTGAGTAATGAGTTAACTATTTTACTGAACGGTATTAGTAAAAATGCACATTTACTTGATGAATCCGCTGTTACTACAAATCAGCAAAGCCACAATATTTCATTAGCTACTGCAGAGCAAATAAACCGCGTTGATAATGCAAAGCAATTAGCTGAACAAATGTATACAAGTTCATCTTTGGTTTCTGATGAGGCATCACTGACTGCTGAACATGTTACTGAAGCGAATAGACATAGCCATGAAATAAGAGATATTGCAGATTCCAACAACAAGCGGATCATGTCTTTATCAGTCGGTTTAAGTGAATCTGTAGATGTTATGTCGCGATTAAGCGATCATAGTAACAGTATTGGCGGTATTTTAGATACAATTGGCAGTATTGCAGATCAAACTAATTTATTAGCGTTAAATGCTGCAATTGAAGCCGCTAGGGCCGGAGAGCATGGCAGAGGATTTGCAGTCGTTGCTGATGAAGTAAGATCGCTAGCTTCTCGTACTCAGGACTCAACCACTGAAATTCAAACAATGATAAATGCCTTGCAAAATGAAACTAAAACAGCTGAAACAGCAATCCACCAGGGCCAAACTCAAGCCGCAGAATGTGTTTCTCAAAGCCAAGAACTAAGCTTAGCTATTGAACAAATTGAACAAGCCCTTCAAACGATAGATCAAATGAGCAAAAGTATTACAGATGCTGCACAAGAGCAATTAACTTTTAGCCAAAATATTGAATCAACTATGAACGAAGCATCAAGTGCTGCAAACACAAATGCAAATGAAGCGGCTGATATGTCATTACGAAGTAAAGAGCTCAATGAACTTGCACAATCACTCACTAGTTCAGTGGCTAGATTTAAACTTTAGTTTGTTAGAAAGTTGAACTATGGAACAGATATTCCATTCCTAGCTTCTAATAAACGATACCAATCTTCTCGAGTGTAATTAATCTCGAGCGCGATTTTTGATGCAGCAATGCGCTCAGGTGTCGTAGAGCCAATAATGGGGAAGATATCTGCTGGGTGTTTCAATAGCCAAGCTAAAATAACAATCCATGGTTGGCATTGGTATTTTTTAGCTTGCAGATCTAACTCTATTTCAATCCTCTTGTCGTCATCTAATGTGAATATATTCCCCCAAGCGGGATAGGCAACTCCACCTAATGGACACCAAGCTATTGGTGTTATTTCATGTTGTTGACATTGATCTAATGTACCATCTAATAGTGCATTAATATTATGAATATTTATTTCTACCTGATTAACAGCCAATGGCATTGACATATTCGAGCGTAATAACTCAACTTGAGAAGGCCTAAAGTTACTCACACCAAAATGTTTTACTTTACCACTTGTTTGTAATATATCAAACGCATCGGCTACGTTCTGTGCATTCATTAAATAATCAGGTCTATGTAATAAAAACATATCTAATTGTTCTATACCTAATCGCTGTAATGAACCATCAACTGAGTCAAAAATGTATTGCTTTGAAAAGTCATATCGGGTAGGAGCATAGGCTGCTGCATCTATTTTAGGCCTGATCCCAGCTTTAGATGTAATAAAAATTTCATCACGTAAACTTGGCGATTCTTTTAAAATATCACCAAATAAGGATTCGCAATTGCCTGATCCATATATATCTGCATGATCAAAATGATTATAACCGGCTTCGATTGCACTATGAATTGCACGCTTTCCTTTTTGCCTATCTGCAGGGGAATTATCACCACAAATTCGCATACAGCCATAAATTAAACGCGATGAATATATTGCAGTATTTTTTATTGTTTCAAATTTCATTTTCTACCTTTACAATATGTTATTTATTCATTTAAACACATACATTTATACTATTTAATGAGTCATTCGAAAAGCATCTAAGTACAAAATATGAGTGCATACGAATTCATTCAAAATATTAAGAAAATGATAACATTTATTTAACTTAAATGAGAGCTATTCCCATTTACAAGGGCAAAACAATCACGTAAAATTCGCGGCATAATTAAGTAATACAGCCGGAGTAATATTTATGTCAAATTATCAAAATGAAGATACACAAGCAAAATTTTTCTCAGGTTTATTTTATGCACTCGCTATTCTATTTTTCTGTCTAATTACATTCTTTTTTACTGATATTTAAACTATAGGCAATATCGTGTCATATCGTTTTACTTTACAAGTTCAGACACGTTTTAATAAAACACTTTAATAAATAGTCTCACAAATCGTTTAGATTAAAACATGTCTGATTCTTTGTACGTATGTCAATTAACTTCTCAATTTCACTCTCATAAACTTAATTGATAATTATTATCAATTAACAATTGACTCAATAAAAAATAAAGATAATAATAAGTCTCATTAAGGAAATGGAAATCACTGTTTTCAAATAACGAACCTGTAAACGATTAGCAGTACGCTAACTGTAAGTCATTAATAGTATCAAACTTGTCGCCCCCTGTTAGTGCTATTTATGACCACCCTACTTGCTACATTGCAATATCAGTGACGGTTGATATGCTACTAAAAAAGCCCATAAGGGCTTTTTTTATACCCAAAACAAAATCCAAGAGTTAATCTGAGATAGGTTGAAATTGAAATCAAAATGTAACAATACTAGTTTAATATTTAATTAGTACCCATTATAGGGTTTTGTTTAATATTTAGGAGTTTAATGTGAATATCAAAATTTTCTTTGCGGGCTTAGCACTGCTTCAATCAAGTATTACTATTGCATCAATTCATTCAAACCCAGGAACCGTAGAGCAAGATACACGATATGCAGTAAAAAACGCTGCAATTGATAATATGCTACAACACAGAAACCAAAAAGCCTGGCTCTATACCAATAATACAGAGCAAGGTGGAATATCCGGTTCATATAGTGCTGGTAATTGGGTGAAAATTCATGATAGAACCATGAAGATAGGAGTCGGTTCTATTTCTTTTGAATTTAACCCTGCGAAAGCTGACTGCACTCAAGGCTTATCTTTTAATTTAGAAGTCGGAGAAGATACTGTTAGTGTATTTAAGCCTAATTGCAATGACTTGTTAGATGCATCTATTACCTACCCTATAAGTCATTATTTTGACCTTATCCCTGATTTAATAAAGCCTAAGGTTGTTGTGCCACTAGACCCTCTCGGGCTTTTTCAAATAGGCGTTAAGTTTGGTATTGGGGTTGAAGTTGGGGCTGAGTTTACTGCAGGGGGTGTGATTGGCGGCCATGATAATGAACATCCATTTACACCTAACGGTATTAGAAACCCAGATTATATTTATGCTTCAGTAGAACCATACGTTGGCGGACAAATATCTGGTTCAGCCTATACAACATTTGGTCATGGTATCGCCGAAGCGGGTGTTAAAGGAAAATTTAATATCGTAAAAGTAAAAGCAAAAGGATACATGGAAGCTGGAATTCGTCGTATTGAAGACGAAGGTAATATAAAAGAACAAGGCTTCTTAGAGCTTAAAGTAACAGGTAAGTTATCAGGAGGTGATGGAAAGCTTGATGCTTATTGTAAAAAACTATGGGGGTTATTGTATTTTAGTGCCAATTTAATGAAATGGGATCCGATTTATACGTATGAACGTACCTTTTTTGATTACGCAAGCCCAGCTTGGGAAAATCTTTAAATCTAAATAGTAATGGTGAAGTTTTTCTTCACTATTGCTTAAGGAAAATATAATGAAACCCATGATCGAACTAAAAATAATAATGTTAATTATCGTAACTGTAATTCTATTCTACTTTGCTTTAGATACGGTTTATACCGCACCAGTACCTGTTGTTGAAAACACTGATGAACAAGTAATAATAAAAAGCATTGCAACAAAAAAAATGGATGTCATTGCATTTGACTATTTAATAAAAACATCACTAAAACTTGATGGCAATGTGAGTAATAAATCGTTATTTACTGGAAAACTTGTGATGAAATATTTGCACAATAGTAACGAGGTACATGGTCAAATTATAGAAGGAAAAATAGTTAGTTCTGTTGATAACAAAACAAATACAATTAAATTAAATAGCCCCATACTATTTACATCTAAATACATAAAAAATGTATTTCACACTATCAATTTATTAGAGTTAGATTCAAGTCACCCAGCTAATGCCATTAAAATTTTACTACATCAAATGTCTTATCAGTTTGGCAAGCCTTTAGAAATTAGTAGTGCTACCCATTCAACAGATTATACATATGAAAAACAAAAGAATTTGATAACAAGAAATGCAATCAATAGACAGCATTTAAATGGTGATTTAAATTTAAAACTGATTGATGAAGATGAAAACTGGAAGTTAATACTGAATCAACAAAATAACTTTGAACTTCTTGAATTTACAACATTAAATACATATGAAAGCGATTCGAATAAATTAGAGTTATTACAAGAAATAAAAGTAGAGTCAGTGGACTATAAAAGTGACTTTTTTGATCTGAATTTTAAAGTTAATGCAAATTTGGATGTACCCGCAGTTATCTTATTTACAAAACAACCAATCCATATTTTAAATGAAGGCAATTTACTCAATTCAATATTACAACTAAAAGATAATATGCAAAATGAGACGTTAGCAGAAGCTATCGGTATATATCTAAGTGAAAACTACAATACAGAACAACTGTTATTATTCTTAAATAATAACTCATATCCCTCAGTCATTATTTATGCACTGCAAAAAGCAAATACTATCGCAGCTGAAACAAGTCTAATTACTTTATTAGAACATCCTGATATAGATATACAGAACCAACAAAAGGTAATATTATCTTTAGGCCGCTTTAAAAATTCGACCGATTACACCTTTATCAGTTTAAAAAATATCGCAGATAATAAACAACATAAACTATCAAAAACAGCCTTACTTAACTTAGGTACTCTGTCAAAAATCGCTCCAAATTTAAGCCCACAAATAAATCAATTTTTAGCGGATGAATTAGATAATTCTAACGATACTACGATTACTTTAATGGCGATTAAAAATTCCAGAATTGATACCTTAAACAATAAAATATCAAATATTCTCGGACATGAAAATTATGAAGTCAATATTGCTGCCTTAAAAATACTCGCGAAAGACCCAAAGTATCAAAATCGTGTCATCGAGTTCGCAATGAATAGTATAAACCCAAAAGAAATAGCAGCCCTCACGCAAAGTTTTCAATCAAGTAATCATAAATTAAGTCAAAGCCAGAAGGAAGGTATCAGTAATAAGTTATCACTCACTCAACACCCAATCTTAAAGTCTCAATTAATAGCTTTGCTCAATTCTTCAAGCTCTTCCTTTTAAAATTAAATCAGAGCTACTCATAAGTAGCTCTGATTTATCCACTATAAGCCGAATAGTCTATTATTTAGGCGAAACAATATGATTTTACCAACTTATTATTATAGGAATGTCTCTATCAGATCATATTTTTAAAGATACTATTGAGCGTTTTAAAAGAATTGGCTAAGAAGCAAATGTTAGTATCGAGGTTATTAATGCACTTATGCATCCACCTAACAGCAATCTAACCGGAGAGAATAAATGATATACTTTAAGCATCGACCTAAATAATGCACACTTGTAATTGATATGTATTAAGTAGTTTTACCAGTTTATCTTCCGATGTATAGCCTACGGTTTTAAAAGCAAGATCACCTTTGGCATTAAATATTAGCATCATAGGAACAGGGCTTTTTGAACCAATCGCATTAATAATGTTTCGACTTGCTAAATATGCAGGAAAAGTATTTTTCTCTCTTTTCAATTCCATTTTCAGCTTTTGTTTTGAGCCTTGTACTCCCAACATCACAGTTTTTAATTTGGGGCATGTTTTTTGAATGTTTTTTAAAACTTTATGCTGCCTTTGGCACCAACGACAATTAGGCATAAAAAATGAAGTCAATAACGCTGAACCTTTATAACCTGTTAAGGTTTGGGCTGTATGACTAGCAATATCAATACGCTGCATTTGTTCTTGGTAAATGCTTTGTGCATTGGCATAAAAGCTCAATGCACATAATCCCATTAAAAGATATTTAAACATTTATTAAAACTCGTATTTCAAACCAGCATATGCACTTCTACCACGTAGAGGTCCATAAATATAAACAACATCATACGTACCATTTTCATGGAACATTAATGGACTATCCATCTCTTTAGCTTGGTTATAATCAAACAAGTTTGTTGCACCTACATACACTTTAAGTCTTTCAGATAATGCTTTAATTACCTTTAAATCGACAGTAACGTAGGAGTCAGCTTGAGTAGACTTTAATTCTGTACCATCATTTTTGTTATAACCAAGATAGCCATAATCCGATAAATCACGACTCGCAACCCATGTTGTTGAAGCTATGACATCCCAGCCTTTATAGTCCCAATCTGAACTTAATGTCATTCTTTGCTCAGCGGGTGCTATTGCAAATGAAGTTTTAAATGTCTCATTATAATCATATTTCTCAGCAATTAATGATAAAGACCACTGCTCAAAAACTTGATAATTAATAGCGATATCAATTGCTGTTACTGATGCTGTTTCTTCTAATTGACCAAGTACAGGTGTACCAGCTTCGTTATGGTATAGCGATGCTAAATAATCTACTTGAGTATAAGCAAATGAGGCAGTAGTACTGAGCTTTTCACCATCATAATTTAGTGAGTAAGTTATGCTGTCGGAGCGTTCAGGTCTATCCACTGCAACTATGTAACCTTTGCCAGCATCTAATATGCCATGATCACTTTCAAAGAATGATAATGGTGCGCGATAGCCCTGACCAAAAGATAAGCGAGACGTAATTTTTTCATTATGTAAATAACGCATATCAATTCGAGGTGAGATAAGAGTTTTGTCTATTTCTGTTCCAGGTTTAGAAGGGTCAACAAAATCAGCTTGTATATTATCAATGCGTAATGCAGCAGCGACTTCAAAATTTTCGTTAGGTACCCAAGAGTCTTGGATGAACAAACCTGTAGTGATATAATCAAAACTGTCTTCAATATAATTATCTAATTTTTCCAATGCGCGAGAGCTAGAACGCATTTGTTCATTTCGATAGTCAACACCAAAAGTTAATAGATGACTATCATTTAAATCATAATTAAATCTGGCACTTAGGTATAACATGGTATCGTCGGCTCTATAATCGACTCCTTCATAAAAAGAATCTTGAAGGTGATCGATATATGCAACGCTTGTAGTCACATTTAAGTTACCTGACACTTCATGCAACCAACTTAGTGATATCTCTTCTCTGTCTGTTTTGACCCATTCAGCTGTTTCCCAAGGTAAACCAGTGTAACGATTACGAACATCATTGCCTTCAAATAGTTGTTGTGACTCACCATAAACAACACTGGATAAAGCATCTGCAACACTATGAGCTGTATCACCTAAAACTGGACCACCAAATACTTCAGAGTTACTTTGGTTATAGCGAAAGCGGATGTTATCTGTGTAACTTAAATCATGTGATAAATACAAAGTGAGAGATTGATTAGTTAAAGTTGGATTTTCACTTACACCATTATCATCACCATCATATTGGTCTTTGTTATCATATTGACCGACTAAAGTAATATTTGTATTACTATCATCACTCACTCCTGTTGCTACCATAGATGCTTTTCGATAACCTAGCTCGCCAGCAGATAAGTCAAATTGAACACTATCTTCAAATGCACTTTTAGTGATCATATTAACCGTTCCACCAATTGCCTCAGGTGCAGTTAACGAGGCCCCTGCTCCACGCGCAATTTCGATAGAGCCAATGCCACTTGCAGCTACTGAATCCATTCCGTAAAAACCTGAAATCATCGTATGCATTGGTATGCCATCGATTAATACATTGGTATGCTCACCTTTCATACCATTTATCATTACCCTTTTTGCACCACACATTGAACATTCGTTAGATACACGGATCCCTATCGCATTTTGAATTGCATCAGCTAAGCTTGCGGCTTGTGTATTTTCAATATAATCACCAGTTAATAATTCTGTTTTGGAAATACTATCCTTTAATGCACCAGAATCTGTCAACCGATTACGAACACCATAAACTTCAATTTTTTCAACATCAGCTTGGTTGTCTTGTCCATTAGGCTCTGTTTTTTGAGATGCAAAAACCGTAGTAACCGTACACATCAAAAGTCCATAACATGATGTTTTTACTGCAAAAGCGTTTTTATTAATAGTGTTAAACATGGATTATATTATTTAGAGTTAGATAAAGTCACGCAAATGATAATAGTTTTCATTTAGATTGCAATGCCTATTTTAGAAAATATTTCACTTTTTTATAATTACTTACCGCAAATCAATATATTTGTGTTTCTTCAAACTGTTATTTATAGGAAGCATCAATAATTGCAAATGAGAATGCTAATGGATCTCATTTGCAATTGCATCTTCATTAAAGTATATTGTCGCCGCTCAACTTAGGGTAACTATTTCAATATAATAATATTTAACATCAAAGGAACGTAAAATGAAAAAGAAGGCGCTATCTCTTAGTATTGCTGTGATACTTTCAAGTGGTATTTTGACTGGATGTGGTGGTTCAGATAATAAAAAAGCTGTTGAAGAAGTCGATAAAGTACAACCCCCTGTCGAACAAAATATTATTTCAGGTGTTTTATGTTTAGATCAAAATCTTAATCTAGAATGTGATGCTAATGAAGTCAAAGCAACCGATTTGACTGACAATGAAATTCCGACAGAATTACAATCAAGTATTTCACCAACATTATTCAAACTTACTTCTGGCGGTTTATACTTAGCTGCGCCTCAAAATACAGAAATTTCAGCTTACAGTACACTTGTATATAATGAAATAATGTTCAACCCAAGTGTAAACGCATCACTAACTGATGCTTCAGCTTATTTAGAAACAAAAGGTATTACTAAAACCTCTATTACTGAGCAAGAGGAAAAATGGCTAGCATCAATTAAAAATGCAATCGAAGTTGAAAGCCAGGCTCATCCATACAAAGCAATTGCCGCATTAGTAAATAAGGTAGTTGAAGACTCTTCAAAATTTGATCAAACAGTTACTGCAGATGAAATTTCCCTCCAAAACTTTGTAAAAAAAGAATTGAGTTTAACTTCAAAGCAAGTGAGTTGGGAAGAGAGCGATCATGATGAAGGTGTACGAGATGTTGTTGCGCTAAAAGGCCGAAATTTAGCTGTAGCTGGTACATACTACCATAACAGCTTAGTTGTAATCGACACTTCTACAGATGAGCCACAACTAAAAGCAAAAAACTTATTTGCAGCTGTTGATGCGCCTAGATACACAAAAGATAGCCGTTCAGGCGCAAGTGAGCATTCTTTAAGAGCTGTAAAGTCATCTCCTGATGGACAGCATGTTTATGTTTCTGTGGTTCCTAAAGGTGATATAGGTAATGAACTTGATGATACTTACGGACTGTTCCGTGTTGCCGTAAGTGATGAAGGTGTAGCAGATTCACATAATGCACCCAATACAAAACGTTTTATACATGAAAATGTAGGATTATTTTTCATTACTGACGACGGCCAGGTAATCGTTGAAGATGCTGATCAAGAAGATTTTATCGTTCTTAATTCAGACCTTACTGAAACTGGAGATAGAATATCTTTACCTGTTGAAATCGACTTTGATTCAGTTCACTTCTCTCCTGACGGACAATTTATTTATTTATTAACTAAAGGTGATAGCGCTGTAGATCCTGTTGTATATTCACAACTTCATAAAATTAACCGTACTACAGGCGAAATAGAAAAAGCACAGTATTTATCAGTAACGGGTGGTATTGATGGACTTAAATTCTTTGATAATGGTAAACAAGCGCTTGCTTTTGAAGAAGATTACTACGCACAAGTTATTAACTTAGAGCAAATGGAAGTAAGCAAAAAGCTACCATTAAGCGAAGATGCTAAACAAAATATCCAAACAGCAACGGTTACTCCTAATGGCAAGTATGCGATTATAGCTGGCCACGATAAAGCACAAGCTTGGATCTTTGATCTTGATTCTCCTGAAGTTCGCATAGATAAACTTGTATCTTTTGATTCAACAGTACGATCTATCAGTGTAACGGATAATGGACAAATTATTACTGCTAACAGAGATGGCTTTATGGATATCTCTGATATAACTGTTGGTGACATCATTACACCAGAGCGTTCTATCGCATTAGACAAGCAGTTCTTAACAAAAGAAAATATCAATTCAGGACTAGATCTAGACATTATTGTTTCTGATTTATCATTGTTCAATACTGTACCAGCAGGTGCAGGAACAAATATAGATTGGCAAACTACAAACACAGCCATCAATGTTATTGCATCTGAAGAACACAAACTAGGTGAAGTAACACGTGATTTAGCAGGTGATTCAACGGGTACTTTAACTGCAAATATTTCTTATAATTTTCGCGATATTGCCAAAACTGAACAAGTTGTTTTTGAAACAAGTGTGCGCCAAGCTCCAGAAGCTTTACCTGAACAGGGTTCAGCATTAGCCGGTGGTCAGTTTAATCAGGGTTATGTGAATTACATTGATGTTAGCCCAAGCGGTGAGCATGCGATGGCTGTATATCGTGGTTTAGGCGGCTTTAATTTAATTACTCGCTCAGCTGAAGATGATAGTCCTCAATATGCTTTATCAACAGGTAAAACTGAAGATGAAAAAGGTATTATAGGCCAACAATTACCAGCCCCATATGCTTATGTAACTAAAGAAGTTGATGGTAAAACAAAAGTAATTAATGAATCTCGCCCTGTAGGTATTCAGTACTTATCTGAAGACTACGCAATTGTTGCAGTCCCAAGTGCTACAAATGAAAACGACGATGTAATTAATGGTGCACTATTAGTTTATAAAGTTGATTCTCAAGCTATTGCCGATGGTGAAGCTGTGTTAATTGGTGAAGCAACAAGTAATCAATTTGGTGGCAAAATTAAAAGTATGAGCCATTTAGTAAATGGTCATATCGCAATTGTTGTTGAAATGACACAAGGTGAAGAAACATCACGTAAAGCGGTTATTTTAGATGTATCAGATCCGGCTAATTTAGT
>Ga0209396_1002720_pt1 | contig 18354 bp, 17 predicted proteins | sample GOMGulsemesocosm_6_FD_184638 | JGI IMG/M metagenome (GOLD analysis project Ga0209396, IMG submission 184638) | Methane-oxidizing microbial communities from mesocosms in the Gulf of Mexico - GOM8C Gulf of Mexico (SPAdes) (version 2) | ecosystem: Environmental > Aquatic > Marine > Cold seeps...
AAGTGTGATGATCGGCGATTCTAAAAACGATATTGTCGCGGCCCAAGCCGCTAAAATGCACTCAGTCGGTTTAACCTATGGGTATAACTACGGTGAGCATATTTCAATCTATCAGCCGGATTTGGTGCTTGAAAATTTTGCCGATTTAATTGGCGCGCTCATCCACAGCAATGGAGTTGTTAATGGCTAAATATAAAAAGCAATCACCAGTGTCCCAAGAGGTGATTGCAGAATCGATGGCTATGGCTAAAGCGACTCAAAAACCGGGTCAAACCAAAGAGCAAACAAAGTTGATTGCTCAAGGTATTCAAAAAGGCATTGAGCTATATAAAAAACAGCACAAAGCCAAAGTGCGTCAACATGACAAGCAAATCAAACAACGAAAAAAACGTCAGGTCGATGCAAACGAGAGCTCTGAAGACGAGTCGTTAGTACCTAACAGCCCGATTAATTGGGCCCCATGGTTATTACTGGGCTTATCGTGGCTTGGTTTTGGTCTTACTTATTGGTTCGGATTATTGCATTAAAGTATTAGGATAAAACATGTTGTGGATTTTCTTCACCCTATTTGCTGCTTTTATGCAGTCGTGGCGTAACGCCTTTCAAAGTTACTTAAGTAAAGAGGTTAAGGTTGCGGGTGTAACGCTGGCGCGTTTTATATGGGCGAGCCCTTTGGCTGCGCTTTATTTGGTGGTTTTATACTGGTGGCAACCGAGTGAGTTGCCCGAGTTTAGTTTTAATTTCTTAGGCTTTATCGTTGGCGCTGCCGTGATGCAAATTATTGCAACGGCTTTAATGGTCCGTTTGTTCAAACTCAATAATTTTGCGATTGGTGCGGGCTTGGCCAAAAGTGAAGCGATAGTAGCGGCAATTTTAGGCACCATTTTCTTTGGCACGTCGTTAAGCTTACTTGGTTGGGGTGGGGTGCTGTTAGGCGGTTTTGCTATCTTGCTGATGAGTACGAATAAAGCGGGCGGGCTGCGTAGTCTGTCGTGGCAAACATTTACCATTGGCATTGCCTGTGGCACAGCGTTCGCTCTGACTTCGTTGTGGGTACGTGAAGCGAGTTTAACTCAGGATTTGCCATTGCTGCATCGTGCCGCTTGGGTATTACTGCTGGTTATATCATTGCAAACGCTGTTATTGCTGGCTTATTTAGTGGTTAAAGACCGCGCTACTATTACAGCATTATGGCAGCGTCCTAAACTGACAGTATTAACTAGTGTCACCAGTTGTCTTGGCTCTATCGGCTGGTTTAGTGCAATGTCGATTCAGGCGGTGCCCTATGTTAAAACCTTGGGGCAGGTTGAAGTATTTTTTATGATGCTAATCACCACCTTTTGGCTAAAAGAAAAGGTCAAGGTTAAAGACGGCATTGGTTTATTGCTGATCGCAATAGCGGCAACGATGGTGATGTGGACTTAACCGCTATTCTCAACTGAATTGGTCTGATTGGTCTTGGTTGCTGACTTTACGCTTAAAATCGCTAAGCACTATTTCTAGTGCAGCAATCGCCTGTTGATTATCAACTTGATTCGATTCAAGTAGCTCAATTAAATCTACCGCAAGCTGAACGTGCGGCGGTGCTTGTTCTAGCGTCGTCGCGGGTTTAGCTGTAGCTGACTTATTTGTTGAAGAACTAGTTGTCTTGGTCATAGTTTGATCCGGTTATCGATTACGGGGTGATAGATTGCTGCTTTCGAGTCGCTGTATATTTTTTTCAATACAGATAATGGCCTTGCGGCACTGACCAAGGCGTTGATGCAGTTTTAGGATTTCTTGTTGACGCATTGGTTGCTCGTCAATTGGGGCTGAGGCCAATTGTTGTTCCTGCTGGTGTATTTTTCCTTCAAACTTTTGCTGATAATCGTGATGTTTCGATAACTCCTGATACAGTTCTACCCGACTGGGCATCACACTTTTAGTCACTGGCTTACGGTTGGTGCTGTAAATTTGGCTAGAATTTTCACGTTGCTGCTGGTTGGTTAATGCTTTGCGGATCGCCTGACATTGATCCACCAGTTTATTGCATTGATATTGCAATAAACTGGTGTCTGAATTAGTGGTAACTAACTCACGGACATCATTAAGCAAACAAAAACTCTCATTAACATAGTCAGCTAAGTTCGGCGACTTTGACTTAAATAACGATTTATTGAACCGTGGCTTATTGATTAATGGCTTATAGGCCAATGGCCTATTTGTTAATGCTTGATTACCTGATGGTTGTTTACCGAATGAAGGTGTTTTGTTTTGTTGATCGTAGTTCGTTGCTTGTTGGGCTAATCGCTGTAGCAGCTGGTCTATTTCACCGAGCTGCTTAATCAAAACCACGCATCCAACGCCAATTTGACGCTGATCAGCAATACTACAATAATGAATATTGGTCGAATAAGTTTACTGCCAAATTTTATCGCAGTCTGGGCACCAATAAAGGCACCGATCATCAAGAAACCGCCCATCAGCAAACCTAGTTCATAATCAACTTTACCTAAAACCATAAAGGTCGCTAAGGCTGTGGCATTACTGACAAAGTTCATGGTGCGAGCAACCCCACTGCTGACCAATAAATCGAATTTATGGATCATCTGTGTCGACACAGTCCAAAACGCGCCAGTGCCAGGGCCAGCAAACCCATCGTAAAAACCAAGGGTTATCCCTTGAATTCGCTGTTTTAATTTGAATTTAGCACAATCTTTATCAATCTCGGTATCGACTGTTGGGCCCGGTTGCTTAAACAAGGTATAAATGGCGGTGCTAATAATGATAAGCGGTAATATTTTTTCTAACCAAGCCCCCGATACTAAGCTTACTGCCACCGCTCCAACTAATGCGCCAACGAAAGTAGCAATAATGCAGGGTAACCACATTGCTGGGTTAAACAATTTGTTGCGATAAAAGGTGTAACTTGAAGTGGCGGTGCCAAAGGTTGAGGCTAATTTGTTGGTGCCTAACACCATGTGCACTGGCAGGCCTGAGCTTAATAATGCTGGTACTGTTAACAAGCCACCACCACCGACAATGGCGTCAATAAAACCCGCAACAAACGCCGCGCTGGCTAAAATAAACACCCAAGGGATATTATTTAATAATTCAAACATTAAGGCTCTTAAATAGCATAATTATATTACGACTCGATGGTTAATTTATAAGGGGGCAGGGAGTTAATCAGTGATTGTCCGTAACGCTTAGTCACTAATCGACGATCCAAAATGGTAATGGTGCCTTGATCTTGCTCATTACGCAACAAGCGTCCACACGATTGAATTAATTTACGTGATGCATCTGGCACGGTTAAAATTAAAAATGGATTTCCGTTTTTGCTTTTAATGTATTCAGCATGGGCTTGTTCCACTGGCGACGTTGGCACGGCAAAAGGCAACTTGGTAATAATTAAGTTTGTGAGGTAAGCGCCGGGCAAATCAAGGCCTTCAGAAAAGCTACTGGTGCCCAATAAAATGCTGGGCAACTTGTTATCACATTTATCTTTATGCAATGTCAGCAAGGCATTACGTGACGCTTCGCCTTGAACCAATAGTGTCAGATTATGCTGCTGGCGCAAATCTTTGGCCACTTGATTCATTTGTCGATAGGATGAAAACAATACTAATGTTGCCATTTTGTCGACAACTCGTTGTTTTATTTCAGTAACGAGTTCGTCGCCAAAGCGGCTATCACTGGGTTCAACCGTGACCTTAGCGATGATTAATTCTGCATTATTTTGAAAATCAAACGGTGATAATAACTTAATATATTGAGTGCCGTCATTGGTCTTTAAACCAGCGGATTTTCGAAAACTGTCAAAGGAGCCCAGCGCCAGTAAGGTAGCAGAACATAAGATTGCGCCGTGGGCCTGACTCCATAATTTATCCTCAAGGAAATAACCGACTTCAATCGGCGCGGCGCGAAAAAAATATTCATTTTTGACCGGATCAGATAATTCGACCCAGCGAACCATAGGTGCACTTTTGGCTGAGGTTTTAAAACTCAGCATTTGCCACAACTTCGCTTGGTTTTCCATTCGGTTGAGGTTGGTGCCAATGTCGACTAATAAGGGTTCAATTTGCCAAGGGCTTATTAAGCCATCTTTGTAAGATTCTAAAATGACTTGGTGGATTTTATTTAAATGTTTTAAAGCAGCTTTGCTCGATGTCAGGCTGTTTTCTACTAAAATGAGCAATGAGTCGGGTAAAACTCCGTGCTCGAAACGATGGCGTTTATCGTCGTTATTAAATAATTGGCTATTGTTTTTTAACCATTGGTTAATCAGTTTTAAATCACTGGCCAGTTCATTGCTGTTATCGGCCAACTTCATGATTGGGCCAATCAATTGCTCAGTTTTTACCACCGTTGATATTTTCTTGCCCATTAGATCAAGTTTAGATAACCACTCGATAGTCGATAATAATGATGACGACGCGCTGGAAAAACTGCGTGCTTGCTCAGGCAGGTGATGGGCTTCGTCGATGACATAAAACATTGAATCGGGTTCTGGCAAAATAGTACCGCCGCCCAGTTCTAAATCGGCCAATAGCAAACTGTGATTAACAATGATCACGTCGAGTTTGTCGATAATATCGCGCGCTTTATGAAAAGGACATTGGCGATGGGCCGCTAACTGTTTATTACAGCTAAATTTGTCACTGGCAATTTGCTGCCAGATCATGTCTTTGATTGGGGTTGGCCAGCTGTCGCGCTCACCATCCCATTTTTTATCGAGCCAAGCCTGCCACAATTTTGCGATTAATTTGAGATCGGCCTGTTCTGGTTTGTGCTGCCACAGTCCGACAGAGTCAGACGCTTTACTGTCGGCAATGAGTTCGAGCCTGCTGGCGCAAATATATCGTTGGCGGCCTTTAACAACACCAAATTCAAAATTAAGGCGGCTGTATTGACGAAACATTGGTAAATCTTTGGCCAGCAATTGCTCTTGCAGTGCGACAGTGGCGGTTGAAATACACAGTTTTTTACCGGTCGATAAAGCGAGCGGAATAGCCCCTAATGTATAAGCCAGTGATTTTCCCGTACCTGTGCCTGCTTCAATAACACCGATGCGTCGGCTTTTATCGTATTCACCGGCCAGTGTTTTGGCGATTTCTGCGACCATGTAGTTTTGTTCTTTGCGCGAGACAAAGTTTGGAATCTCATCACGAAAACTCTTAAAGCAAGTTTGAATGGTTTTTTTTACGTTGGCCGAGAGCATTTAGACACTTAATTTGAATAAACAGGCGGCGATCATACCAATGATAAGAGGGCAAAGCTATTGATGGAGCTTGGTGAAAAAAACGCAAGGGCAATAACAATGCTATTGAGATCAAAAACAGCCATTTTATAAAAGGTTATGATTGCGCGTAGCTTAGTTATTAAGTTGCTGTTTGCAGATATACCCGTGCCACTTGAAAATGCAAATCACGAATTTTTAGGTAGCACGGGTATAAGTTGACTGGAATTTACCCGCAGTTGCAATTAATTGTTACTGAGAGAGCGATTTAGGTAAAAAATTACTTATTGCGTATTGTTCTCGTTCGCGTTTGGGTGTATTTTGTGGGCCAGTAATTTAGACGATTTACTAAGCTGCCAATTGAGGTTGAGGACAAGCGCGAAATAAACGCAAAACCTCAGCGGAAAACTGCACTGACTTACTACTGTTATTTATATTTTTCCACTACTGATTGAGTATAAAAGCAGTGCAAATTCACTGTAGATATTAATATTTTTTAGTGAAAAGTTAGCATCGTTTATCGATCAGTAATTATAAAGCACAACTTTCGATATGGTTAACGCGAGTTAGAACCGTGGGCCATAACAACAATAAATTTGGTTGGGAATTATGTCCAAGTTAGCTCAAAAGAAATACACAGCACTCATTATCGCCAGTTTTGCTGTGATGATGACTACATCATCAGTATCAGCCCAAAGTTTACAACAAGTTCAGCGAACCGACGGTACGATTCAACAGCGCTCTGCGGCTTCGCAGGTTAAGGTCGATAAGCTGTTTGATCAGACCCAAAATTTACTTAACGATTACCGTCAGGTGATTAGCGATACCGACGCTTTACGCGCTTATAACGATTATGTTGCAGCGTTAGTGGCTGATCAGCAGCTAAAGTTGAGTGGCGTTGAGGCTGATATAACAGGCATCGACAAAACCCGCCAAGGGTTAGTGCCATTAATGCTGAAGATGATCGATAGCATTGAAGAATTTGTTGCGCTTGATTTACCCTTTGAGCGTCAGCAGCGTAATGACCGCATTGCTTATTTACGCGAGATGATGGTTGATTCAAATGTTACCACCGCCGAAAAATATCGCAAGGTATTAGAAGCTTATCAAATTGAAATGGATTCGGGTCGCTTCTCTACCGTTAGCCAAGGCAAAGAATTGATCGACGACGTGCTATTAACGGTTAATACCTTGCAGGTTGGGCGCATTGCTTTAGTAGCACAGACGCTCGATAGTCAAAAAACGTGGTTATGGGATCGCAATAAAAGAGACTGGCAGGCCCTTGACGATTCGTGGCGTCGACCAATTCGTCATGCAATAGCCGTGGTACGAAAAGACAAATCACCACAATTAATTTTACTGCCAGTGGCAGCAGTTGGCGGGACTCAATAATGACAACATTGCTTAAATATTTAATGCTGACAGCGCTAGTAATGAGCACCGCAGCTGTGCAGGCAAGTGGGGCATCACAAACTCTTGATCAATTATTGCAGCAAGTGAAACACGACCGAGTTTCTCAAGTGCGGATTGATAAAAAACGCGAATCGCAATTTAGGGCGCAAAAGGCCGACAAACAAGCGTTGTTAAACAAGGTTAAACAGCAACATCAGGCTGAGAAAGCGCGCGGTAAAGCATTGTTGGTGCAACATAGCGAAAATGAACGACGGATGGCGCAACTTGAAGCCGATTTAGTGGCTGCGCAGGGCGATCTTAAAGAAGCTTTTGGTGTGGTTCGTGGCGTTGCTGGCGATGCGGCAGGCATTGTTGCCGATTCGGTTATTTCGGCGCAATATCCGGGACGTGCACAAGAGCTGGCCGCAATTGGTCACAGTAAAGAGTTACCGACGTTAGTCGAACTTGAAAATCTGTGGTTCGCCTTGCAAGCCGAAATGACTCAATCAGCCCAAAATAGTCAATTTGAGGTGCAAGTTGCCGATGTTTCTGGCAATTCAGTAATGACTAAAGTGACCAGAATTGGTGCTTTTAATTTGCTTGGCCAAGATAAATACTTAATCCGTCGTGGCGACGATGTGACTGAATTAGCGCGCCAGCCCGCCAGTCGTAATGTTGAGACTATTGCCCCTTATTTAGCGGCCGATTCTGGTTATCAAGCGCTATACATTGATACAACTCGTGGTGGTTTGCTTAATTTACTGACAGGGCAGGCAACACTACTAGAAAAGTACCATCAAGGCGGTACGGTTGGTTATGTTATTACTGGGGTTTTTGTCCTAGGGTTGTTAATTGCACTTGAACGGATCATTACGCTGGGCCTTATTGGCGGTAAAGTTAAACGACAACTACGCACGCCAAGTAAACCGAGTGATAATCCATTAGGACGAATTCTGAATGTTTATCACAGCGCCACAGGTACCGCCGTTGAAACCTTAGAATTAAAGCTTGATGAAGCTATTTTGAAAGAAATTCCGCGACTTGAGCGTGGCATTTCGGTGATTAAGGTCTTTGCTGCTATTGCGCCGATGTTAGGGTTGCTAGGTACGGTCACCGGAATGATCGGAACTTTCCAGGCAATTACGTTATTTGGTACTGGCGATCCTAAAATGATGGCTGGTGGTATTTCAACGGCCTTAGTTACCACGGTATTAGGACTGATTGCTGCTTTACCGCTGATGCTAATTCATTCGGTAGTTGCAGGCCGGTCAAAATCATTGTTGCATGTGATTGAAGAACAAAGCGCTGGTCTTATTGCAGCACATGCCGAGCGGGAGTCGCGCTAATGTTTTATTACCTGATGGGCCTGTGGGGATCTATCAGGGATTTCATGGCGACTGGCGGCGATGTTTTGTTGTTAGTAGCCATTACGTTGTTCCTGATGTGGAGCTTAATGCTTGAGCGTTATTTGTATTTGCGTATTGAATTTCCTAAAGAGCGCCAACGTATAATTGCCGCATGGCAGGAGCGTGCTGATACTACTTCATGGTATGCCCAGCAGATCCGCAAAGCATGGTTGTCCCAGGCCAATCAAAAGCTAACTCAGCGAATGTTAATTATAAAAACGCTGGTGGCCATTTGTCCGATGATTGGTTTACTAGGCACGGTAACGGGCATGATTAGTGTTTTTGAAGTCATGGCGACGACAGGAACCTCTAATGCCAGACTGATGGCGGGTGGCATCTCTATGGCGACCATGCCGACTATGGCTGGTATGGTTGCGGCTTTGTCTGGGTTGTTTTTTAATTCACGCTTAACTGCCCAAATTAAAGTCGCCAAAGCAAGCCTTGTGGACAGTTTGCCACACCATACCAATGTGACTAATGGAATTGGCATAATTAAAGAGAGAAATATTTATGGCACGTAAACGTTTGCAAGCCAGTGATGAAGTAGAAATTGATATGACACCGATGCTTGATATCGTGTTTATCATGTTGATATTTTTTATTGTTACCACGTCTTTTGTTAAAGAGTCAGGCTTTGATGTCAACAAACCACAAGCACAACATGCAACTAAGAAGAAATCTGCCAATATCTTTATTGCGATTGACAGTGCGGGCCGAGTTCATATGGAAAAACGGGTGATCGACATTAAGCGGGTTCGTGCCAATATCGAGCGGATGCTGGCCGAGTCTCCTGAAGCGGCGGTGATGATCCAAGCAGATATCGACACTAAACATGGCGTTGTTGTTCAAGTGATGGATCAGGTGAAGGCCGCTGGGGTCGACAAGCTGATGGTTGCGGCAGAGGAAGGGTAAATGTTAAGAGCGGCTATTGCTATTTTATTGGGGGCTGTAATGACCTTTGGGTTATTCGCCTTGATGGCTTTTTTAGTGAACTTTGATGGCGAGCGATTACAGTCGGGCAGCAAGCCTGAGCCGCTGGTGATCAATCAGCAACAACAAGAAACCAAAGCTAAAAAAACCATCAGATTAAAACCCAAACCGCCGTCGTTGCCAGATACGCCGCCACCGCCAGTGCAACTTAATAGTAAAGCGCAGGCTAATGAACCCAAAATGCGCTTGGCGATTAATTTACCAACGGTAAATATCCAGAGCAGCATTAGTGCCGGTTTAAGTGGCCCGACATTAGCGCAAGATGGCGATGCGACACCTATTGTCCGAATCGAGCCTCGATATCCGATGAAAGCGGCGCGAGCCGGTAAAGAAGGTTATGTCATATTAAGTTTTTCGATAAATGAACTCGGTGGTGTTGATGACGTAAAGGTGATTGAAGCCAAACCAAAGCGTTTATTTAGCAAGGAGGCCCGCCGCGCGCTTAGGCGTTGGAAATATAGACCTAAGATGGTTGATGGTCAGCCGCAAAAGCAAACGGGTCAAACGGTTCGACTCGATTTTCGTCTTGAAAAGCAGGGATCTTAAATGTTGAATTACTCGACTAAAATTATCGTTAAACAGATCCGTAAATTGATTGGTTCAGTGCCGGGTGCCGCGCAGGGATTAGTACAGGGTTTAGTGCTTGCCTTATTACTAAGTTGCACGGCATTGCTGCCTGTAGTTAATGCCACAGAAGCAGGGGCAAGTGACCAAAAGCGTAAAAGCTATACCTTGTCGCAGCGGGTCGGTAAAAAAATGATCAAAGTCTATGATCTGTATGCCGCTGACAAGCTCAGTTCTGCGATTAAAATGGCCTTAACCATTAAAGCAAAAAAGCCTTATGACAAGGCGTATCTTAATAGATTTTTAGGCAATATGTATGCGGGCCAATCTGGTCAATCAAAAAAAGCGATTAATTACTTAAAACGGGCCGTTGCAGCCGACATCTTAAGCACAGTAGAACATGGCGCTGCACTGCGAACTCTAGCTGATTTGCAAATGCAGCAACGCCATTATAAATCGGCAATTAAGCGTTACCGTCAATGGCTTAAGTTTTCTCATAAAACTGATCCACAAGTTTGGGTTCGAATAGCGCAAGCTCATCTTGAATTGAAACAATATGCGCAGGTTATCAAGCCTGCCAACCGGGCTATTGCTTTATTCGCTAAACCTAATAAAAATCCATATTTGTTAAAACTGTCCGCTTATTTTGAGCGTAAACAGTATCGTAATACCATTAAAGTGGCCGAAAAATTAGTCGCGTTATTCCCACAACAAAAAAACTATTGGCTGCAACTTAGTCAATTTTATATGGCCAACGAGCAATACAAAAAAGCGCTGTCGACCATGCATTTGGCTTACCTAAAAGGTTTTGTTACCAGCGCCAGTGAAATAAAACTACTGGCACAGTTGTATCGCCACAATAACATTCCACACCGTAGTGCTGTGCTGCTAGACAAGCATATTAAATCGGGCTTAATTAGCCGTAACGAGCGGATGTTAAACACCGTAGCTCGCTCTTGGCATCAGGCCAAAGAGCTTGATCGAGCCATTGACTATTATGGTCAAGCTGCAGCCATTGCTAACAATGGCGAATTACATTACAAGCAAGGCATGCTGGCGTTTGAATTAGAGAATTATCGACTGGCAATAACTAGTTTAAAACGTGCTATCGCCAGCCGAAAATTGCGCCAACGCTCTAATGCTGTAATGACGCTGGCACAGGCGTATTTCTATGTTGAAAATTATACCTTGGCTTATAAAAAGATGCAGCTAGCAGCAGGTAGTGGTAATGCTCGGGTGGTTAAAAATGCCAAGTTGTGGTTAAAGCATATTAAAGCCACCGCATTGAGCAACAGAGTGGCTTATCGCTAACTTATTAAAATTTGGTAAGTTAGCCTTAGACCCCACAGCAAGAGCGTTTTAAATAAAACGCCAATACTGGTCAAGATATCGGTGCATGTGGAGTAAACCGTATTTTTCAGGGACGAAAAATTGAGCGTATAGGGATATATTCACCGCGAGTTTACGTAATATGTATCGATATCTAAATTATAATGCGCTTGCCCTGCCTTAAACCCCGCTTAAATCTAATTCAGGGTTCTTTTATGGCGACAGTTAGACTAAAATCTGGCGCCATCAACCTTTGGTACCGAGAATACTCATGAAAAAATCGATAATGACGCTGATACTTTGTAGCGGGCTGCTAGCTGGTTGTGATACCGGTTATCAATTAGCGCAACAAGTAAATTCTCAGTCATTGGCTAATCAATCAAGCGATCAAAATATAAACCTTGCCAACCTGATGGCACAGCTATTTGAAGAGCGGTTAGTCTTGAACCCGATTGAGGCCGTTTTTATTGATGACTTTCGGTTTAACGGGGCGTTTGTTGATAACCTGACTGATGATTATCTAAAACAGCGCCACGATTTAAATAGCCGTTATATGGCACTAACCAACAGCATTAATCGCGACCAGCTAAATCGTCAATCACAATTGAGCTATGATAGCTTGCGTTATGATTTAGCGATGGCGTTACAGGGCGAAACTTACCCAGAGCATTACTTGCCATTTAATCAATTTTCATCGTTAATGAGCACGATGGCGCAATTAGGTTCTGGTCGCAGCGCCCAACCCTTTAAAACGGCTAAAAACTATGAAGAATTTGCGCAACGTCTTGAAGGGTATGTTGACTGGTTTTCGACGGTGCAAACACGGTTAAGCCAAGGGATGAGCAATCAGGTAGTATTACCGCGCGTACTGGCGCTGCGAGTTTTGCCACAGATTAAAGCACAATTGGTGACGGATGTTAAAAATAGCATTTTTTATCAGCCGTTAACGATGTTTCCAAGCGATATTACCTTGGCGCAAAAGCGCACTATTATTGCTCGCTATGAGACCTTGTTAACTGAGCGTCTGTTGCCTGCATATCAAGATTTATACAACTTTATTAACCAACACTATTTAACACAAACGCGTGCAACACCTGGCTATTCTGGATTGCCTAATGGGCGCGGCTGGTATCAATTTAAAGCAAACTTGCATACCACTACTAAACTGCCTGTTGCTAAGATCCATCAATTGGGTCTGGCCGAAGTTAAACGTATTAGCTTGCTAATGAATGAGGTGCGCCAACAGGTTGGTTTTAGTGGTAATCTTAAGCAGTTTTTTGCTCATTTGAGTGGACAATCGCAATACTACTTCAATGATAAGGCGCAATTACTCGAAGGGTATCAACAATTAACCGCACAGGTAGCGCAAGTTACCCCTGATTTTTTTGAACAGATCCCAAGCAATAGTTATGTGATTAAAGCGGTTGAATCATTTCGTGAGCAAAATGCCGCTGGCGCATCTTACGCCGCAGGCTCTTTAGACGGTAGACGTTCAGGTACATTTTATATCAATACTTATAACCTTAACGCGCAACCTAAATGGGCAATGTTAAGCCAAACATTGCATGAAACAGTGCCGGGTCATCACTTACAAATTTCTATTGCCCAAGGTTTGGATAAATTACCTAAATTGCGCCGTTTTACTCGTTATAGTGCTTACTCTGAGGGCTGGGCGTTATACAGCGAATATCTTGGCGGTGAAATGGGCTTATTTAAAGATCCTTACTTGCGCTTTGGTCAATTGAGCGACGAAATGCTGCGAGCGTTGCGTTTAGTGGTCGATACCGGATTGCATATTAAAGGCTGGAGCCGCACACAGGCAATAGCATACATGTTAGCCAATAGTGCGATGACTCGTTCTGAGGTTGAAGCTGAGGTTGAGCGTTATATGGCGCTGCCAGGGCAGGCGTTATCGTACAAAATTGGCCAGTTAAAGATTCTTGAGTTGCGAACTCAGGCGCAAGCGAAATTAGGTGCGTTGTTTGATATTAAGCAGTTCCATAGCCAAATTTTAGGTGACGGTGAGTTGCCACTAAATATTGTTGAGCAAAAAATTAATGCTTGGATTAGTGCGGTGAAACAAGGTAGTAAAAGCTAACTGTGTTAGAATCGCGTTTTTTGTGCTGTGATGAACAATGATGAAATTAACGCTGGCGCCACTTGAGGGGGTAATAGACCACCTAGTACGGGATCTTCTGACCCAATTAGGTGGTTTTGACTTATGCATTACTGAGTTTTTACGCGTTACTCAATCGCTGCAACCTGATCGGGTCTTTTACCGAATATGTCCCGAACTTGCTCAGGGTGGCACGACGGCCGCTGGCGTGCCTGTAAGGATGCAGCTGCTGGGGCAATCGCCGCAATACTTAAGTGAAAATGCTAATCGGGCCATCGAACTTGGCAGCCAAGGCATTGATCTTAATCTCGGTTGTCCGAGCAAGATAGTTAATAGCAATAAAGGTGGTGCGGTATTGCTAAAAGAGCCCGAGACTATTTACCAGATTGTTCAGCAGATGCGTCAAGCTATTGCGCCTGAACATGTTTTTTCGGTTAAAATTCGACTGGGTTGGGACGATCCAAATAGGGTATTTGAAATAGCTGATGCCATAGAGCAAGGCGGCGCCGATGAATTAACCATTCATGCCAGAACCAAGGTCGATGGTTATCGCGCGGACACCATCAAATGGCACATGATTGAACAAGTTAAACAGCGGCAACAGATAAAAATTATCGCCAACGGCGAAATCTGGAATCGTGAAGACGCCTTAGCTTGTCAGCGGATAACGCAATGTCAGGACTTAATGCTTGGCCGCGGGGTGTTAGCGTTACCTAACTTAGGCGATGTAATCAAAGCAAATGCTAGCCCGATGACCTATAGTCAATTATTAGAACTGTTGTTGGCTTACTCAACATTTGAGATTGCGGGCGATAAAGGCCAATATTATTCGAATCGAATAAAGCAGTGGATGGCTTATTTACGGTTATATTACCCACAAGTTAAAGCCTTATTTAGTGAACTTAGAGTATTAAACTCTGCGCCACCAATTATTGAATTGCTAGAGCGAGAAGTGAGCGTAGAGCGAGAGCTTGAGGCAAGAGCGGCAAGTTAAAACTTGGATTACGGTTATCATTAATTATCACTGCTATTATATGGATACTTTATGGCAAAGGATTTCAGTCGCAGGTTTTTATATTGGATCTTAGCCAGTGGCTTATTAATCTTACTTGCTGGCTGGCTGCTTTTTAGCTATCGCTATGTGCTGATACAATCGGTGATTAACGCGGCAGGCTCCCCTTACCACATTGAGGTGGTTAAACTCGATGGATTGACGTTTAATGATGGGAAAATGAAGCTTGAGAGTCTCGAAGTTCGTCAGCTGCAATCGCATTTTGTCATCACCAACACTAGCTTAAGCTTAAATCAGCATTATTTACCGCAAGCGCTTAACGTAGAGCATGTTCGGCTTAAACTTGATTATCAATCAATAATATGGCTAACACAGCAGCGACAGACAACTAAGCCTGAACCGAAATTCGACCTCAGTCAGCTACCCAGTGTCGAACTGGCCTTATTAGAGCTAGAGTTAACAAATTTTCCCGAACAATGGTTAGAGCCTAATTTACGCAATGTTGAGTTAACGGCGATTAAATTAATTCCCGGTGAGCAATTCAGCGCTTCTGCGGCATTGGCGGTGAATCAACGCCCGCTGCTTGATCTTAAAGCACAATTTAATCTGCAAAGTTTCAGCGGCAGTATTAACGCTCAACTTGCCAACCTAACTGAACTAGTAAGGCAAAGTCCCAGATATAACACGTTGTTGCCTACTCAAGCTAAAGTGACTGGACAAGCGAGTTTTGATGTTAGCTGGCTTGATACCGACCGCGAGCGATTGACCGTTGCTGCTCAGGCTAGTGAGTTAGCTGTTTCTTCCTTATCGACACAGAAACTTATTTCCTTAATTGAAGGTATCAATGTTGATGTACGTTCGGCACTGAGCTGGCATAACGGACTGCAATTGATGCCATTTGACTTTAAAGTAGAGCAGGCAAGACAGCTCCTGCTAAATCAGGATCGTTGTCAGCAGTGGTTAACTTTGTTTGCTCAACCCATGAAATGGTGCGAGCCTTTAGTTAACACTGGTGAATTATCGATAAAATTATCAGAAGTAGCTGTTGCCCAATTGGTTATCAACCCGCAACAACTGACTGACTGGCGCTTAGCCAGTGAGGCGCTTAAGCTCGATGTTGTAAGTTCACAACAACAACTTCAATTGCAACTGATCAATACCAAGCTGTCTGCAAAGCAACTAACTAGTCGGTGGCAACTAAACGGCTCTACTGTGGGTATTGAAGGTATTAAATTAGCTAAGATAGAACTGGCTGGGCAGTTAACTAAAAAGTCGCAATTATCCCTGGCTATTGCACAAGCTAAAATAATATTATCTCAAGTAAAACTGCCACAAACCAAGGTTGAGCAATTAACTATTAGCAGTAAAGCACCATTTGAGTTGGTGATAAACAAAGGGGAAATCTCACCTGTGACAACCCGCTGGTACTCACGGACTAAGCGGTTGACAGCAGCGGGTATTACTTTGCCTTTTATAACCGCTAGCCATCGTGTGAAATTATCAGGTCGAAACCTTTCGGGCCAAAAGTTAGATATCCACTCAGATTGGCGCAGCAATGAGATTAAACTTAGTAGCAGTAATCATATTTTGTTGAAAAACTATCAACCAATTAGTTTTTATGGACGTTGGCGATTACCTGAACAAGCTCTACAGCCATTGTTGGCACTCAAACCTGAGTTAAATAAGTTGTGGCCGCCTGCATTGTTATTAGCGCCAAGGGTAAGCCAAGTTATTGATTATCAAGGACGATTCAAACGAGGGCGATTTCGGCTAAGCGCGAAAGTGCAAGGTCAGTTGAGCGCAGAACACGGTAGCTACAATGACTTAATCCTGGACGGGCTGAGCAGTCAGTGGCAATGCCAGCTCGAGTTGATGCAACAATTACAAGGAGATTGTCAAAGCGATATTGAACTGGCGTCATTAGATGTAGGTTTTGCTATTTCAAAGATGAAAATCAGTGGCAGGTTATCAAAAGGATCGCAGCGAATAACCTTAACACTGGATCACGCTAAAGGTGAGTTACTTGATGGTACTTTTAAGGTGAAGCCAGTGGTGGTGAGGGATTTTGATGATATGAACTTTTCGGTGGTATTAGCCGACATTTCACTAGCAACTTTAGTTGAATTGCAACAACAGCCGGGTATTACAGCAACAGGACTGTTAGGTGGGCAGTTGCCGATTCGAATGACTAAACAACAAGTGAGCATCAGTGGGGGCAAGTTGATTAATCAGCCGCCAGGTGGTGTCATTCAAATTCGTGATAACGAAAACGTTAATCAGCTCAGGTTAAGCCAGCCTCAGTTAGGGTTCGTGTTAGATGCATTGGAAGATCTACAATATAGCCAATTGACCGGTGAACTTGATTATCAAACCGATGGCTTAGCCATAATTAAAGTGGCTATTGAGGGCCGTAATCCTGAGTTTAAACGGCCAATAGAGTTTAATTACTCTCATCAAGAGAACATCTTGCAGCTGTTGCGCAGTTTGAGAATTGGCGATGAGATAACGCAGAAAATTGAAAAAATCGCACAGTAATACCCGACTACTAATTTATTAAAGGTTCAATAGTATTTCATTTGGTCGTTACCCGCGTTAAATTAGCATAGTAGGTATAAGGAGGAACAATGAATTTAGTAATTATCACCGCGGTAATAGCGGTACTATTAACTGGGTGCGCCCCAACCGTACAGTTGGCCGCTCCAGATAAACCGATAGTGATTAATTTGAATGTTAAAATTGAGCACGAAATTAGAGTGAAAGTTGATAAAGAGCTCGATAGTGCATTTAATGATGAGGATTTATTTTAATGGGCTGTTTGAAACAAGCGATTCATTTGAATAAAAAGAGGTTCTACTAATGAAAAAGTTAATTGCAGTATTTTTGTTATCGGCATTCGTATCGTTTTCAACTTGGGCGCTGACATTGCAACAAGCCAAACAGGCTGGCATGGTCGGTGAGCGCACTGATGGTTATCTTGGAGTAATAAAAGGTCCGGCGGATGCGAAGAGTTTAGTCTTAATCGTTAATAAAAAACGTTTAATGGTTTATCGTAACTTGGCCAAGAAAAATAAAATTAGCCTTAATAATGTCGCAATTCTAGCGGGAAAAAAAGCGATAGCAAAAACCGCGAAAGGTAATTACATTCAATCAGCGCAAGGCGGTTGGGTAAAAAAATAACTTAGCGTAATGCTTCGCTATGATTAAGAATTTGGTGCCGATGTGATGTCGGCCGACTATCTCCGCTGTTTTTTTTACCACAAACGATTCCCATCCCTTGCTCATTCCATTATAATGTCGCGTCAATAAAAAGAACCATCAGGGGCTGACCTGCGATAACACGTGTAAATGTCCTCCCCTTTATTTAATTTAGAACGCAACTTTAATAGAGTAAAACAATGGCAGATTTATCAAAATACAGAAATATTGGTATCTTCGCTCACGTTGATGCTGGTAAAACCACTACAACTGAACGAATTCTAAAACTTACTGGTCAGATCCACAAAACTGGTGAAGTTCACGATGGCGAGTCAACAACTGACTTCATGGAACAGGAAGCTGAGCGTGGAATAACTATCCAATCTGCAGCGGTAACTTGTTCTTGGAAAGATCACCGTCTAAACGTTATCGATACTCCTGGACACGTTGATTTCACTGTTGAAGTTTACCGTTCACTAAAAGTATTAGATGGCGGCGTTGGTGTTTTCTGTGGTTCTGGTGGTGTTGAGCCTCAGTCAGAAACAAACTGGCGTTATGCGAACGAATCAGGCGTTTCACGTATCATTTTCGTGAACAAATTAGACCGTATCGGTGCTGATTTCCTACGTGTTGTTAAGCAAACTGAAGACGTACTTGCGGCTAACCCATTAGTAATGGTTTTACCAATCGGTATCGAAGACGACTTCGTTGGTGTTGTTGACCTTCTTACTCGTAAATCATACGTTTGGGATGATTCTGGTCTTCCTGAAAACTTCGTAGTAGGTGATGTTCCTGCCGATATGGTTGATCAAGTTGAAGAGTATCGTGAAATGTTACTTGATACTGCACTTGAGCAAGATGATGAGCTATTAGAAGCATACATGGAAGGCGTAGAGCCAGCTATGGATGACATCAAGCGTTGTATCCGTGAAGGTACTCGTACAATGGCTTTCTTCCCAACTTACTGTGGTTCTGCATTTAAGAACAAGGGTGTTCAAAACATTCTTGACGCAGTTGTTGATTACTTGCCATGTCCTACTGATGTTAACCCACAGCCGCTTACTGATGAAGAAGGCGAGCCTACAGGCGCATTTGCAAATGTTTCTACAACAGAATCTTTCAAAGCGTT
>Ga0209396_1002724_pt1 | contig 18335 bp, 10 predicted proteins | sample GOMGulsemesocosm_6_FD_184638 | JGI IMG/M metagenome (GOLD analysis project Ga0209396, IMG submission 184638) | Methane-oxidizing microbial communities from mesocosms in the Gulf of Mexico - GOM8C Gulf of Mexico (SPAdes) (version 2) | ecosystem: Environmental > Aquatic > Marine > Cold seeps...
AAGACCAGCTATTCAACTTATCCTTTGGCTTATTTGGTCCTATGGGCGCGCTGCCCTTCCACTTAACAGAGCACGCGCTGAACCGAGAGCATCAATTTAACGACCCTACCTTTGCTAGATTCGCTGATATTTTTCACCACCGCATGATCAGTCTGTTCTACCGAGCAGAAGCCAATATTCAACCTTGCATCGAAATGGACCGACCAGAGGAGAATAATTTTGATTTAATGATTGGCGCACTTTCTGGTCTTGCTCAACTAGAGCCTGAAGAAATAAATATTGATGAACTAAATTCAAAAATTGACCAGGCATGTGACTCTCTTTTCAAACAAAAGTGGGATCGATTGCATCGCAGCGGGTTATTTTCCTTACCGACTCGACCAGCCGATGGTTTAAAAAGTTTAATTTTAGATTTCTTAAATCTACCAGTAGAAATCAAGCAGTTAACCGGGGGGTGGCTACAGCTTACCCCTGAAGATCAATTCAATATCGGTATTTTTTCTAACAACAATCAACTCGGTATAAATACAGGCTTAGGTGAGCAAGTCTTCGATGCTCAGCATAAGTTCACAGTCCAAATTGGCCCGTTAAATTTAAAAGAGTTTTATAAGTTACTGCCGAATACTCAATTATTTCAACAGTTACGAGAGATGATTCGCTTATACAGCAATGATGAATATGACTGGGATATCGAGCTAGAGCTGAAGTCTCACCATGTACCACAGTTTCAATTAGGGGTACAGTCTCAATTAGGCTGGACTACCTGGGCTGGATCACCGACAAAAATCGAAGATCAGAAAGTACTATTGGAGTCTAAGGGATTTTAGTTTTCTTTAGATTTTATCTAGGTCATAAAAAAACCCGCATAAAGCGGGTTTTTTTTACTACTCATTATTATTTAATTAAAAATTAAACAGTAATGTTTCTTTCGATGTCGAAGCCAGTTTCAATAGCTGCTTCACCACTACCATCTTCGCTCTGAGGAGTGTATTCAACTTTATATTCAGCAAAGTTCAATGTAACTGTCTCAGAAATCTCACCTGAACCACCAGTGGTTACATTAGAAACTAGTGCGCGCTTCAAGGTAATTTTCAGATACTCTAAAGCTGTTGTACCAGCTTTACGAACTGTTAAAATCACTTCTGGAATATGCTCACCAGTCGCACAATGTGCCATCAATGTTGCAGTTGCACGATCGACGTTTTTAACGATAACAAGATCCTGAACGCTAACACGACCAGCACCACCGCCGCCGCCTACATGCATAGAACCGCTTTGGCTCATGCCCCAATCCCAACTAAGAACGTCAATTTCATCTGCATGAACGCTATCCTTAGACTCACCTAAAATACTTCCTATTTTGATAAACATATCCGAGGCCATGGTAAACTCCTTTTTTAAGGTTTAGAAAGCTATATCAATTGGCGATGATATAGCACGGGTATTACGACTTACCTGAAGGTAATTTTGAAACTAGGCTTAAAGAAACCGTTAAGCCTTCTAACTGATAATGAGGACGCAAAGAGAATTTCGCTGAGTAATAACCTGGCGAACCTTCTACTTCAGAAACAATAACTTCTGCTTCCGCAAGAGGCTTTCTTGCTTTTGTTTCTTCTGTTGACGTCTCTGGGCTGCCATCTACATACTGCATTACCCAATTCTGTAACCAGCGCTGCATATCTGCACGATCAGTGAAAGCACCCACTTTATCGCGCACAATACATTTTAAGTAATGAGCAAAACGACAGGTAGAGAACAGGTAAGGCAAGCGTGCACCTAATGCAGCACTTGCAGTGGCATCTGGATCATCAAATTCAGCTGGCTTATGCAGAGACTGAGCACCAATAAAGGCAGCCATGTCAGTATTCTTACGATGCAACAGTGGCATAAAACCATTGTTAGACAATTCAGCTTCACGACGGTCGCTAATGGCTACTTCTGTTGGGCACTTCATATCAACACCACCATCGTCCGATGGGAATGTGTGACACGGTAAGCCTTCAACTAAGCCACCAGATTCAACGCCACGAATACGTGAACACCAGCCATACTCTTTAAAAGCACGGTTGATATTTACAGCCATGGCATAAGCTGAGTTAGCCCAGCAATAGTTACTTGATACACCAGAATCTGTAATTTCTTCAAACGCAAACTCATCCACAGGATCTGTCGCTTCACCATAAGGTAGACGCGCTAAGAAACGAGGCATGGTTAACGCAAGATAGCGAGAATCTGAAGATTCACGTAATGAGCGCCAAGGTGCATAATCTGGAGTAGAAAATATATTGGTTAAATCACGTGGATTTGACAGCTCTTGCCAAGTTTCCATGCCCATGACTTCAGAACCCGCGCCGGTAATAAAAGGAGCGTGAGATGCTGCAGAGATCTTTGAGATACTCGTTAACATATCAACATCTTTCGGGCTATGGTCGAAATGGTAATCACCGACAAAACAACCGTATGGCTCGCCACCTAGCTGACCGAATTCTTCTTCATAGACACGCTTAAATAATGGGCTCTGGTCCCAAGCAGTACCTTTGAACTTCTTCAAGCTCTTGCGTACATCCTCTTTAGAGGCGTTCATAACACTGATTTTTAACTGCTCATCAGTCTCAGTATTATTGACTAGGTGATGCAAGCCTCTCCATGAACCTTCCAGTTTCTGGAAATCATCATGGTGTAAAATTGCATTTACCTGAGCGTTTAGCTTTTCATCTATGTTTGCGATCAATTGTTTAATCGTTGCAACCGCATCTTCTGGAACTAGGTTCACATTTGATAATACGTTTTCTGCTAGTGTCTGTACGGCTGAATTAACAGCTTCAGATGCGCGCTCAGATTTCGGCTTAAATTCTTGTTGCAATAGCGCAGAAAAATCATCTGCTGCGATTGTTTCACTGGCTTCTTCTAATCTTTCTGGGGCTTCAACTTCAGACATGACTAAGCTTCCTCTGATTCTGACTCAGGTGCTTTACTACCAACCAAGGATTGTAATAACGCTTGGTCTCCTAAAATCTTGGTAATTAACTCTTCTGCACCGGCTTTACCATCCATATAAGTAACAAGATTGGCTAGCTGAGTACGAGCTTCTAACAATTCATCCAATCCCGGTACTTTTTTAGCAACTTGGGCAGGAGAAAAATCTTTGAGGTCATCAAAAGTAATATCAACAGGAAGGTTACCACCTTCATCATTGATTAAATTAGGCACATTAAAAGCGACACGAGGCTTCATTGCTTTTAAACGATCGTCAAAGTTATCGACGCTAATGTCAGCGAATTCACGTTCGTGCATACCCGGTAATTCACTATTGTTCTTACCCGACAGATCAGACAATACACCCATAACAAATGGGACCTGTACTTTCTTTTCAGCGCCGTACATTTCCACATCGTACTCAATCTGTACACGTGGAGCTCTATTTCTGCCTATAAATTTTTGACTACTCATTTCCTATCCTCGAAATAGTTTATTATTAATCCTTTACAGAGGTGGTTTAAACCTCTGTTAATGCACACGCCAAATCATAACAACTTGTTATTATTTCCCAGCCTCAAGTCCTGCAATCAACTCGACTTGCTTTACCCCGTCTGGGCTAAGCTCTTTCATAATGGACATAAAATCCATTGTGACTAATTTCTTTGTTCTCTCAACCAATATTGGAACCGGGCTTGAAGGTTCGTATTTCGTGTAATATTCACAAATTTTCCCTAAAGCCTCTAATACATCTGAGCGGTTATCAATTTCAGAACTTTTGATAATGACACCTGTTTTTGTTGATTCAGTTTCATCTTCAACCCCTTCTGAATCAGCATGCTCTACTACAGCAGCCTGAACAATGTGATCAGAATAAAGGTTGGCAATATACTTTAACGTTGCAATTAACTTATCCCATCCAAAACGAGCATGGCCCGCTTCGCTAGCAGATAACTGCTCTTTCAATGCCGTTAAATTCCCTTGAATTTGTTTAATAAAATCCAATGAGGAGATCAATACCTCTTGATCTACTTCGTTGAAAGCCGCTTCTACTAAACCGATATCTGAAATAACTTCTTCAGATCCTTCAACTAAATGAATTTCACCTTTCGTTAACTTAATATCTCTCAGCGAAAAACTTCCCGCCATCTTAGCTTCGACAATCGGCATGGCAGAGATCAAAGATAACAGCGTATCTCCCGAAAGCTCATTGAGTGTCATCACACGCCAAGGAGTTTCATCTTTTGCATCGTCTAGCTTGGGGTGTGCCTCTACCCAGTATTCAGACAATGTTGATTGAATCAATTGGATCGCGCCAGCCAAGCCCGGCAAACGCTTTAGATGAAGAGCTGCCTGTGCCAGGAAAACATAAATACGCACATCTTTTGTTTGAGGCATTAACGCTTCGCAGCGGGAGTACATATCACGCCAATCAACACCTTCGTCACCACCCTCCAGGGTTAATGAATCTTGATTAATGCGAGCAATACTCTCCAGCATAATAAAATCATCCTCAAGGCCGTCATCGTCATCGATAAACGGGCCACAAGGTAACTCTGGAGATACCTCTGATGAATAATTTTCAAACATACAACAATTCTTCTCTAATAATTTAAATGCCTAAATATATAGTAAAAAATAGGCTATTTTTTAACTCGATACTTATCAAATATCGATTACAAAAATCATGGTGACCTAATAGAACATTAATTAGAACATGTGTAAATAATGAAATGTTCACATCGATTAAAACTACTGCTTATGCACTAATCGGCATCACTAATTAGCCATTTAAAACCGTCTGCGCTATCTACCGAATCTTGTATACGAATTGAACCTTCGCTGGCTAAAAACATGTTAATTTCATTGAAAATTGATAAGCTAATATCCTCACCAACATCTGCGGGAACAGTTCGTTCCACATTAACATCCACATCAATACCACCTTCTACAATCAATTGCCCAGCGTCTAAAATAAAGTCATTTGTCACTACTTTTAGACTTCCCATAAACTCAACACTTTGCGCCGACAGTTTTACCTTTTGACTATTAAATTCCACATCATTTTGGAACGTTAGTGCATTTTCAGTCAGTATTGATAATTCACCATTAACATTAAAATTGTCGATTGTTACATTCTCTCGAGTAACGACAGTTAGGTTTTCAGCCTCTATATTTAAAACATCAAAGCCTGAAGATAAATTAACATCCCCCGTTGTCGTAATATCTAATAATTCAACATTCTTGAAGATGACCTGTGAAGCGAATTGATCTACAGACTGACTAAATCTATCAGTGTTATCCTGATCAATAATGGTAACTGAATTATTGCTATTAATAATTAGTTGATCGTCCGACCCTCCTCCATCAAAGATACTTACATTTTCAAAATAGACATTATTCGCGATGACAGTATTCGTTATATTGGTAGTTTCGAATATATCTTGCTCATCACTACCTAATACGGTGGAAGCTGTGGATGCTGCACGCTCAATACCGCTAAAAATAAGTTGGTCACTGCTGAAATTACCATCTTTATTCAGCTGCCACTCCTGTGAATGATCAGAGATAACAAGATCTCCTTCTCCGCCATTTTCTCCGCCGTTAACTTGACCAATATTTGTAAACATAATTTCATTATCTATGAGTACATTGGTTTCATTATTTTCCCCTGCAACTAACTGAAAGGTATCGCTACCCGCTGTTCCTATTAATATACCTTGAGGATTACTGTTAACCCGCTCGACACTAAAGAAATCTATATTCTGAGCTTCAAAACCCGCATCAAATAACTGCCAACTCCCCCCTTGTTCTACCGTATCTTCTCCTCCTCGCGCGTCGACAGAGCCGATACCATAAAAAGTTATACCATTACTGCTCACAGCATTCTCAGCTACTAACTTGAAGACATCGTCTGCTTCTGTACCGGTAAGAGTCCGCTCTGTTACGCCATCACTATTATTAACATTTGTACTTTCTATACTGGAGAAATCAATCCCTCTTAGTACCATGCGATTCTCACTCTGCACGTTCCACGTACCTGAGTCATACTGAATATCATCACTACCATCTCCTGCGTCTACAAAAGCGATATTATTAAATGTCATTCCTTTAACCGTGACAGATTTAGTATCTTCAATCACAAAAAAATCGTCTTCGCTTGTGCCTAATAAAGAACCCTGCTCAAGACTATTCATTATTTCCGCAGCAAAAATATCAATACCCGAGGCTTCTACCCCAGCAGCAGAAATTGCCCATGCATTAGCACCAGATACCATATCAATTTGATCTCCGGCATCGATAGATGAAATGCCAGCAAACGCTATCCCGTTTGTAGTTACCGATTGAGTGCCTATAATTGTAAATTCATCTCGACCACTGGTACCCACGACATGACCATTTTCCGCATTATCAATGTTAGTAAAAAAGATACCAGCCGTCGTGACATCCTTATTAGTATCCGATAATAACCACTGTTGATTTTCTAGACCCAGTACTTTATCAATACCATCACTAGCAATAACCGATGTAATTTGATTGAATAGAATATTATTAATCTCGACTGATTGAGAATCTTTAATACTGTATAACCCCTCAATAGCTGCACCGTTCAATGTTCCTCCGCCCATATTAACAACTTTAAAATTGACAAACTCTGTGTTCAATACACTGAATGCATTCACGTTACTGACAAGATCGAGCGAGTTATTATTGTTTGCGATAAGATGAGCTGATGGACCGGTAGCGGTTATGACACCATTAAATTCAGCCATATCATCCACTTCAGAGATATTCAGGGTTTCTACAATATTGATAGCACTGCTACCCATAAGCTGACTTGCCGAAATTTCTGCCATTGATGCATCTATACCTGCCAGTACTGATAGATTAACAATCCCAGTTTCCAACCTTAATAATCCGGCGATGTTAATAGCTGAATTTATATTAATAGTATTGGCCGAAACTAATTTCAGAGAATTCACGCTGTCACTTTCGATTGCCGAATCAAAGCTAATCTGATTACTTGCACTAAGTTTGACCGCACTGGTATCTAACAAATGGTTAACTGTACTCGCGGTTAAATTACTTTCAGAAGCCTCACTAAAATCCAAACCGCCATCAACTACTATACCTTCCCCATCGGCAATAACAGCAAGAGAGTGAGTCTCCAGCCTCAACTCACCTACCTCACCTTTAGCAGCCGTTGAATTTACATTACCATTAAAAACCAAATGGTCCTTAGCAGAGATATAAATACTACCGCCATTGCCACTAGAACTACCGCCCTGCGTTTCGACATTTCCGAAATAACGAATTGTATTTTCAGACCCTATTTCAATCTCGCCCCCATCACCAGCGGTACCCGCATTAGCTGTAATTTGAGTATTTTCTCCGATATACACGGCCTCAGCATTTATGGCATCAATACCCTCACCCTGATTACTACTGCCTATTCGTATCGTCCCACCTCTTTGATCGCCATTGGCATTAATAATCCCATTCTCAGTCATCCCTACTTGCTCACCAAGAAGGTCAATATGACCTCCGCGACCACTTGTACTACTTACATCCAGTAACCCTGAATGAATGACTTCCTTACCCGCAATAATAATTCGACCTGCTTGCAGGTCATTCGGGGCTGCTAAATCAGAAGCTATAAGTGTGCCGCTATTTTCAATATTGCCATTGGATTCCAGATGAATATTAGGGGTATCGGTCAAAGACGTTATATTAAATCCTGTAGCTTTTACAATGCCAGAATTATTTATTGCTTTATCGAATAACTGGCTGGTAACTCGAGCAGAAATAGCCACTCGCCCAACCGCCATTAACTGGCCATTATTCTCTATCGCATTTTCCAACCCAAGCTCATTATTAATAACATCTCCATCAACTTTAACTCCCATGAACCCTTGCTCGTCAAATGTGAGCACGGCTTGATTTCCAGCCGCCAAATTAATATAGCCAAGTTCAGCTGTTATAAGGCCATTATTAATAATGGACTCACCAATAAAGGTAACACCACTAGCAGCTTGAATAGTGCCATGATTAATAATCACACCTTGATTTTCATCTATATCACTAAATACAAATTCACCATTTAAAAATTCTTCTTTCACCATCGATAAGCTACTAACAATTAAATCAGCGGTATTAATTTGAGCACCACCACCAAAGATCAAACCTCGAGGGTTAATTAGTATTACTTTTCCATTGGCTTTAATTGTGCCATTTATTGCACTTGCGTCATTTTGTAAGATATTATTCAATACAATTGAGCTGCTGCTAGGCTGATCAAAATTTACAATTTCATCACTGTCTAAATTAAAACTATTCCAATCAATAATGAGGTTTTCAGACTCCTGGGTTATATTTGTCGTAATGTCTTGCGTGCTAATTACCGCTGTGCCACTGGTAACATTCCCGCCCAGAGGGGCTGCATCTACATTTATTGCAAAGAATACACTCGTGATAAAAGTAAGCAATAATGCCAACCTAGCCAACAATAAATCAAAAAGTATAACGAACATTTATAAGCCCCTTACCATTCTCACCGTTATCTAAAAATTGATAGTCATCTTCAGAAAATTTCTTATCCACAAAAGACAAGCTTGAATCAATGACTAAGTTTCTTCGCCAATAATATCTTATGAGCCCGCCATAACCGCTAACTTCAGCACTAATGGGGGTGGCTGAAGCAAACCCATTTAATCTTGCGAACGCTTTTTCATAAAACAATCCAACATCAAGCTTATGAATACCCGCTGAGTTTCTAGAAGATAAGAGGTTAAATAGATCGCTAGTTAGCTCGATATTGCCATATAGCCCCGAGTCACCTAAAAAGACTGATGAGGTAAATGCCTTTACCTTATCTGGGCCGCCGATGCCAAACTGCTCATAACTGGGCAGTGATTTGTCGCTATAACTGCCTGAGATATAGAATGACAATTTTGATTTTAACCGCCGACTTAATACCATTAATGTACTGGTATTAATCGATGTACTGATCTTGACAAACTCCTGATCAAGACTTACTTCATCAGCATCACTGACTTTCCCCCAAGCCCCTTGAGTATCTATGAGTGCGGCTGTTTTAATAGAATTCATCAAAAAATCCACATGAAGTCCCAAAGAGAATACCTCTGAGATTTCTTTTCTTTCTACAATGGTTGGCTTTGGGTCTATTCTAAATTCAGAATTCACCAGTGCCGTTTTTTTATTCGCCTGTAAATCCAGCCGCACATTGATATCTTTATTGGTGACGAGGTATTGCTTGATTGATATTCCTGCATTTTCAGATTCACCTTCGACGATGAAAGGAATATTACCGCCTAAATCTTTTAGCGCTGAATAGATATTTTGTTCATAAGAGAGCCCTAGGTAGGTACTCGGTAATACGATTGGAAACTGGTAGTTCAAATATCCCAATTGTGTATTATCAGGATTAAAACCATATAAATAACCCATTGTCAGATTATCGCCGTAGCCTAATGGGTTATGCCAATCTACCGATGTTAAGGCGCGATTCTCACCGGTAAGTTTTGAACCGTAGTTATCGCTAACCAGCGAAACATTTCCCCAGCTCTTATCAACGTCAACAATCAAGTTTGTCTCACCAGGATTATCTCCAACTTCAAAAAATCCTGATTTAACAGATAGACCAGGTAATAAGCCAAGTTTAAAATATGTGTCTGATATATCAGCCTTTACCCCACGACCGAGATAAGATTTGAATATACCTGAGATTACTTCATCACTATAAACTAAACCACTAGCGCTATTTAGCTTCACCTTACCTAATACGCCACTCTGCGCAGATAAATAGACAGTACCATTGGTCTTGGAGAAATCTTGCTGTGGCACATACACAGTTGACATAATAAAGCCTTGATCACGATAAAATGCTTTTAATTTGTCAGCAATTTCACCCAAGCGATTAAAGGTTATTCCTCGTGTCCGATAAAGCTCAGCTAGATGCTTACTTAGCATACGACTTTGCTCATTATTCAACTGGCCACCACCCGACTTGTAATACAGCTTTGAGACCTTGTCCGCTAGTAAAACCAGCATTCCTTCAGAAAAACCATTGACACCCATAGGGTTGTAGTTTGTTTTTTCCTTTAATTCTCTAGCCAATATTTTTCTAGCGTTCGCAGCTATCCCTTGCATACCACTATCAGAAGAATGATTAATTTTAATGTCATTAACCCAGAGCATCTCAGCTTGAGCAGACCGGCTATCTATTCGATTAAAACAGCCCAGAAAATCGATATCAGAATCTTCATCAAACTCTTCAATGACAACCAACTTAATTGATAGTATCGGCTTATTGATTACTCGTTCCCACTGGAACCTAACGGGGCAATTAATCTGAGAGATGTAATAATTTTCAATTCTTTTAGAAACAGCCGCTAGGTGCTCATTCATTGATAATAAACTAGCCACAGCTTCAACTGACTGAAATTCTGATCTAGCGGCATCTAGCTTAGAAAAATTAACTTCATAGGCAAGATTAAAGAGTTCTGTTAATTGATGGGCAGGTAAGCGAGTATTCTTTTCCATCACGATTTCTGAAAACAAATTAATTAAAAATCTAGAAAAATTCATAAGCTCCCGACTATGTTGCTTCGCCGGTACGTTATCATTATGGATTTCTTTGATAATCCTAGGTGCCAGCTGATAAAATCCAAAACCAGAAGAATCAGTTTCAACATAGCTCTCTAGGTATAAGTCCCAACCTTTATAACTACCAATCTGAAGGTTTGTTTCTAACTCAGGGATATCATTAATAATATGAGCAGTAGAATCTATTGCCCATAGTGGCTGTGCAGTCATCATCCATAAAATGCAGCACGCATATATATACTTCACATTACGTCCTATTTATTTTAATACTATCTTTCTAATGACTCTGAAACCTGTCACAGCACCATCTTCTGATCGATATTGACTTAATTCCTCCAATCCACAATTTTCCATGGGAGTAAGTTTCGATCCTCCTGCCACTCGATAGCGAGAACCATCTTTAACAATCTCTTGTGCATTACCAATGTGATTCACTAGCCCCCAGCTATTTTCTTTCCCTATATCGACAGGTAATAGACGAACACCCTTGACCAAACCACGTGAATTTAACTGACAGTTCCTATCATTATCTAGCACTCCTCCTCTCCCCCTTGCAGAATAGTCCCACTCTGAGTGACTAGGCAGCCGGTAACTAAACCCCGTTTCTTTATTGAGCCATGCGATATAAGAGCTAATACGCCCCAGAGAATAACCTACCGCAGGCAACATAAAGTCTTTTTCTTTAGGAATATCACATTGCTTCTGGCGACAATAAATAGCCATCTGCCCCTGAGTTACTTCATACTTCCCAATAGCAAAGATACCGGATGACTTACTGCGTATTACGACAAGTTCAGGACCTGTACTGCCAGAGTTATTAATGAGTCTATCGGAGCAAGTATATCTTCTTCCTTTACCCGCAAAGTTAGGATTACAGGAATCGAAGGGGCGAATAGTAATGTTCGACAATGCCGTGGCGTAACTCGGAAATAGCTTCCTTGCCTTAGCCAAAACAACAACAGCTTCTTTTGGATCCGTTTCTCCGTACAGGCGAATACATTGGCCTAAACTTTTAACATGAGATTTATTGGCCGTACTAACTTCACTCCTAAGCGAACGATATTTTTTATTCAACAAGGTAAGTTTTCGCTGCAATACTTTCATATCATAGCTAAAACCACTACCTGCTGTGGATAACTGTTCTGTACAAGATGAAACGTGCCGAGCGGCCGATTCATTATAAATTTCATACGACTTGTAATTTTCTTGGCGCAGCAACTCTTTGTCCTGCCCCTTTTTTGCTTTCCAATTTTTAGCCAATAGAGCTTGCACAGAAGTTATTTCGTTATTTCCGCTGTAATACTGTCGTGCTAAAGCAATCAATTTTTTAGCTGATGGATAATCTTCAACGTATATCTCATCGCGAGCTTTTGCCAGATATACATTTGATACTTTCTTGTGATAGCCATTCAACCAAATCTCCGTTGCCTGCTTACTCACTTCAAAATCATCTAAGGCCTTACTTATAATTGGCTTAATATATTCTTCAGGGTGCTTTAAAGAGACGACAGAAATCCACTCGTTATTGACATAGATAGATTCCAGAGACGATATATCACGGGTAACAGAGAGCTGCCACTCCAAACTATCGGCTGCAGACGATACAAAGGCATGCTCATCCAAACGTTTTTTCAAGCGAATTGCATCTTGCTCATACTTATCAAAACCTTGCTCTATATCTAACTTAGTATTTTCTAGGTTTTTATTTTTGATCCGAGATATCTCTACCTGCTTCTCTGCTGCTAACCTTTGAGCATTAACAACTTCCTGCTCTGCTAATAGGGCCTGCTCTTTAAGCTGTATATCTTGTTGCTGCTTGTAATAAAGCCCACCACTTAAAAATAACGCTATAACAAGAAGTGAAAGCGAAATTTTAACAGCTGTACTGATCTTATTTCTTTCGGGCAAAAAGTCATTTAGAAATTCATCGACTGTTTGATAGCGGTCTTTGCGATCTATGGCAATCGATTTCCTTAAAGCTCGCAACTGATTGCGCTTCATACCTTCAACAATAGGAAATTTAAGTCGATGATCCACAACTTTATTAGAAGGTGTTTTTCCGTAAGGGTGTTTCCCAGTAAGTACCTCATAAGCGACACACCCCAAGGCATAGACATCATCACTTTTACAAGCATCTTGTCCGTCATGCATTTCTTTACTGGCATAGGCAGGGGTTAGTGCATTTAAAGTTGAAGCATCAAACATTGTATTGTCATTATCAATACCCGCACTCTCAGCTGCATTGAAAGGCCCAGTTCCAATTTCGGAGACCGCTCGTGCGATACCAAAATCAAATACCTTAGCGACCTTATCATCGGTATAGAAAATATTACCTGGTTTAAAATCAGAGTGAACAATATTATGTTTATGCGCTTCCGCTAAAGCACCACCAACCTGGCGGATAATACTTAACGCATCTTCACGTTCCAACCCTCTCTTTTTACGCTTAATGATGTGGTTTAGATCTTCGCCCTTTAATAGCTCCATCGTCATATAGACGGTTTCACCATCACGATCAAAGTCATATACCCTTACAATATTTGGGTGGGCAAGCTTTTGACTTTTTTGTGCTTCACGCTGCAATGCTATGAATGCCGTAGGGTGTTCTTTGAAAGCTTCATTTAATAACTTTAAAGCTACCCAGGGATTTTTATCCTGAGCTTCTACCTTTCTTAAATCCTTGGCTCGGTATACCGCACCCATTCCTCCAGTACCTAACTTAGAAGCTAGCAGGAATCTTTGATTGATTATTTTGAGCTGTTTGTTTCTACTTTTTAATCCTCTAACTTCTAAATTTGTTCTATTTATCGCATCCGTTAAAGAGGTACTCGTCGAAGAACTAGTTAAATCAGATGTAGAATAATCAGACACATCCAGTTCTTTTGCATTAGAAACATTACTAGAGAGATCAGAGGAAGAGGTAGTCTTTGCAGAACTGGGGGAAATACGAGTCAGTTCATCATCATGCTGAACAGCATCACTTTTACTTTGAGCACTTACTCGCCTCTTTCCTTGCGCAAGCTGTGTTGCATCTTCTGAAATTATATTTTCTTCGGATGATTTCAAAGTTTTCTTAACAAGAATTGTACAATCATCCTCATCAATATTTATTTCATTTTCTATTTCATTTTCTATTTCATCTGACACATCAAAACTTCCCTTTTTGAATAGCCTAATACTCAAGCATTAGATAAAGCACTAGATACAAGCATTAATCATCACTTGCATAAAAAATCGCAGGAACAATAACAGATTTTAAAACGGGAATATAATTATTATTATCCTACTTAAACAATTTACACATTTGATAATATTTTAAAATGTTAACATTCACATTTAATGCTATCATTGCGAAAATTATTTATCCTACCGACTCGGTAGCGCACTACTTTATAAGTGAAATGGATTTCATGAAGTTAATTTTTAAAATTATTAGTAATCCTGAAAATGGAGTTCCGTCAGATATTTGTAAGGTTTTTGACTCAACCTTATCCACAATTGGCCGCAGCCAAAATTCTGACTGGATCCTTCCAGATCCTGAGCGATTCATTTCTTCAAAGCATGCAGAAATACATTTACGTAATAATATATTTTACATAAAAGACATAAGTTCCAATGGAATCATTAACGCCGAGTCGAATGAAGCAATAGGTAAGAATCAAGAACTACCGATATCCAATAATCAAAAATTTTTAATTGGTGAATATTTAATTCAAGCAGAGCTTGAAAGCTCCGCCAGCCAAGTAATTGATCCCGCTAGCCAAACCATTGCCGACGAACATGCTCAATGGGAAAATCAGATGGATGATTTTTGGGGAAATAGTTCAGATCCACTGGATTTACTTGCCTCCAATCAACCAAAGACAAATAATACATCCGATATTCATGAAGCCATCCCTTCCCTAGCCAATGCAATCGAGCGAACACCCGCCTTTAAGCAAGCAATGAGTTTCGCGCCGACCGACCCTAGCTCTACTGCTGATACGAACCTCTTTGAAAGTGACTTGAACCATGAAACAGGAAGCAGTTCGGGAATTCCAGAAAACTGGGATAATACAAGCTTCTCACTCCCTGAAAAAGTAAGAGCAGAAGCCTCGATTACCAAACCTGTAATACTTAACCCCATAATACCTGAGCCTTCAAATCACGAGATGAGTGAAGATGATGCCTTCTTCGAAGGATTAGAAACCGATAATTTCTTTGCTGAAGAAGTGAATACCGATATTGGCACACCCGTACACGCGGAGGTATTGCACGAACAAGCGATACAAAAACCTGCAACTGCTATAAAAGCACCGGCAAAATTCACTCGGCCCGAAAGTACACGGCCACGTAAAAGGCAACCTAGCACTCCGACGAACTCTAATAATAAATTACTAGATGCAGCCAAGGCCGCATTTAAACAGCAGGGTGTAGACGATAAATTATTAACCGAAGAGAGCGCTCTACAATGGTTAGAACTTATGCCCACTGTCATACAGGGGACGCTTGATTTACTACAAGCTCGTGCAGCCATTAAAAACGAATTTAGAGTGAGTAAAACATTACTGAATACATCAGAAAATAATCCATTAAAATTTTCGGTCAACGCTGAAGATGCGATTCTTTCATTATTTCACCAGAATCGTCCTGGGTTTCAATCTGCCCAACCAGCATTCGAACAAGCTTTCTCAGACATTAATATGCACCAGTCTGCTTTATTACACGGTGTTCGAGTCGCGATGATGGGGTTATTAAAACAGTTCGATGCTGAGTTATTGGAAAAAGAATTCACCAGCAGCCAGCAAAGTACCAATTTCTTAGACAAGCTTGGATCATCTAAAGCTGCTCAAGCAAAGCTCTGGCAACAATATAAAGAACTTTATAACAATGAATACAAGATTGATTCCGATGACAGCTTTCAACGCATATTTGGTGAAAATTTTGCAGATGCATATAGCGAATTTAGTTCAGATGTTTAGTTTGGGTTATTAATAATGAAACATATTCCAACGAGTATTTCTCTCGCACTCCCTCTCTTAATCATGGTATTGCTTTCAGGCTGCACCATTATCAAGAAGCCAGGTGTCGATGCACACTTTGAGATCATTACTTCTGATTATATTAACCCAGATGATTATGGTGATAGCCGTCCTTTAAATATTACGTTGTTCTATTTAACCGATTCGAGTGAGTTCCTAAAAGCTGATTATTATGATTTATTTGAAGCTGAAAAAACCCCCTTGGCTGGAACCTTGATCTCAAAATCTAATATTTTAGTACTACCTAATGACCATAAAAAACATACTGAAGAAGTTTCTAAACAGGTAGGGGCGATTGGCGTGGTTTACCAGTTTAGGCAATTGGAAGAATCGCAATGGCTCGCACTGATCCCAACCCCAGAAACCTGCTTTTTTGGAATCAATTGCAAATCCATTTTGCACAACTCTAAAATATTTATCTCAATTGATGAGCTAGATACTAAAACTAAGTTAGTTGATTAAATTATGTCTAGAGAAAACAAGGTATTATGGACCGAAGGGTTATTTATAAAACCTGCACATTTCCAACAAAATGATCGCTATTTTGAGTCCTATATAAATAAAGTAAGACAGTTAAGCGGCCCTTATGGTTGGGGGTTCGACGAACTTACCCTAGACAGTCAATTACTAGAACTGGGGAAAATTTCGATTAAATCAGCTTCAGGAATTATGCCAGACGGTACACCGTTTAATATTCCAGAAGAAGACCCATCTCCAGCACCGATCGATTTAAAAGAAGGGATGATTAACCAGCAGGTTTATCTATGTTTGCCCATCCGATCTAGCGAAGTCGAAGTCTTTTATCCTGATTCTGAGCAAGGGCTACAACGCTATACCTCTAAAAGCCTCGACGCCAATGACTCGTCAAGTAATCGTCCCAATAATACAACGCTTATGATTGGGGGTTTAAGATTCAATATTTTATTAGAAGATGACTCTCGCTCGCACTATAGCTGCTTGGCTATCGCAAAGGCACTTGAGTGCTCTAAAGACAAGAAAATTAGTTTTGATACTAGTTTCATACCGCCATTAATCAATTGCCAAGCCGATGATAACTTATCAGATCTCTTGGTGATGACTAAAGATTTATTATGCCAACGTGGCTTAGATCTCAGTGGGCGTATTTCAGCAAGCGCTTCGGGCTCGGGTGGTGTTGCCGAAGTTGAAGATTTCTTAAGCTTACAACTCGTCAACCGTTTTACACAATTAATGCATCACCTAACCACACTACCTAGGCTTCATCCTGAGCAAGCCTATCAACACATGGTAATGCTCGTCGGTGAACTGGCTTCGTTCTCTGAAAAGCGAATTATGCCTGAGCTTAATGGCTACCGTCATGAAGATATCGCTACGACTTTCGCTCCGTTATCACATTTAATTAAAGACAGCCTATCATCGTTATCGACCAAGGCTCGCGCCTTCAATATTCCACTAAAAGATCCAAAATATGGTATTTACCGCGCCATACTTGCTGATCCACACATTGTCGATAGCGCTACTTTTGTTCTTACTGTTAATGCCGATATCCCCAGTGACGAAATACAAAAAAACTTCACTAACTTAGTAAAAATCAGCTCCATAGAAAAGATTCGCGAACTCATAATGGTCAGTTTACCAGGTATTAACTTGAAACTTTTACCCTATATGCCAAGGGAACTGCCCTACCATGATGGTTTTATACCATTTGAACTTGATCGTAATTGCCAAGCTTGGCAAGACTTAAAAAATTCTACCGGCATGGCCATTCATATTGGTGACCAAGTGCCCGGCCTAAAACTGCAACTTTGGGCTATTCAAAGGTAATAACTATGAGCCAGGATGATCGTTTTTTTCAGGATAGTAATGTCGCTGATGATGAAGACCGCACCGTCTTTATCTCGCGACCTGCTAGTAATAGACAGAGAAGCAGAGATAGCAATAGAGAGGGCAGCCAGCCTAACCGTATGATGAATCATCAGCACGCTGCACAGCCGACGAACTTTGAATCTCAAAATACGCCCGAACTGTCTTTGCAATCTGATGTTAATGCCATTGTTTCTGCGGCTACCCCGCTATTAACACTCGGTATAAACGTGCGCTCCATGAGTCATCACCCTGACCCTAAAGCTCTGTACCAACAAATCGCCGACAATTTAAAAACCATTGATCTTCAGCTGAAGAATCAGGGCTTAGCGAAAGAATCCATCATTACTGCGCGTTACATAATTTGTGCATACTTAGATGAGATGGTCATGTCGACCCCTTGGGGTGGGCAAAGTTTATGGGCGACTAGAAACCTTTTGATGACATTTCATAAGAATAATCAAGGTGGCGCACAGTTTTTCGAAATCATTAAACTTCTAAATCAAAGCCCAGCAATGAACATCGATTTAATCGAGTTATGCTACCTTGTTTTAGAACTAGGATTCCAAGGTCGATATCGAATTAGCGAAACCGGAGGTATGGAAATTTCGAGTATAAAAGATAACTTACATCAAATTATCTCTACCTACCGTCCCGCACCGTTAAAACAATTATCCAACCATTGGCGAGGCGCGGTTAATAAAGATAAGAAAGTCCTGTCGGGTAATAGTCGTCTTATTATAATCGCAGGACTTTCCCTTTTAACTGGGATATTGCTTTTTGTCGTACTGTTAACCCTAATTAATCAGCAATCAGACCCTATTGCAGTTAAAGCGGCCATGGTTGCCAATAACTTACAACCCATCGTCA
>Ga0209396_1002726_pt1 | contig 18331 bp, 17 predicted proteins | sample GOMGulsemesocosm_6_FD_184638 | JGI IMG/M metagenome (GOLD analysis project Ga0209396, IMG submission 184638) | Methane-oxidizing microbial communities from mesocosms in the Gulf of Mexico - GOM8C Gulf of Mexico (SPAdes) (version 2) | ecosystem: Environmental > Aquatic > Marine > Cold seeps...
AGAATCTAAGGGGACTTTTGCTAACAGTCCGATACCTTGCTGTTGTGCTTGATCAAAGGCACTGGATACATCTTGAAAAAGAATATTAAAAAATAGTTCAAAGACTTGGCTTTGCGTATTTTCCATCAGCAATTGCATCTCTTGTGCACTATCTACCGATGCGCCGTAGGCACGGATTTTCCCTTGAGCTTTTAATTTATCTAAAGCGAGATAAGTCTCTTCACGTAACAGTTGATCTGCTGGTGGACTGTGCATCAGTAATACATCGATATAATCAGTTTGTAATCGCTTTAAACTATCTTCTATTGAAAGTATTAGCCCCTTTGCTGAAAAGTCACATTGCCAATCTGGGCTATAACCAAATTTGCTACAAATAACTGCCTTTTGCCGCTGGCCTTTTAAAGCCTGCCCCAACAATGTTTCACTTTGTCCCATGTTATAAGGGGGAGCGGTATCAAATAAATTACAACCATTTGCTAAAGCGTGGTGTACCAAGGCAATGGACGATTGCTCATCTCCACCGTTCCAATCGTTTTGATTACCTAATTGCCAGCAGCCAAAACCAATTTCGCTTACTTGTATGCCGGTATTGCCTAATGCTCGATAATTCATATTACTTTCCTTAGTGTTTAAGCGTGTTCAAGTTGTAATAATTGGCTTTGTACATTAATTTTGGCTAACTCTTCTGAGCTAATTTTTACCTCTGCTGCTGGTATTAATTCAACTAATTGCTGTGCATTACGCGCACCAATAATAGCGCCAGTGCTCGCTGGGTGTGAGAGTGTCCAAGCAATGCTTAACTGTGCCACAGAACACTGCTTTTCAGCGGCTAGCATTTTTAGAAATGCGATAAATTGCAAGTTACGCGTAAAGTTGGGCTCTTGAAAATGATGGCTTTTATGGCGCCAGTCGCTTTTATCTAGCTGTTCCAAACGTTGCTTATTCATATTGCCACTGAGTAAACCATTAGACATCGTTGAGTGGTGAATACAGCCGATATTATTTTCTAAACACCAAGGTAAGTTTGCAGGTTCAACTTCACGATTTAATAGTGAGTAAGAGGGTTGGTTAGCGGTAATTGGCTCAATACTATTAACAAGTTGCATTTGTTGCTTATTAAAATTGGAAACACCAAGGTATCGAATTTTACCCTGTTTTTTAAGTTCGCTCAGTGTTTGCCAGGCTTCTTGTATTTGTGTGTTATTACCCGGTTTGTGAATTTGGTACAGATCAATGCACTCAACCTGTAATCTCTTTAAACTATTTTCTAGCTCTTCTATGAGTGACTGTTTGCTTAAGTTGATTGATAGTTCACTTTTCCCTTGCTGCCAGCGTATGCCGCATTTGCTAAAAATTAACGGTGTGATGGTTGCTTGTTTTAGTGCTTTGGCGATCACTTTCTCTGCATTGCCTAAACCGTAAGCAGGTGCTGTATCAATCCAGTTAATGCCAGCCTCTAAAGCTGCGTGAATACTATTAATAGAGTCTTGTTGTGATTGTTTCCCCCAACCCCAGTCGCCAATGTCACCACCAATTGCCCAGCTACCTAACCCTAATTGAGAGATAGCTAAATCCGAGTTGCCTAGTCTTTTTCTGTGCATAATAACCTCCTGTTTCTTAAGCTGAAATTACTTAACGGATAAACAGGATAAAGGTTAGAGTTAACTCTAAGTCAAACGATTTTTTATGGAATTATCGTTACGATTTTTAAGTTTGTTTATTGTTAATATTAATCCCCCTGCCAATAACCCCCACAGTAACGAATTAATACCCAATACATTAATATTGGAAGCGCTGATCAAAAAAGTAACAAAACTGGCTTCGCTGATCACACAGGATGTTTTCATTACTTCATACAGGCTACTTTTCACGGTGTTAATCAGTGCAATACCGGCTAAGCCAATAATAAATTCACTGGGCAAGTCATCAAATAACACCATCAATGAACCCGCTAATAGCCCCATTAATAGATAAAAAACACTCGCCATTACCACCGCCCAATAGCGTTGTTTAGCTTGTTTATGCACTGTGTCACTCATGCAAATAGCAGCAGTGATGGCGGCTAGATTGATCGCATACACGCCAAAGGGCGCTGCGATACAGTTCACCAATCCAGTAATCGTTAAGATTGCTGAGGTAGGCGTGTCGTATTGATGTACTTTTAACACGGATAACCCCGGCAGGTTTTGCGATAACATAGTAATAATAAACAGTGGCAGTGCGATAGAGGTTATTGATGCGACATTAAAAGTTGGTTGGATAAAGACTAATTCGGTTGCGGTAAAAGTAGTAGGAAAAGTCATATCTGCAAACAAAGCGAGGGTGGAAATAGCGATAATTAATACAAATAACATGCTATATCTTGCGAATAATCGATTACTAATTAGATAAGTAATAAACATCAGTAGGATCAGTAATGGCTGTGTATTCGCTTGATTAAAGAGGTTGATGGTGAAATTAACCAATAATCCTGCAAGCATGGCAGAAGCCAGTTGTAGGGGGATTTTATTCATCAACTTGGCAAACAAACCGCTGGCACCAGATAAAAAAATCAACAAGCCCGATACCATAAAAGCGCCAATCGCTTCATTGAGGTTAAAGCCTTGCACACTTGCTATGAGCAAGGCCACACCGGGTGTTGACCAAGCAATTAGAATAGGAATTCGGTAAGTCAGTGATAACAGCGCCGAGGTGAAGGCTAGGCAAATACCCAATGCAAATATCCAACTGGCCACTAAGTCACTATTGCCGCCTAAATTAATCACACATTGATAAATCAGCGCAATTGAGCTTGCAAAACCAATCAGCACACTGATAAAGCCTGCCACGCTGGCATTGATAAATTGATTGACTAATTTCATTAAAATCCCGACAATAAAACCCACGTGCGTTTTAACGCACAAATAAACAAGGTAACATTGACCGTTATAACGCACAAGTGGATATGAACATTATATGCAAAATTCAATTTCTAAAACTGTTGCAATTCAGCTTAAACAAGCACGTACAGATAAGGGCTGGAGCCTGGATAAAACTAGCCAGCAATGTCAGGTTTCTAAAGCGATGTTAGGCCAAATAGAGCGACAGGAATCAAGCCCTACGATTGCGCGCTTGTGGAATATCGCTACTGGGTTTGAATTACCCTTGTCTTATTTTTTTACTGAGTCTGTTGCGAGCATTAACAATGAACAAGGCATTGAAATTAAAACACTGTTTCCCTTTGATAAACAAACACAAATAGAGGTGTTTTCATTAACTTTGCAAAGCCAACATGAGCAGCTTTCTAAGGCGCACAATAATGGTATTGTCGAGCATGTGATTGTTATTAATGGTGAGATGCAATGCCTTATTGAGGGAAGCTGGTTAACATTAAAGCAAGGAGAAACTACCAAGTTTAATGCTAACCAAGCACATGGTTATCGCAACTGTTCGACGCAACCATGCACCTTCCACAATATTATTAGCTACCCCAAATAGTCTTTAAACATGGGCTTGTAAGTAAATTAACAAAGCTTAATGGCTGTAGGTTGCAACTCAAACTGCATTAATGCCTGTTGAGAAATTACTTGGCGAATGCAAGTTGCTTCACCACCATTAATTAATATTTCACTAATAATAGGTCTGCTATTGTAGCTATTGCACATCACTGCACTATAAGCCCCACTATATAAAAAGCAGAGAATATCACCTGCTTGTAGTTGTGCTGGCAAACTCGCTTGTTTCTCAAAAGTATCGGTACTTTCACAAATAGGGCCGACCACATCAAACTCAGTATCATTAGCACTCATTTGCTTCACTGTGATTAATGGGTGGCGCGCTTGGTATAAAGCAGGTCGCATTAAGTCATTCATGGCGGCTTCTACAATCACAAAATCACGATCTTGCGTTTTTTTAATATAAGTAATGGGCGTTATTAATAAACCTGCGTCGGCAACAATCGAGCGACCCGGTTCAATACTAATTGAGCCTGACCAGTCTGTTAACTTTTCAGTGATAGCCAAAGCAAACTGTGAAAACGAGAGTGAAGCTTGTTGCCCATAACTAATACCAAAACCACCGCCCAAATCGAGGTGGGTTAAGTTAAACCCTTGTGCATTCAACTCGCTAACTTGCTCAAGTAACTTATCAATCGCCTCCAGATAAGGTGTTGTTTGCTGAATTTGTGAGCCAATATGCATCGCCAACCCCATCATTTTCACCCTTGAATTTTTCGCTAAGTGCATCATCGGTTCGATGCAATCAAGACTGATGCCAAACTTATTACCTTTTGCACCGGTAGTAATGTTTTGGTGAGTATCAATGCTCACTTCCGGATTGGCTCTGATCATTGCTGAAACGTTTTTTTCTAGCACTTTACTGACACGTATTAACAGCACTAATTCTTCAAATGATTCTATATTAAATTGCCCCACGCCAAGGTTAATCGCCTCGTATATCTCATTTTCTGTTTTACCGACACCAGAAAAAACAATGTGTTGGGCACTAAAGCCGGCTGCTAGTGCGCGTTGCATCTCGCCAATTGAAACAATATCTACCGCTAAACCTTGTGCTGCAATTAGCTTTAAAATCGATAAATTACTGTTGGCTTTCATCGCGTAATGAATTTTAAAGCGAGCATCAGCAAAGGCGAGTTTGCACTGTTGGATATTATTAATAATGGCTGCTTGGGAATAACAGTAAAATGGGCCAGATACTTGCTCTGAAAGTTGCTGTAATGAAACGTTTTCCATAAACAGTGTTTGTGTCTGATAGCTTAGTTGTTGTGTTAACTCAGTCATTACTTTCTCCTTGAAGTTGTTATTAGATAATAAATTGAAAGCAGTTTTAAATTTGTCGTTAATAGGGGGCAAATTAACGTTTTTTCAGTGAATTTATCGGTTTAAATGTATTGGCAAGGCATTTTGTTTTACAGTATGAAATGCAAAAATAAAGGTGAAAGCATGGACAAGTTTGACCAACAAATTATTGAATTATTAACTGAGAATTCACGTCGTTCAATTGCAGGTATTGGTGAGAGGGTAGGGCTTTCACGGACGGCTGTGAATGATCGTATTCAACGTTTACAGCAAAATGGAGAAATTGAAGCCTTTACTGTTAAGCTAAAATCAGTTGATAGTCGCGAGTTGATTTCTGTTTATTTTCAACTGACTTTCCGGCCTTTTGAAGTTAATAAAATAGCTCCGCAATTGAAAAGTATTCCTGAGTTAAAACAAGCACATAGTTTAACGGGTGATAGTGATTTAATCCTCTATTTACAAGCCGATTCAATGTTACGCATTAATGAGATAAGGGAACAATTGAGCCAACTTGAAAATTTAGATAAAGTGCAAACTCTCACTGCGTTACAAAAGATCATTTAACTGATCTTTTGTCACTAGCTTGTATGCTGAGTTATCCACACTTCATGTAATGCTCAAAACTTAATGTTGCATTTGGGTTGCTACCGCAAAACGGTTCCACGCGTTGATCATAATAATTTGCATCATCACCTGTGCAAGTTGTGCTTCACCTAAAGCTTGTAAGGCAGCTTGGTAGGTTTTATCAGTCACCCCTTTTTCACCTATAGCGGTCATTTCATCGGTTAATAACAGCACCGCTTTTTCTGTTTCATCAAATAGGGGTGACTCTTGCCACGCTGCGATAGCAAATAACTTGTTACTATCAACGCCGCCTTCTAATGCCGCTTTACTGTGCATGTCGATGCAATAAGCGCAACCATTGCTCATGGAAGCACGCATCTTGATAAGCTCTTTTAATTCCGCGCTAATCGTGGTTGTGGATAAGTAGTTTTCAATGCCCATCATAGCGTCCAGTGCTAAAGAGTCCGTTTGTGCGATATTAATACGATTTGTCATGATGTATTCCTTAATTGTTAATGGACAGCTATTATGTATAAATGCATTTGTTAGGTGAATGGTTATTAAAACTGAAATAGCTTTGCGTAAAACGCAAAAATAAAAAGAGGGTGCTATGTTAGAATGGATTAAAGTATTTCAGCAGGTCGTTGATTCAGGAAGCTTTTCACAAGCGGGACAGGTGCTCAATATGGCACCTTCTTCAATTGCACGTAATATTGATAATCTTGAGGAAAAGCTACAAACAAGCCTGTTTAAGCGCAGTACAAGACAGCTTATTCTCACCGAAGAGGGCGAGTATTTCCTTAAACAAGGCACTAAGCTGGTGGATGATGCTGAGCAGTTGTTAGCGGATATGCGCGGTAGCAACCAAACGCCACAGGGGCGATTACGCATATCTGTATTTGAAAGCTTTGGAAATATGGTGATTGCCCCTTTATTGCCGGCTTTTTTAGCACGTTATCCAGACATCAAAGTAGAGTTGGACTTGGATAATAAAGTCGTTGATCTTAATAGTGAAAATATCGATATTGCCATTCGTATTGGTCAGCCACAGGACAGTAATTTAAAGGCGCGTAATTTACTCACTAATAGGACGAAATTAGTTGCGACACCTGCCTATTTACAGCAATATAAAAATATTAAAAAACCACAAGATGTCGCAGTACATAACTGTTTATCGATAAGCCATGAACGACAAAGTACACAATGGTGTTTTCAGCAGGGTAAGTTACAACATCAGGTGACAGTAAAGGGCAACTTTACGTCGCGTGGAGGCTCGGCGTTATTGAATGTTGCCTTAAAAAATGGAGGCTTATTATTAGTCTCAAGTTGGATAGTGCAACCCTATTTAGATAACCAGCAGTTGGTTGAGGTATTGCCTGAATGGGATGTTAATTATGTTCATTATGGGGACTTAAAAATATTCGCTATTTATAAATCGAGCCAATATCCTAAGCCACATATCCGTGCTTTTATCGACTATTTAGTTGAAAATTTAAAGATTAATTAAAGGAGAGAGCAACATGCAAAAGGAAGTGAAAACAAGGATCTTTACAGGCAAAGTGAAAACGCATGTTGGTTTACAAACCGCGATTAATAAACAAGCGGTGAGCGAAAGCATCTACTTGTCAGAGTTTGGTTTAAAGGGGGATCAATGTGCAGATGAAGAACATCATGGTGGCCTTGAGCGCGCTTTGCATCATTACCCGGCTGAGCATTATGCTTATTGGCAACAAAAGTATGGTAAAGCTAAACAGGCTTGGCAGATAGCGGGCATGGGGGAAAATATCAGCAGCCTTGGTTTAACAGAGCAGAACGTGTGTATTGGTGATCAGTTTCAATGGGGCGAAGCAATTATTGAAGTCAGCCAGCCACGCTCTCCTTGTTTTAAGCTTAACAAACATTGGGGACTTTCCCGCTTTGCCGTTGCGATGCAAAATAGTACGCGCTGTGGTTGGTTATTGCGAGTGATCAAACCCGGTATGGTTACTGCGAATGCCCCTTTATCACTAGTTAGGCGCGAAGCGAATGCCATGACCATTCAGCAAACTTGCGATATTTTCTTTGATCCTACTATCAATAAAACAGCACTGCAAAAGTTACAAAAGCAAAGCAAGTTGTCTAACAGCTGGTTAGAAAAAATAGAGTTACGTTTAAGCTCGGGGGAAATTGAATGTTGGTCTTTTCGTTTATTAGGACCTGTTTAATCGGGGCTGGATGAAAGACAAAAAAGCCGAGTTTACACTCGGCTTTTGAGATTATATGGCAGTTTGCAGTTAGCTCTGTAATAGACGCTCTGCAGTGCTTTTCACTCCAGGGTAGTCTTGCTCTGCTAACATTTCAGCAAGTTGTAATAACTTCTCACCTAATGCAGCATTTGTCGCCGCTGAAACATTAATATGTCCCATCTTACGACCTGCTTTTTGCTCTTTACCGTACCAGTGACTTTTAACATCGCTGATAGTCAGCACTTCAGGGCTAATTGAAGCCTGGCCTAATACATTGATCATCACACTTGGTTTTTGTAACTTGGTATCACCTAATGGTAAACCCGCTACTGCACGCATGTGGTTTTCAAATTGGCTACAAGCCGTGCCCTGTTGTGTCCAATGACCTGAGTTATGCACACGGGGTGCAATCTCATTAACCATTAACTGGCCATCTACGTCAAAGAACTCAATTGCTAACACACCCACGTAATCCATGGTTTTAGCTAGTTTATTAAAGGCATCAATCGCTTGTTTTTGAATGTTTTCATCAATTTCAGCGGCTAATGATAAAGTTAATACACCATCGGTATGCTGGTTTTCAGTGACCGGATAAATCGCAAGGTTACCTGCTTTATCACGTGCACCAATCACCGATACTTCACGGTCAAAGGGAATCATTTTCTCAGCAATAATACTGTGTGGGAAAGTCTCTGTGCCAGTCGCAATGAAACCTGCCATTTCAGCCCAAATCTGATCCACTTGATCTAATGATTTTAAACGCCATTGGCCTTTACCGTCATAACCTGCTTGGCATGTTTTGATAACTAACGGTAAACCTAATAAATCAACAGAATCAACAAGGTGCTGTTTTTCTGTGATCAGTTTATAAGGTGCTGAAGGTACGCCAGTTTTGTCGAGTAGCGCTTTTTCAATGCTACGGTCACCACCGGTTTTAATGGCTGCTTTACCCGGGAAGAACTTACCACTCGCACAGCAAAGGGCTAATACGTCATCGGGGATATGCTCAAACTCACAGGTGATCACATCAACAGAAGCAATTGCTTGCTCCAGTGTTTGTTCAAATGACTGTAAAGTTAGCGGATGAACAATCTTTTTTGAGCCAACGTCATAAGCACACACGTTTAAATCTAACGGTGCTGCTTCAAGGCTCATCATGCGTGCAAGTTGCCCTGCACCTAATACTAAAATGTTCATATTTAAACCGAAGGATCAGGGTTAGCTAAAATAGTATCAGTTTGGTTTTGACGGAATTCATCAATTTTTGCAAGTAGCTCTGGTTGCTGACAACCTAGAATTTGTGTTGCTAATAAACCGGCATTGGCAGCGCCTGCTTCACCAATTGCTAATGTACCAACAGCAACACCTTTAGGCATTTGGCAGATAGATAATAGCGAGTCTACGCCTTTCAGTGCTTTTGACTGAACCGGTACACCTAATACAGGTAGGCTAGTGAAAGCGGCTGCCATACCAGGTAAGTGCGCAGCACCACCAGCACCAGCAATAATCACTTTAATGCCACGGCTAGCAGCGCTAGACGCGTAATCAGCTAATAGTTGTGGAGTACGGTGTGCAGAAACAACACGTGTTTCATATTCAATACCAAAAGAATCTAACATGTTTGCAGCGTGTTCCATGGTCGGCCAGTCTGACTTTGAGCCCATAATAATACCAACTTTCATACATACTCCTGTGTAGGGTGGGGGTTAATTATATATCGTTCGATTTATGCGCGCGATTATACCCATGTGGCGTGTAAATACAAAGTTAGTAAGGGAAATTACAATAAACAGTCATTAGTTGATATCTGTTACCAATAACTTGGCTTATTGAGTGCAGCAACACAGCTTGTTTTGCCATTTACTGTGGGGATAGCTTGTTTAAGCAATGATTGGCACAACCAGCCTTCAGGGTAAGAGAGCGGTTGTGGTGCTTGGATCTGTTTTTCGCTTATCTGCTGGAAACCCACTTTACTATAAAAGTTAGGATCGCCATAGGTGAAAACAAGCTTTACACCCTGTAATTTAAGGTACTCTATACCATAGTTTATTAATGCTTGGCCAAGGCCTTTACCCTGTTGCTCAGTCGCTACGGCTACGGGCGAGAGGATATATGCTTTGCGGTTATCGGGTAGAGTAAGAGTGGTAAAGATAATCGCCGCATTGAGTTGATCCTCTTCTGTTGCAGTGAAAACAGTTATATCGTTGCTAGCAGTGCTACTCAGAAGGTTATTAACGAGTTGCCCAATGACCTTACCCTCATCAGTGCCTTCTGAATCGGAAAAGGTATTTAAAAACAGTTGCTGAACTGCCTCGGTATTCTTTGAAGTAAATAGAGAGCGTAACATTTAAACACCTTATTATTTATAAACGATGAAGCCTGCTAAAAGAGCTTCACCTTATCTCCTCACTAATACCAAACGAATTTAATATATGATCAGTCTTGCTGGTTAAAACAAGCGCCACCTGCGTTATGAGTATTGAAAGGAGAATAACTACTTCCTGCAACTCATGCCTTGTTGTCACTCGTTTTTCCTGCGCAATACAAGATCACTTATTAAGTGCATTTGGTATAAATAGCCGTGAGTTTAATAAACCACATTATTTTTAATGTAGATAACTTCTACGCGACGGTTTTTAATGCGCCCCGCTCGGGTTTTATTAGAAGCAATGGGGTCTTTTTCACCTTTCCATCCTGTCTTAATCACTTTTTCATTAACCCCTTGCTTGATGAAGTAATCGCGTACTGCTTCGGCACGTTTTTTAGAAAGCTTAAGGTTGTAAGCCTCTGGGCCACTGGTATCGGTATAAGCGACAATCTCAACACTGATATCAACACGACTCGTGCGCATTTTTTTGGCTAGTTTTGCGAGTGCGCTGCTATCACTCATTTCAGCACTATCAAACTTAAACAGCGTACTGCTATTAATGGTGGTTGGTACAATCTTTGGCTCTGGTGGAGGCACGACTTTAGGTGCTGCTTTGGCTTTGCCAAACTTATAGTTAATACCCACACTAAATTCATACAGATCATCTTCAGTATTAGGCACATCACCAATTAAACGGTAACCCGTGTCTAACTCCAGTTGTTGTGAAATTTGATATTTGATACCAATACCACCACTGAGATTCAAGTCATTGCCAATAAAGCTGTTACCCACTTTTGCGTATAAGGCTGCGCGATCTGAAACATGATAACGACCCATTAAATAGGTTGAAAATGCGAGCAGTTTTTCAGGCTCCGCGCCCTGTTTAAATTTACCAAAAGAGCTTAAGTCAGACTCTAGCGATAAAAATTCATTAAAGTTGTAACCTGCCACCACGCCCATGCTTGCTGTAGAAGGATCTTTATCGCGCTCTTGGTTTGCCTCTTCAATATCTAATACCGTTGCACCTAAGCGTCCACCCAGGTACCAACCGCCATCATCATTAAAAGACTCTGCATAACTAAAGCTTGCACTTAACAATAGTAATAGTGATAAATAAATTCGGCTCATAAACTCACCTCAAACATGATTGTGAAATGGTCGGCATAACTGCTTTCTTCAACATCTTTGACTGAGATATTGTCGTAACTTACCCCTAAGGTAAACGGAATTAAGCTTGAACCTGGCGCATGAATTTCCGCTTTACCATCACTCACGACGTTACCTTTCTCAACCAACTGGCTACCCGTAGTGCAACCTTGGCAAGTGATGCTATAGGGAATAGAAGTCGACCCTGTTGTCACTGGTTTTAAGTGGTAATCATCAACGGCTTTATTTATCAGTTCAAACTTCAGGCCATTCTCAAAATACCCCAATGCAGACACTTTAAAGCCCGATACACCACTCACCGTGTGCGCTGTTGTGTCGTATTTGGGTACGATATGACCATTGCCTAAGACATTAATACGGTTTATCACACTCGGGCTGTATTTAATTTGCACTGAAAAAGTAAAGGCGACATTACGGTAGGTTTTTACCGTTTCTGAGCCCTGTGCAAAAAATCCATAACTAGTGACAGCACTGACTGTGCCGGAGTAGATACCTTTACTTTTACCCTTTAAGGCCGCTGCAACTAACTCATCTTTAAGTACAAAAGAGGGTTGCATTTGATTAAAGGGAGGCCCTGGTTGCTCGTAGTTAATAGAGCTATTAGCAATACAAAAATTGCCACCCGTGGCACCCGTTGTGACTAACGCAAACTGGCCTAAATCGCTCTTGACACAAGTCGGGTAAATATCCGAGTAGGGCGCTTTGTCATAACCTTTCATTGGGTGATAACGCACCCCTGTTAAATCTAAAGGCACAGAAACAGTGTCAGTGCCATTCGTTAGCTGTAGTTGTAATTTTGTTGGTGACACATAGGTGCCCGGTACCCATTTTTTGGTGGCTGGCAAACGCGGTGGTTTGAGCCAATAGTCCGGTACAATCTCATCACCTATCTTGCGTGAATTAGACCAAGTTAATTTACCACCCACTAGTTCACCACTCATGGTGAATGCATGGGCATTCAAACTGAATAAGCAAAGTAGTATTAGATAGCGCATTTTACTGACCTTGTCTTAAGGTTATTTCATCTTTAAATGTTTCATCATGATTAACCACAATCACATCTAATTCGTTTTTCTGTAGCGCTTTAGGCACATTTATGACACGTGTTCTTCCCGCGATCAGCGTAAAGGTGGCTTGGCATAACGCGGGTTTCTCTTCCCCTTCTTTCACACGTTCAGCCCACTCTTTACATTGATCGATCACTAAGGTCACCATGGTATTACCGCTGTTTTTAGCGGTGATCTTTTTGCCATCAAAACTGGCTTGGTAATGCACCTTGCTCTCTTTCGCTGGAATAATGTAATAGGGCGCAAAACCAAATAACATATTGATTTTTGATTGTTGCTCACCTTCACTGCTATAGGAAACAGGCGAAACATTAATTTGAAATACTTGATCAACGGAGCGATCACAGGCATCACCACAGATATTTTCAATTTGAATATCTTTCACCATGTTTGGCTCAACCACAAACTTTGAAGGTTTTGTGGCAACTTGCCACTCATCTAAGTTGTTACGTGTATAGGGCGTTTTAATGATTTGGTTATTTTTCACCTCTACCTTTGATACCGATGTTTTTAAGAAATAGGTAATTTCATCGGTATTATCGAGCGTTAAAATACCCGCTTGCTGTTCTGAGTTGACTAGCATTAAGCTACTGATTGCCATCGCCGAAGCTTGTGCTGCGCTTAGTGTTAAGCAGATAAATAAAAGTGATTTGATGCTGTTCATGCCTTACTCCCAATTCAAAGTAATATTGTTTGTGTCGTTATTGCTTAACGCGTACAGGCTTAACTCATTTAATAATGATTGCTGCATTGCTGTTAGCATCTCTGTTGTTCTTGCATACAGGTATTGGCGTTTACCTACTTCACGGGAAATAGTTTCAATGCCTGCATTTTTTAAGCGTTGTGCGGTTTGTGGGTAGTCAATTTCACTATCAAATACCCCTAAGAAATAATATTGTTTTCCATCGAGATCAATCGGTTGGCTGTTATTACTGAGCACAGCCCAAGCACTATTTTCATCCAGACCGGGTAGGCAGTAGTTATTACCGACGTTACTGATGGTATTAGAGTTTCTGTCTAAACTTGGTGTTACACAGGTTTGCTTCTGTGAAAGCAGTTGGTAATCACTACCTGCAATCACCGAGACTTTAAATACACCCAGTTCAATTTTTTCGACTTCAACACAGCCTTCACCGACACACTGTACCTCGGCAACGGCTTGGTCATTTAAGTCATCAAAAGAGGTGATAAAGGTTTTCACTTTAACTAAATCCATGTCTAAGCTGATCACCGTGCCGGGTAGGGCATAACCACTGGTTTGATGTTCATCTTCACTGATGTAGTTCGACGATTCGGTATCTAAGCGCACATCGAAGTCTTGATAGTTATCTATTGCTATCACCGTATCTTCTTGATCTACGTTGTCGTTATAACCGAGCTCTTGCTCGTGATAGACAGATAACAAGCCACGGTGTTTATCGTTGTCCTGTTGGCTTTGTGCATCCACAACAACATACGCATCACTTTGCTCAGCAGTGAAATACAATTTTCCCGAGTTAGAAACAACCTGAGTCGTCGACAAGCTACCGGTTAAGGATTTAGTACCGTCGGAGCTTAAATAACCATAAGCACTCGCGCTGATCACACTGTTACGGTAATTCGCAGAGCTACTGATATCGCTGTCTACCGTGCGTTCATAACTGTTGCCACTGTAAGTCACACCCGCTTCGGTATTCACTGATAAATTATCATTGATCTGATTGTTATTAGTGATGCTATTACGGAACTCTTCCACACCTTGATGGCCTAGGCTCAGCGATGAGTTTGCGCTCCAATCCGTTGATAAGGGCACTGACCACAGCACACCGGCATACCAATCATCTTTATTCCATTTATAGTCTTGGCTTTGGTAAGTGGCAGAAAAATTGAGTGTTGAGTTAGCAATAAAGGCATGGCTATAACCCGCGCTCACTGACCAGTAGTCCGATTGGTCTACATATTGCTGACTGCTAACATTTTGCTCAATTTTGTTATTGACGAATAACAGGTAACCTTGGCCCGATTGAATGGTTGCAGAGATGTTCAGGGTTAAACGGCGATAACCAATGTTGGACAACATGTAGTTATCTAAGCTGTAATCCTGATCATCTTCCGAGTGGTAACGTTCGTAACCTAGGTTTACGTTGTATAAACCGCTATTCGCCGCTAAAAACTGACTGCCGTTATCAAATAGCGCATATTTCACATCGGCACTGGCATATTCAGTAAAGGTTTTTTTAGCGCCCACTTCTAGCATGCTGTTATCAACATTGCTTAACAGGCGTGTGCCTACTAATGTGCTATCAAATAGCTGGTAAGTGGCTTTAGCTTCGGCAAAACTTTTATTAGCTAACCACAGGTCGTATTTTTGTTGCTGGTACTCGGGTGGTTGCAGCGGATCTTGGTTGTCACTGTTAAAATCTTCTTTTTCAAAACGATCGTTTAACAGACCCGCCGAAAAGCTGAAGTCATATTCACCTTGGTTTAAAACAAATGCGCTGTTATTAAAGATCTGTTGTCTTTCGGTTAATAACTCACGGCCACCTGAAATGACCACAATCGTTGCCATGTACGAGCCGTAAGGTAACTCACGAAAAGAGAGGCTCTGCTGACCCGCATCGACATTTTTACTGTAGATAAGGTTACCTTCGCGATATACCTCAATGCGCCCTTGGTTTGGCAGTAGGTAATACAGGCTACGGTTATTCTGTTTACCGCCAGACTTTAAGTTGTTAGACGATGAGTAGTTCACGATATCCTGCGAGTAACTGCCGGTTAAATCTAAAAATGCGGTACTGTTTTGCTCGTAACCATATTTGAAATGACCTAATTGAAAGCGGCGATTTTTAAACTCGTAATCGTAGGACAAACGCTCAACATCGATATCATTATTTGCGCTGTCGGCATAAATGCTACTTCTGATATTGCCGTATTTAAGCCCTAATAGACTTTTATCACGTAGGATCAGTGATGAACCACTGTTATTAAAGTAGTGGTAGTCAAAATCCATGCTATTGATAAAACCGTACAGGTTGTTATCGGATTCATGGAATACTTTGCTGGTTTTGCTTTCATCTAATAATTTGTTATTAGCAAAAAAAGTGATGTGTTTAAACTCATAATCGTAAGAGAAAGCAAACTCTGCTGGGATCATGTTGCACTCCGCCACTTTGCCGTGACAGGCGCTGTCATTAGTGATGTTGCTGTTCATCGCGCTAATAATCTTAGCGATAGCCTGTTGTTTAATATTGTTTTGTAACAGGTAGTGTTCAATTTTATTAATGCTAGACGCTGACAATGTTGCTGATGTTGGCGTAGAGATAACCTTGATGGTTAATACCTCTGTTGCACTGGCCATCTCAAAGGTAAATAGCTCTTCTTGGCCCTGGTAAAGGTCAGCAAATTCAGCGGGAATAATAATGCCCTCACTTTGAATCGATGCGTAACTTAAGCTGATATTGAGTAGTATTAAAGCTAAAAATAGACATTTTATTTTCATATCTCTAACTCCACACTCATTTGAATATAACCACTGCAGCTATCATCGCCGTAGTGCACAGGGTCGAAGGAAAGGTCGACATCTAGGGTGCTATATTTACCCTGGTCATTGTGTTCGTCTAAACCTTGGTTAATGAAGGTTTCACCAACCAGAATTTGTTTGCCACTTAACCACACATGGGAAAAGTCTTTAGTTGTTGTTTCAATACCACTTTTGTCAAAACACTGTGATTGGTTTTCTACTAAGGTCAGTGCAAAGCTGTCTACCGTATCGGTTTCAGTGATATTGGTTTGTAGTTGTAGCTGATCAGAAATGGTTTTGAACTTGTAATTGGGGCCATCAAACTCTAGCTCCCAGTTTTTCTTAACAAACTCAAACTCAATAATTTCTCGATCAAAAAATTTTGCTAATTCAATGTGGGTATCAACACGAAATTGATGTTGTAAAAAAGAAGAGCCATCCAGCGCGTTCACATTTGTGCACACAAACAATAAGCGCACAAATACAATCAAAGGATGACAAAAAAAAGCTAAATGACTCTTCATAAACTCGCCTATCGATTAAATAGTTGAAGATGAGTTAATAACAGTGTGCACTTCGATATTTTGACCGGCAGCTAACGTACCTGTACCTAGAATCGCTTCATTTGATGTTGTAAATGAAACCGTTGCACCACCAGATTCAGGGCTACCTTGTGCCATCGGGCTACCATCTAGATTTACTTCGGTTTGTAAATCACTCACATCCATAGTGCCTACTACTGTATCTACAGCACTCATTGTCCACGTTGGCTCTGGGATAATATCGCCAACAGCGGCTGCATCGTCTGTCATATTAAATTCACCAGCTGCACAGCTACCATCCGTTATAGTGGGGTCTGTACAAGCACGGTGATGTAGTTCTAAATAGATTTTGTCTGAAGTGAAAGTACCGTCATTGGTGGTGACGATTAAACCTGCAGAATCTGCGTAAGGTACTAAACCATTTGGACCAGTAATGATTACTGCATCACCCGGTGTTACCGTTGGTACGATGCCTTTCCAATGTAATGTTGTTGTTGCATCTTTTTCGCCAGCAAAAACAGAAGCTGATGCTGCTAATAAAACGATGGGTAATAATAATTTGTTTTTCATAGTTAACCTTAATTAAGAAAGTGTTAATAAACCCGCTTAACCATGAATAAATCTTAATAACAACGTTTGTTAAAAAGTTTTCTTAGCTAAGCTTCGTGAAACTATGATAAAGGCTTGATGTTTTGTGAGACATGTCACATCTGAATTTTAAAAAATAGAAATGCCTATCTGTTACAGACTTGTTAAAAACAAATTCTTTATAAAGCCATTGTTTACATGAGGTTGTGATGGTTGTGAGTGTTTACATTGTTCTTTCTTTGGTGAATAAAAAACCACAAATATTTATTTGTGGGAATACCAATCCGCTTAATAATTCACAGTAAACTGGCTAAGGCGACCAGTATTAAGCGGATGGTATAAAACTATATTGATAACTCGGTTTTAGTTATCGTATTTATCGGCCTGGCCGTTACTATTGATATCTTTATTACCGTCGTAAGGGCCGAATTCATTTTTTTTGTAATCACCCACAATATGGCTAAAGCGGCTGTAATAGTTCCCCTTAGCAGTGTCTTGATATAAGAACTCAACGCTATCTAATACATCATCACCATCACTGTCCGACAGGTTTGGCTGAGAGCAGTACTCAATTTTACTAGCATCATAGCTAGTTGGTTTTGTTAAACACTCCGCCATCTCTTGTTTTGTGGATAAACCATCGTGGTCTAAATCGACTAAATCAGGGTAAACCAAACCGGCCGCATCTTCATTTGCAAAGCGCACCTCAGGGTACACCGTAATACCTGAATCTTCAGAAGGCACTACCGCACCATTCATTTTAAAATCAATATAAGTACAGCCAGTTAAAATATATGGGTAATGCACTTGGTCATGCTCTATTTTTGGACACTCATAGGATTTATCCACATCTTTTAACGGGCTAAGTAAGTCCCAGTGGGTTGAATGATCACCATCACCTCGCGCAAAAAAGGTACTTTTACCTTGGCCTGCAGTATTAGTGCGAATACCGTAGGAGTTTGCAGAGTCACCAATAATATTATTACTGTGATCTTTTTTATCTAATTTATGTAAGCCTTTTACGGTTAAAGCGTGCAACTCCCCTTTAATAAGCAAAGCAATGGCGTTTGCAGTATTTTCATAAAAAGTTACATCTTCACTATCATCATCGTCCATATCACTAAACTTGATAGTTAAATCTAATTTTTTACCTTCAGGTGTTGTTTCTTGATGGTATTGTGCATATCCACCAAACTCCAAATCACTACCACTACCACGCATATAAGTGACATAGTTTGCGGCTTGCTGATAACTATTTACCTTGCTAGCCACTTTTTTTAGCTGGTAGGTATTGCCGTTTTTATCTTTACCATCGAACAATACATACAGGTCTCCGTCAGAGCTTAATGCAGCCATACCCTTTGGCACCTGTGTTGATTTTACAAGCTTTACTTCGTCGTTATTATTAAAGTAGCGAGCAAATTCGAGGTAAATATTTCCCCTAGGATCGGGGTCGTTATCAGACTCATGGTGGCGAAAAGCATTTTTACTTTGATTTTCTTTGATGCAATAAAA
>Ga0209396_1002729_pt1 | contig 18319 bp, 19 predicted proteins | sample GOMGulsemesocosm_6_FD_184638 | JGI IMG/M metagenome (GOLD analysis project Ga0209396, IMG submission 184638) | Methane-oxidizing microbial communities from mesocosms in the Gulf of Mexico - GOM8C Gulf of Mexico (SPAdes) (version 2) | ecosystem: Environmental > Aquatic > Marine > Cold seeps...
TGGTTTCGCACACCAAACTAAACTAATGGGTGATAAAATCCAATTAGTTGGTGACGATCTATTCGTAACAAACACTAAGATTCTTAAGCGTGGTATCGACAACGGTATCGCTAACTCAATCTTAATTAAGTTTAACCAAATCGGCTCTTTAACTGAAACTCTAGCTGCAATCAAAATGGCTAAAGACGCTGGTTTCACTGTTGTTATTTCTCACCGCAGCGGCGAAACTGAAGATTCAACAATTGCTGATCTAGCTGTTGGTACTGCTGCAGGCCAAATCAAAACTGGTTCATTAAGCCGTTCTGACCGTGTTGCTAAATACAACCAACTTCTACGTATCGAAGAAGCGCTAGGTTCAAAAGCACCTTACAACGGTCTTAAAGAAGTTAAAGGTCAATAATTTATAGGTTTTAAACCTTATGAATTATTAATTGAATACTTTAATAAATGCCTCGCTTATAGCGAGGCATTTTTTTTAGCTAGACACTAACCAAAACCAGCATTATGTGTGACAATATGTGGCTCATTTATAGGATCACAGTCATGCGTCTGCTCTACACAATATTACTTCTTATTATTGGTTTGCTTAGTTATCACTATTTAGCAGGTAATAACGGACTTTTGGATGCCCAACGCATTGAAAAAGAAGTGACGCTGCAAAGCCAAAATAACGCTTTATTATTAGAGCGTAACACTGCATTGAAAAATGAGATCAAAGACCTACGCAATGGTTATGATGCTATCGAAGAGCGTACCCGTAACGAATTGGGTATGATCAAACAAGGTGAAACCTTTTACCGTATTATTAACGATGACAATTAATAGCATGCTTGAGCAATTTATCGTCGTGGTTCCTGCGGCTGGTGTCGGTGCTCGAATGGGCGCCGCAATCCCCAAACAATACCTACAGTTACAAGATAAAACAGTGCTTGAACATACGCTTGAAGCATTATTATCGCATTCGCGTGTTAGCAAGGTAGTCGTTGCGCTCGGCGCCGAAGATGGTTGGTTTAGCGATTTAGCAATTGCGAAACACAGTGATGTTATCCGTACTGAGGGGGGTAAAGAACGCGCTGATTCAGTACTGGCTGGTTTACGGCTTTGCCAAGATTATCAGTGGGTGTTAGTACATGATGCAGCGCGCCCTTGTATTACTCACTCTGATATCGATGCGCTTATTGATACCGCATTAAGCAGCGATTGCGGAGCAATATTGGCCAGCCAAGTTCGTGATACTATGAAGCGTACCGATGCGAACGGTAATATTATCAAGACTGTAGAGCGTGAATACTTGTGGCATGCATTAACGCCACAAATGTTTCCCCGTCAGTTGCTGACCGACGCTCTATCTAGTGGCTTGGCTGAGAATAAGACGATTACTGATGAAGCATCAGCAATTGAGTTACTCGGTTTGACGCCAAAAGTTGTGATAGGGCGTGCCGATAATATAAAAATAACGCGACCAGAAGATATGCCATTAGCAGAGCTATTTTTAACGCAAATCATATCGCAGCAGTAGATATTCATTAGATAAATTAAGCCAAAGCGTCAAATAATGTATTGGCATATATAATTCAGCAAAAGGAAACAAGCATGTTTAGAATTGGTCATGGTTTTGATGTACATAAATTTGGCAATCAAGGCCCTGTGATGATCGGCGGTGTTGCAATTCCTTACGAACAAGGCTTTTTAGCTCATTCTGATGGTGATGTGGCATTGCATGCAATTTGTGATGCTTTACTTGGCGCTCTGGCGCTTGGTGATATTGGCCATCATTTTCCAGATACGGCAGCTGAATTTGAAAACATAGATAGTCGTATTTTATTGCGCGATGTATTTAGCAAAGTGCAGGGGTTAGGTTATAAAATTGGTAACCTTGATGTCACCATCATTGCTCAAGTACCGAAGATGGCACCACACATTACAGCTATGCGAGAAGTTCTCGCTGTTGACTTACAATGTGAATTGAATGCCGTAAACGTAAAAGCCACGACCACTGAAAAGCTGGGTTTTACAGGACGAAAAGAAGGCGTTGCTTGTGAAGCGGTTGTCTTGTTAATGAAACAATAGCCTTACTTATAAAGTAATAGTGATAGTAATAGTGATAGTGATAGTACTACCATCATTTTAATACAGCCAAAAAGAACCATACTCAATAATAAAAATAATCAAGGTGAAAAATAAATGCTTCCTGAATTTAACTACTTATATGGCAAGCCAACAATTACGGGCTTTATGAAACAGGAAGCTAGCGATTTTGTCGTGGTAGAAGACCTTGGTTTCGAACTAACAGGCAAAGGCGAGCATGTTTTGGTGTCGATCCGTAAAACTGGTGAAAATACGTTATACGTAGCCCGCGAATTAGCAAAAGCAGCAGGTGTACCTATAAAGCACGTGAGTTATGCCGGTTTAAAAGATCGCCATGCGGTAACGGAACAGTGGTTTGGCATTCATCTGCCTGGCAAAGAAACACCTGATTTTTCAGCGATTGAAACCGATCAAATTAAAGTACTTCAAGTAACTCGTCATAATAAGAAATTACGTACAGGTGCATTAAAAGGTAATCGCTTTACGTTACGACTTACAGAGTTAAGTGAGACGGCAGGGTTAACTGAGCGTCTAGAAAACATCAAACATAATGGCGTGCCAAATTACTTTGGTGAGCAGCGGTTCGGTCATGATGGCGCTAACATTCGTCAAGCGCGTGAGATGTTCGCGGGTAAAAAAGTAAAAGATAGAAATAAACGCAGTTTCTATTTATCTGCTGCACGTAGCCTGATGTTCAATCAAGTTGTTAGCGAACGTATTGCAAAAAATTTATGGCAACAAGCTTTACCAGGTGATTGTTTTATCTTGAAAGGTTCGAATTCTTTCTTTGTTGAAGAACAATTGAGTGGTGATGTGGTTACGCGCCTAGCGGATGGTCAATTGCAGTTATCAGCGCCCTTAATTGGAAAGGGCGATAGCATTGCTAAGGGTGAAGCGGAATCGTTAGAACAAGCGGTGTTGGCTGATTCAGCTGATTTGATTGCAGGTTTGTCTGATGCTGGTTTACGCCAAGAACGTCGCGTCTTGATATTAAAACCGCAAGAGTTCAGTTATGAATTGGCTGAAAATGTTGTGACGTTAAGCTTTTATTTACCATCTGGTAGCTATGCAACTAGCGTAGTGCGAGAGTTGATTGAAGATAAGCCTGTGGTACGCCATTTTGAGCAGACTGAAACCCAACAAGACGAAAAGACAGGGAGCGTATGAGTCAGTTAGGAAATACTGGTATTGCCGGGCAACGTATTGTCGCGCAATTGCAGGAACTTGGGATCCAAGACAAACGTGTATTACAGGCAATGCAAGATACTCCACGAGATTACTTTGTTGATGAAGCATTTGCGTTGCAAGCGTGGGGTAATAGCGCATTACCCATTGGTGCTGGGCAAACGATTTCACAGCCTTATATCGTTGCCAAGATGACTGAGTTATTGTTGCAGAGCAAGCCTGAAAAAGTACTCGAGATTGGCACCGGTTCCGGTTATCAAACTGCTATTTTGGCGCAAATTTTTAACAAGGTTTATTCTGTTGAACGTATTCAATCGTTACAATGGACAGCTAAACGCCGTTTGAAAAACTTAGATTTGCATAATGTAATGACCAAATACGGTGATGGTTGGCAAGGCTGGGAAAGCAAAGGACCGTATGATGCAATCATAGTTACAGCAGCACCAGCAGAAATACCGCAAGCGCTATTGATGCAATTAAGCGATGGTGGGCAACTAATTTTACCACTGGGTGTCGAATCTCAGGTGTTACAAGTGATCACCCGAAATGGGGATAAGTACCTAAGTCAGAATATTGAAAATGTTCGTTTTGTTCCCTTGGTTAATGGAGAGTTAGCGTGAGAATTTTTTCCGCTTTATACGCTAAAGTCATGACGTGGTCTCGTCATCGTAATGCCAGCTATTTTTTGTCGGGTATGAGTTTTATAGAATCAATTTTTTGGCCAATTCCCGTCGATGTCATGTTGGCGCCAATGGCGATGGCAAAACCCAATAAAGCTGTACGTTTTGCAATGCTAGCAACTGTGACTAGCGTGTTAGGCGCTGCTGTTGGTTACTACCTCGGCGCAACCTTATATGATCCAGTTGTAGTGCCAATTATTGAATCCTTGCATGCTATGGATAAGATGAAAATTGCTGAGGCTTGGTTCGTTGAATACGGCGTGTGGGTTATTTTCATCGCTGGTTTTTCGCCTATTCCCTACAAAGTATTCACTTTGACAGCAGGTGTTTTGAGCATGGCTTTCTGGCCGTTCATTTTGGCTTCTATCGTTGGCCGTGGTGCCCGTTTTTTCCTTGTTGCGTTATTGATGGCTAAAGGCGGAGAAAAGATGGAGAAGAAGCTTCAGCAATATGTAGAATATCTAGGTTGGGGTGTCGTTTTACTTGCCGTTATTTTATATCTTTCATTAAGATAATGTCGCTCGTATATTAACTAGTAAGATGCGCAGTCCAGTGGATTGCGCTTTATGATTAAGGTTTCCTAAAGCGTGATAAAAAAAATTAAGCATTTTTTTCATATCCCTTCTTTATTTTTTGTCGTGCTATTTGCGGTAATTGTCTCTGGCTGCAGTTCACAAAATCACACCGCGGCACCTGTCACGAGTGTTGAGGGTTATCAAGCAGATCTGAAATCTAACTACGTAGCAAAAACCTACAAAGTGAAGAAAGGTGAAACCTTGTATGCCATTGCGTGGCGTACCAATCAAGACTTTAAACATTTGGCTAGCCTGAATAGCATTAAATCACCTTATAATATCTTTCCCGGACAAATTCTTACTATCAAGGGCCAAGCACCTCGCAAATCAAAATCAGTGGCTAGCAGACCGAAATTAGCACCTGTTAAGAAAGTCACTAAACAGGCAGCGACGAAAATTGCAGCGGTTAAGAAGCCTGTAGTTAAAAAACAAACAGTCAAAAAGCCTGTTTCAAAATGGAAGCCAGCAGTAAAACCACAAGTAGCTAAAACGAAGCCGAAAGCTAAGCCAAAAACCATTACTTCAATCGTGAAAAGTAACGGTAATAAAAAACTGACTTGGTCTTGGCCGACCAGAGGCAAGTTGGTTAAGCGTTATTCTAATTCAGGCTCTAAGCAGAAAGGTCTGAGTATTGCGGGTCCAGCAGGTAGAAAAATTGCAGCGGCTGAATCGGGTCGAGTTGTGTACTCAGGCAGTGGTCTACGAGGCTATGGTAATCTAATTATTATTAAACATAATGACGATTATTTGAGTGCTTATGCTTACAATAAGAAGTTATTAGTTAAAGAAAAACAATGGGTAAAAGAAGGTCAGCAGATCGCGACTATGGGCAATAGTGGCCCGACAGCTAATACAGAGTTATATTTTGAAATTCGCTATCGTGGCAAGCCAGTTAACCCAATACGCTATTTACCGAAGAAGTAATGACTGCCGGAAGTAATTTCGTAGGCTAATCTTAATAAGCCAATTACTTCAGTTACGGAGTTAGAAATAATGCGTAAAGCGACCGAATCTGCCAAGTTAGATCCATCTGATGTCTCGCCTTTAAAAGGCGAAGCCGTCAGCTTGGTGCCAGATGACCCCTCGATTGATGAAAGTATCATTCCTAGCGATGCTAAAAGCCTTGATGCCACCCAGCTTTACCTTGGGGAAATCGGTTTCTCACCACTGCTTACCGCTGAAGAAGAAGTCTATTATGCGCGGCGCTCATTACGCGGTGATGCTACATCTCGTAAACGTATGATTGAAAGTAATCTTCGCTTAGTGGTGAAAATTGCACGCCGTTATAACAATCGAGGCTTGGCATTATTAGATCTTATCGAAGAGGGTAATCTTGGCTTAATTCGAGCTGTCGAAAAGTTCGATCCTGAACGCGGTTTCCGATTTTCTACTTATGCCACATGGTGGATTAGGCAGACAATTGAACGCGCGATCATGAATCAAACTCGAACTATTCGTTTACCAATTCATGTCGTTAAAGAACTCAACGTTTACTTGCGTGCTGCGCGAGAATTGTCGCAAGAACTCGATCACGAACCTACCGCTGAAGATATTGCTGATAAACTTGATAAACCCATTGCTGATGTCACCAAAATGCTGCGATTAAATGAGCGTATTAGTTCGGTTGATACGCCTATAGGTGGCGACTCAGAAAAAGCATTGCTTGATATTATTTCTGATGAGAAAGGCTCTAGTCCTGAGGCCTCGACCCAAGAAGCGGACATGAAGTACAGCATAGTGCGTTGGTTAGAAGGGCTTAATCCGAAACAACGCGAAGTATTGGCAAGACGTTTTGGTTTACTGGGTTATGATGCTGCAACATTAGAAGATGTCGGACGAGAGATTGGTTTAACGCGAGAGCGTGTTCGCCAGATCCAAGTTGAAGCTTTGCGCCGTTTAAAAGAGTTACTCAGTCAGCAAGGTTTATCAGTGGAGTCGCTGTTCCGCTTATAATAACTACTATGATAAAATCAAAAACGTACACTTATTAGTGTGCGTTTTTGATTAAATAAGTTACCGCGTTAATATTAACTCAGCTGTTCTTTCAGCCTATATAGTACGTCTAGCGCTTGTCTTGGCGTTAAGTTATCCAAATTAAGCGTAGTAAGGTCATCAATAACAGGATGACTAATTGGTGTTGGAGCGAGTGTAATAGGTTTATTTTTACTATTAATAGACTTATCTGTAGGTTGGTTGTGATTTAACTCTAGCTCATGAAGTTTTTGCTTAGCGGCGTTGATCACCACTTTTGGCACGCCAGCTAAACTAGCCACTTGCAAACCATAACTACGATCTGCAGCACCATCTTGCACTGCATGCATAAAGACAATGTTATCGCCGTGCTCAACGGCATCTAAATGCACATTGACTAAACTCGAATGCTGCTCTGCAAGATCCGTTAGCTCAAAGTAATGCGTTGCAAATAAAGTATAAGCTTGGATTTTATTCGTTAGATACTCTGCACACGCCCAAGCTAGTGATAAACCGTCATAAGTACTGGTGCCGCGACCAATTTCATCCATTAATACCAAGCTATTAGCTGTGGCATTATGCAGGATGTTTGCGGTTTCTGTCATTTCCACCATGAAGGTTGAACGTCCAGAAGCTAGATCATCAGACGCGCCAATTCGAGTAAAGATACGGTCAATCAGCGAAGTGGTGGCTTGCTCAGCTGGTACGAAACTACCAATATGTGCCATTAAGGTTATTAACGCCGTTTGACGCATATAAGTCGACTTACCACCCATGTTCGGACCTGTAATGATCAGCATACGACGATCTGGATTTAGAATCACAGGGTTAGCAATAAACGGGGCAGACATTACTTGTTCAACTACTGGGTGGCGGCCATTTTTGATATCAATACCTGCTTTGTTAATGATTTCAGGCTTACAGTAATTAAGCGTTTCAGCACGCTCAGCTAAATTACATAACACATCTAATTCTGATAGTGCAGCTGCGCTATCTTGTAATGCTGGAATATGCGGTGCAATAAGTTCGAGTAGCTGTTCATAAAGCTGTTTTTCTAAGGCAAGTGATTTACCTTGGCTGCTTAGTACTTTATCTTCGTGTTCTTTTAGCTCTGGAATGATATAGCGCTCAGTATTTTTCAGCGTTTGGCGACGAATATAAGTCACGGGTACTTGATCGGATTGTAACCGACTTACTTCAATAAAATAACCATGCACACGGTTGTAACCAACTTTAAGTGTTGGAATGCCAGTTGCTTGCTTTTCACGTTCTTCCAGCGCATGCAGGTAATCGGTTGCACCCTGGCTAAGATCGCGTAATTCGTCTAATTCGGCATGGTATCCGGGCGCGATCACGCCACCATCACGAATTAATACGGGTGGATTATCAATAACTGCACGCGATAATAAAGCCTCAAGTTCAGTAAAATCGCCTGATAATTGTTGTAATGAATTAAGGTGTTGCGCTTGATGTTCACTGAGTAGTGTCTGTAATTCAGGTAATTGCTGGAAAGCATTACGTAAACGTACCAGATCTCGAGGGCGAGCAGAGCGCAGAGATAAACGCGCGATAATACGCTCTATATCACCAATAGTACGTAACACTGGCTGAATATCAGCTAATGCACCTACATCCAGCAATGATTGAATAGTAGATTGGCGCTGTTGCAACACTAAGCTATCGCGCACTGGCTGGTGTAACCAACGCTTTAGCAAGCGGCTGCCCATTGGTGTTGATGTATGGTCGAGCACTTCAGCTAAAGTATGTTCTAAACCGCCAGCAAGATTTTGAGTTAGCTCTAGATTACGACGAGTAGCCGCATCCATTATCACCATTTGCTCAGTTTGTTCTAACTTGATTGCGCGAATATGTGGTAGCGCAGTGCGCTGAGTTTCTTTCACATATTGCATTAAGCAGCCTGCAGCACACAGTGCAACTGGTGAGTTTTCAACACCAAAGCCAATCAAGTCTTTGGTATTAAATTGTTGCGTCAGCACTTTATGAGCTGTTTGCAGATCAAACTCCCATTCCGGTCTGCGGCGTAAGCCTTTCAACTGTTCGATATATTGCATATCACTAAATGATTCGCAATAAAGCAATTCAGCAGGCTCTGTACGCTGTAATTCTGCTTGCAGAGTTTCATCGCTGGTAAATTGGTTTACCAAAAAGCGGCCACTGCCCATATCTAGCGTGGCGTAACCATAGGTTTTTCCGTCGTGAAATAAAGCGGCAAGCAAGTTATCACTGCGCTCAGCGAGAAGCGCTTCATCACTGATCGTGCCAGGTGTAACAATGCGTACAACTTTACGCTCTACAGGGCCTTTTGAAGTCGCCGGGTCGCCTATTTGTTCACATATAGCAACAGATTCGCCACAACGAACTAATTTGGCTAAGTAGTTTTCTAGGGAATGATAAGGAATACCAGCCATTGGAATAGGGTTGCCATTGGATTTCCCACGTTTCGTGAGGGAAATACCTAATAGTCGAGATGCTTTTTTAGCATCATCATAAAAAAGTTCGTAGAAATCACCCATGCGGTAAAAAAGTAAGATTTCAGGCTGCTCTGATTTTAGCTTGAAATACTGTTGCATCATCGGCGTATGATTTTGGTTTTTATCGTTATTAACCGTCGAAGTTTGGGTCATTTGTTGCCTTTAATTACAATTTATTATGTCTAATTATGCGAAAAGAATAACTACGAAATAGCTATGGTATTGATACCAGAACATGGAGACTGGATAATAGCAAACCTGCAGGGCGAAGAGCAATTGCCAAGATTTACTTAGTCGCTATGGGTTGTTAATCTGTTAGATACACAGAGCCTGTTTTTAAATAACTAAACTGATAAACTTGGAGTAATGATGAAACAATTTATCTTATGTATAACTATCTTATTATCTTTTAACGTGTTGGCCGATGAGCGCTACATCTGTAAACAAGGCGTTCAGGAACGTATTATTGATATTGTTTATGAATCGAGCACAAGTAAAATTCCTTGTGAAGTGATTTATCAAAAGTCAGCGACAGAGGTAAAAACGCTTTGGTCTGCAGCACATACAGAAGGTTATTGTGAAGAGAAAGCCAGTGAATTTGTGAAGAAACAAACCAACTGGGGTTGGGTTTGTACGATAGAAAAGTAACGTAAATCCGATTTTTTGAAAAAAAATGCGCTTACTACTTGATACTGTATGAACGAACAGTATACTTGCTATAAATTAAATACGTGATTATGCCTCAGGGGAATAAAATGGACGCGAATAAAGAAAAAGCACTAGCTGCAGCACTAGGTCAAATTGAAAAACAATTTGGTAAAGGCTCTATCATGAAGCTAGGTGATAACCGTACCATGGATGTTGAAACAGTATCGACTGGTTCACTTTCCCTTGATATTGCACTGGGTGCTGGTGGTTTGCCAATGGGACGTATCGTAGAGATCTACGGTCCTGAATCAAGTGGTAAAACAACATTGACACTAGAGGCTATTTCAGCTGCACAACGTGAAGGTAAAATTTGTGCCTTTATTGATGCTGAGCATGCACTTGATCCTATTTATGCTGCTAAGTTAGGCGTTGATGTAAATGAGCTTTTAGTTTCTCAGCCTGATACCGGTGAGCAAGCTTTAGAAATTTGTGACATGTTAGCGCGCTCTGGTGCGGTTGATATCATCGTAATTGACTCGGTTGCAGCATTAACACCAAAAGCTGAAATTGAAGGCGACATGGGCGATAGCCACATGGGTCTACAAGCACGTATGTTATCGCAAGCAATGCGTAAACTGACTGGTAACTTAAAAACGACTAATACCATGTGTATCTTCATCAACCAAATTCGTATGAAGATTGGTGTCATGTTTGGTAGCCCTGAAACAACTACTGGTGGTAATGCGCTTAAGTTCTATGCTTCTGTTCGTTTAGATATTCGACGCATCGGCGCAGTGAAAGACGGTGATGAAATTACGGGTAATGAGACACGCGTAAAAGTAGTAAAAAACAAAATAGCAGCACCGTTTAAACAAGCTGAGTTCCAAATTCTTTACGGTAAAGGCTTTAACCGCAATGGCGAACTTATCGACTTAGGCGTTAAAGAAAAGTTAATTGAAAAAGCGGGTGCTTGGTATTCATACAAAGGTGAGAAAATCGGTCAAGGTAAAGCGAAGTCAACCCAATTCCTTGCTGACAATCCAAAGATTGCAGCTGAGATTGACACAACTATTCGTCGTTTATTACTAACTCCCGTAGAAGCTGAACCTAAAACACCAGAAGTAAAAACTCCAGCAGAAGAGAATGAATTTTAATTTATTACCTCAATAAATGAGTTACAGTTGATATTAAGAAGGCGCCTATGGCGCCTTTTTGTCATCCAAGGTAACCTTAGTTCTTATAAGTATATTATTTAGCAGATATAAATAGCGGTATACGATATAACCGATGAATTTACGTTATAGTAAATAATTATTACAATGGCATGATGTAATGTCAGAACTTATTTATTAGCGATGTTATATAATAAATAAAAACCATAACCCAAGAGGCTATCTCCGTGCTTGAGCAAAATTACGAACAACAGCTATCAAAACTTATTCCTTGGCAGAAAATTGCATTCATTAGCGCCTTAGCTGAACGTAGTTACCCGAACTACAAATTATTCTCTGAAGCATGTGAAACTGGTAGCGCAACTCAATTTCGCCAATCACTGGATTTGTTTTGGGAATTTCTTGCGGTAAAAAACAGTAAGATTAATTTCGCGGTGCAGTTTGAAAAATTTGAGCCGATCATTCCAGATCTCAATACATTTGACGTTTATGGTGTTTATCCAGCCTTAGATGCGTGTGTGACAGTTAATAGCGCATTTAACAGTCTTGTTGGCCCTGACCCTGATGTTAACGAAGCGATAAACGCATCTCGTGTATCTATTGGTACTGTAGCAAGTTATTTAGAAGCCTTAGCGGGTGAAGGGTTGGAAGATGATGTTGTTTTTTCTGATCCGTTAATGATAGATGAAATTGCCTTTCAGCAGGAAATTCTGGAAATGCTAACAATTCAGAAATCATCGGACAGTATGAAAGCGTTACGTCAGTTTTCGAAGAACGAAGGTATTTCTAATATTGGTATTGTACTAGAAGCATCATAATTACCACCTTTGGTGTTTTTCTTCACAGTTTTAATTCTTTATAGAGCCCTGTATGACGGGGCTTTATCGCAATATCCCTTCAGCTTTAGATTAAATATAAAAATCATGATGTTGCTTTTTTATCCATAGCGGAGAATTAATGTGAGCCTAGCCTCATTTACTGATTATTCTCGCAGCAATTAGCGGTTGTTTGGTCATAAACCCTTTGCGGTCAACGGATTTTTTGAATAGAGTGTTTATCAGTTTAATGTTATTGAATAGTGGAAAGGACATTCTAATGAACAAAACTCAACTAATTGACGCTGTTGCAGCAAAAGCAGATTTAACTAAAGTTCAAGCTAAAGCAGCTCTTGAAGAGATCTTAAGTGCGATCACTGAAAGCTTGAAAGAGAAAGAAGCTGTACAGCTTATTGGTTTCGGTACTTTTAAAGTGAGTGAGCGTTCTGCGCGTACTGGCCGTAACCCACAAACTGGCGAAGAGATTCAAATCGCTGCTGCGACTATTCCTGCATTCGTTGCTGGTAAAGCATTGAAAGACGCAGTTAAAAGCGCAAATTCTTAATATTACTTTTCAATAAGTAATGATAAAAGCGCCGCAAGGTGCTTTTTTATTGCCTGTAATAAAGTTGCCGAATAGCTTTTTGTTAAAAGTTTGGGCTTAGAGTGAATAGTGTTAAGAAGATCGTCAGAATAAAAAAAGCACCGCAAGGTGCTTTTTTGTTATCGGTATTATTTAATTCATTACTTTGAGTTAATAACTATCGCTGAGGGTTAGTCATCACTGTGTTTACGTAACTCCGCAGGCAATACTCTAACACGCTGGATGACGTTATTCTGTATATCTAATACTTCCAGTGGATGTCCTGCAATTTTAAGCCCTACGTTGCTTTCAGGGATTTCTTCTAGATGCTCTAGAATCAAGCCGTTTAAAGTTTTAGGTCCGTCAGTAGGGAATTGCCAGCTCATTTCTTTATTGATATCACGAACATTAGCAGTACCATCAATAATGTAACTACCATCTTCTTGTGCGACGATTTCTTCACTCGGCGAAGGTGACATGGTTGTAGTAAAGTCACCAACAATTTCTTCAAGAATATCTTCTAGTGTAACTAAACCTTGAATATCACCGTATTCATCGACAATCAAACCAATGCGTTCTTTTTTGCGTTGAAACTTAAGTAACTGCACGTTCAATGGCGTTGCTTCTGGAATGAAATATAGCTCTTTGACCGCACGTAATAAATTGGTCTTGTTGAACTGTTCTTTAAGCAGTAGACGCAAGGCATCACGAGTGTGCACAAAGCCAACCGCATCATCAATGGTGTCTCTATAAAGTAGGACTTTGGTGTGTGATACGTTACGCAATTGGCGTAGCAGCACTTCCCAATCGTCATTAATATCGATAGCAATGATCTCGTTTCGCGGGATCATGATGTCGTCTACGGTGACTTTTTCTAGGTCTAAAATACTGATCAACATATCTTGGTGACGCTGGGGGATCATTGCACCGGCTTCATTGACCACTGTACGTAGCTCGTCAGAGTTTAACGCACCAGTATCATTAGAATGAATATTAACGCGAAACAGATTGAGTAAACCGTTAGAGATGATATTAACTAACCACACTAATGGATAGAACAATACCAGCATTGGACGCAATAGAAGTGAACTTGGAAAAGCGACTTTCTCTGGATGTAATGCTGCGAGTGTTTTCGGGGTTACTTCAGCAAAAATTAAAATAACTATGGTCAACAAGCCTGTTGATACGGCTAGGCCAAGCGCTTCATTTTCTGCAAAAATACGTAAACCAATGATCGTTGCAATGGAAGACGCAAGAATGTTGACAAGGTTATTACCAATTAGAATCAAACCGATTAAACGATCGGGTCTTTCTAATAGTTTTTCAACGCGTTTAGCGCCCTTGTGTTTACTTTTAACTAAATGCTTTAAGCGATAGCGGTTGAGCGACATCATGCCGGTTTCCGAACTCGAAAAATAAGCAGAAATGAAAATTAATATAGCCAGGAGTATAAATAAAGTTCCTGTGGATATGTCGTTCAATTGTTTTCCTTTATATAGCTGATGCTATGTAGTTTGTATGTGGCAATGATTTAACTATTATTAATAACTAAATGTTAAGTATTAGCCGAGCATGAACTCTTTTACCAGTCGTGACCCGAAGTACGCGGTTGAGAGTAATGTCGTACCGATGAGCGTACCAAATATGACTTTATTATTGCGCCAGCCTTGCTTGAAATGGCCCCATAATAGGACTGCATAGAATAACCAAGCTATCACTGATAACACTGTTTTATGGCCTTGAGAATGAGTGAATGGATTTTCAAAAGTAACTAGTGCAATAGTTAAAGAAATAGATAACAGTGTTAACCCAAGCATTAATAAACGGACCAATTGTTTTTCAATGGTCATTAATGATGGTAGTGCAGGATGCATAGCTAAAGCACGCTTATGCTTAAGCTGATAATCTAAGTATGCCATTTGCAGGGCAAACAAACTCGCAATCAAAAATGATGCGTATGCAAATAGCGTTAAAACAATGTGCGTGATTAACGGTAAATTGCCTGATAAGTCAGAAATATACATAGTCGGCAATAAGTAAGTCATGACGATAATTAGAATTGAAAAACCATAAACCACAGGCAGTAACGTCAGCACTTTTACTTTTTGTAGCGATAACGTCATGATGATACTTATCAAAACACTGACCAAAGCTGCTACATTGGTGATACTTAAATTGAGACCTGCTTGTGTAACGATTTCAAAACCGACCCAAAATAAGTGGCTTATTGATGCTATTGCACTAAAAAGAAAAATTGGGCGTGTTTGTAATGCTTTCTTTTCCGTGATGATAAGAATGCTTTGATAAACAGCAAGTGCATAAAAAATAATAGCGCTAAGAGCAAACAATTCCATGGGGTTCACTTTAATGTTGATTTACAGGTAATTATGCAGACCAGTATACGCTTGCTAATACTAGAGAGCTATCGGCAAATGCAAAATTTGGATAGGAATAGCTTATTTTTACATACCCTGACTTGAGAGAGAGATTTTTGCCCTCAAATAAGGTTATAATCTGCAATATTATTGCATTAATTTATTTATAACGGATAACGTCATGTTTGAGAATTTAACCGACCGATTATCGGCAACGCTGAAAAATGTCAGCGGGCGTGGTCGTTTGACTGAAGATAATATTAAAGAAACCTTACGTGAAGTACGTATGGCACTGTTGGAAGCGGATGTCGCTTTACCGGTAGTGCGCGAGTTTGTTAAAAGCGTAAAAGAAAACGCATTAGGCCAAGACGTAGCTAAAAGCCTAAACCCAGGGCAAGCTTTTATTAAGTTAGTGCAAGCTGAACTTGAAAAAGCCATGGGTGATGCCAATGAAACACTGAATTTAGCAGCGCAACCACCTGCAGTGATCATGATGGCTGGTTTACAAGGGGCGGGTAAAACCACCTCTGTAGCAAAACTGTCGCGTTATTTAAAAGAGCGTGAAAAGAAATCTGTATTAGTTGTGAGTGCTGACGTTTATCGTCCAGCGGCAATCAAGCAGTTAGAAACATTAGCACAAGAAGTTGATGTCGAATTCTTCCCAAGTAACATTGAGCAGAAGCCTGTTGATATCGCCAATGCTGCGATTGATCATGCACGTAAATCATTCATTGATGTTGTCATTGTCGATACTGCAGGTCGTTTGCATGTCGATAAAGACATGATGGACGAAATCCAAGATTTGCATGCAGCTATTGATCCGATTGAGACATTATTTGTTGTTGATGCTATGACGGGGCAAGATGCGGCAAATACCGCAGCTGCGTTTAATGAAAGTTTACCGCTAACAGGTATCATCCTGACTAAAGCGGACGGTGATGCCCGTGGTGGTGCTGCCTTATCTATTCGTCATATTACTGGTAAACCTATTAAATTTATCGGTATGGGCGAGAAGATTGATGCGCTTGAACCATTCCATCCAGAGCGTATTGCTTCACGTATTTTAGGTATGGGTGATGTTTTATCACTTATCGAAGAAGTTGAACGTAAAGTTGATAAGGATAAAGCGGCTAAATTAGCCAAAAAAGTTCAGAAAGGTAAAGGTTTTGATCTTGAAGATTTCCGTGAACAGCTGATCCAAATGAAAAGCATGGGCGGTATGATGGGGATGATGGATAAATTGCCCGGCATGAACCAAGTTCCTGACGCGGTTAAAGATCAAATGGATGATAAATTAACGAACCGTATGGAGGCAATCATCAATTCGATGACTCCTGGGGAACGTCAACGTCCAGATATCATTAAAGGTTCGCGTAAACGCCGTATTGCAATGGGTTCAGGTACACAAATCCAAGATGTAAATAAGTTGCTGAAACAGTTTACCCAAATGCAAAAAATGATGAAAAAAATGTCAGGTAAAGGTGGCATGAAGAAAATGATGGGTAAAATGAAAGGTATGATGCCACCCGGAATGGGCGGTGATATGGGGGGGATGGGCGGCAAAGGTCCGTTCGGCTAAACCTATAGCTATATTTTAAATAATACTATTGCCAATTAAAGCTGCATTTTAAAATAAGCAGTATTAAAGCTATTTATTAAATGTTTTCAATTATTAAAACCTCAGTTGAGTAATTTACTGAGGTTTTTTTTATGTGCTGATTTTGTAATCGAGTTATTGCTACTGGATTGTTGATTCCAGATTGAAGTAACTAAAAGAGGCGTATATCACAATTAAGTTGCATTTCATCGGAATAAGAGTAAAATTGCGCGACTTCGATTCGTCTCATTCGTGAGTACTTTTTGAACATGGTGGCTCTGTCAGTGCAGAGTCGGAATACAATACTTAATTTATAGAGGGCGATATGGTTTCTATTCGTTTATCTCGTGGTGGTTCTAAGAAGTCACCTTTTTACACAGTAGTAGTTACTGATAGCCGCAACGCTCGTGATGGTAAATTCATCGAAAAATTGGGTTTCTTCAACCCAATGGCTAAAGGTCAAGAAGAACGTGTTCGTCTTGATAACGTGAAAATTGATGCTTGGGTTGCTAAAGGCGCTAAAGTTTCAAACACTGTTGCAAAATTAATTAAAGACGCAGCTAAAGCAGCTTAGTCTGATATAGGTAAGGAGTTTTTGTGAGTTCAACAACTGACAAACCAATGGTAGTTGGTCGTCTTGGTGCTGTTTACGGCATTAAAGGCTGGATGAAAATAACTTCTTTTACCGATATTCCGGAAGGGATCTTTAACTATTCACCTTGGTATATTCAACACAAAGGTGAATGGCAAGAAGTGGTGCTTGAAGACTTCAAACGCCATGGCAAAGGTTTAATTGCTAAGTTAGCTGGTGTAGATGTACGTGAAGAAGCGCAGAGTATGACTGGCGCGGAAATTGCGATTTATGCAACTCAACTCCCTGAGCTTGAAGATGAGTTCTATTGGCGTGATCTAATTGGCTGTGCTGTTGAAACAGACCAGGGTTATACGCTAGGCACTGTATCAGATATGATGGAAACTGGTTCTAACGACGTAATTGTAGTTAAAGCTAATGCAACAGATGCTTTCGGTAAAAAAGAGCGGTTAATTCCGTTTATTAATGAGCAAGTCATTATCAATGTTGATATTACTGCTCGTAAAATTATTGTTAATTGGGATCCGAATTTCTAAAACACAATGTCAGCGGAGGCAAGTATGTGGTTAGGGGTTATAAGCCTTTTTCCTGAGATGTTTAATGCCATCACTGAACAGGGTGTTATCGGTCGAGCAATAAAACGCGATCTGTTAAAGTTTCAAGTTTGGAATCCGAGAGATTTTGCCCACGATAAACATAAGACGGTCGATGACCGACCTTATGGTGGTGGCCCTGGCATGTTGATGATGGTGCAACCATTACGAGATGCTATCCATGCAGCAAAACAGGCAGCAGGTGGTGAGGCGAAAGTTATTTATCTTTCACCGCAAGGACGTAAATTGGATCAAGCTGGCGTACTGGATTTGGCAACAAATGAAAAGATGATTTTTATTTGTGGTCGTTATGAAGGTATCGATGAACGTATTATCCAATCGGAAGTTGATGAAGAGTGGTCTATCGGTGACTTCGTGTTAACCGGTGGTGAACTTGCCGCAATGACGATGATTGATGCTGTTTCACGCATGATACCGGGTGTTTTAGGCACTCAGGCATCCGCGGAGCAAGATTCGTTTGCAGACGGTCTGTTAGATTGTCCGCATTATACGCGTCCAGAAGTGTTAGATGGCATGGCTGTTCCTAAGGTTCTCCTTAGTGGCAATCATAGTAAAATTAGCCAATATAGACAGAAGCAGTCTTTAGCTCGAACATTAGAAAGACGACCTGATTTATTAAGTAACCTAGCTCTGACTGATCTGCAAGAGAAACTTCTTGTTGAGATCGTTCGCGAAAGTCGCGAGTTAAAGTAGAGTTTTTCAGTTTATTCTAGGGTATAGAAAATGAGCAACATTATTGCACAGCTCGAACAAGAGCAAATGAAAACAGATTTACCAACTTTCGCACCTGGTGCTACTGTTGTAGTACAAGTTAAAGTTGTTGAAGGTGATAAATCACGTCTACAGGCTTTTGAAGGCGTAGTTATCGCTAAACGTAACCGTGGTTTGCACTCTGCATTCACAGTTCGTAAAATCACTTCAAACGGTGAAGG
>Ga0209396_1002730_pt1 | contig 18317 bp, 17 predicted proteins | sample GOMGulsemesocosm_6_FD_184638 | JGI IMG/M metagenome (GOLD analysis project Ga0209396, IMG submission 184638) | Methane-oxidizing microbial communities from mesocosms in the Gulf of Mexico - GOM8C Gulf of Mexico (SPAdes) (version 2) | ecosystem: Environmental > Aquatic > Marine > Cold seeps...
TTTACCAAAAACGATATGAGCCCATTCTTCTGACGTTTGATTATGCATATTAACTAGTCTATGAAATTATGATGGCTCATTAGATCATAGACTTATCGATGATTAAAGACTTGTGTATAAGAGACAGGGATGTAGGTACTTAGCTTTTGTCTGGAACCAAAAAGCGGTCCATTCATCCTGAATATCGTCGTTCCTTGTCATCCATGACACCACGACATACCATTCATCCTGAATATCGTCGTTCCTTGTCATCCATGACATCACGACATACCATTCATCCTGAATATAAAAAAACGGCATGAGGGAAGGAATTTCTCATGCCGTGGTGCGATAAGCACAATTGGAAAAGTAGAAATAAAAGAGGAACTGCTAAAAGTTAATTCAACTCTGTTTGGACTAATGATTGTGTCTGCTGTATTTCTTTTTTGGGTTTTATTAGTACCACTAAATTACCAGCCAAAATAAAGGCTAGTCCCAATACCGTATGTATGCTCCAGCTAAAATCTTCGACAAATGTAGAAATAATAACAGCAACGGCAGGAAAAATAATATTGGCATAAGAGGCTTGATGAGCACCAATTCGATTAAGTAGTGTTAAATAACAACCAAAGGCGATAACAGAACCAAATACTGCTAAATACAATAATGAGCTAATATATGAAAAAGTGAATGAAAAACTAAAGCTCTTTCCTTGTGCCAATAACATTATCGTCATAAAACTTGCACCATAAGCCATAGCCCATGCATTAGCTGATAATAAGGGTAATTTCAATTGCTGGTTTTTAATCGACAACATGTTGCCTGTTGAAGCAAATAAAGTACCTATTAAACAGAGTGCTAAACCAAAAAGAGTTTCTTTTCCTAGTGTTGTACTCGATACTTGCGGCCAAAATAAAGTCACCATACCTAATAAACCTAACAGCCCACCTATATAAACTTGTTTTGTGATTTTAGTTTTGAACCAAATTCTTGCATTGATAACGTTAAAAAAAAGTAGCGTGGAAAATGCAATACAAGCCAAAGCAGAGTTGATATGTTGCTGGGCATTATATAAGAAAAAATAGTTGCAGCTAAATAAGGTTAAACCAAATACAAATAGTTGCATATGTTGCTGTTTTGAGAATTTAAGTGGTAATTTCTTTATTTTACATAGGATGAATAAAACAAGAGAGGCTAAAGCAAAGCGATATATTATTGAAGCTTCAGGTGTGACGTCCCCCAGTTGGTAATTAATTACTATCCAAGTAGATCCCCAAATGAGTACAGTAATAGCATATAAGAAAGTATTGTTCATTAAGTACTACCCTTTATTTAACAAAGCCGATATTACGGCTTTGTTATTGTTATCTTCTTATACTTTATGACGACTTTGATTCGAGGAACCTTCGTTAATATCGTTTCGATTTGCTCTTGTTATTATTTGCATCGACTGAGTTTCGTTAGCAACAAGATCTTTAATCATATGGGTATTAGATAAGGTTTTAATCCACTTACTGGCAAGTGTTTTTACGATATAGATGAAAGTCATGTTCTTCTCCTTGGTGTCAATTTAAATAGTAAAGTGTGTATTTACTTCACTGTATTTATTCTCTTAAGTTTTTTTATAATCTGTCATTTTTCTGAGCTAGATTATAGATAGACAGTTTATAGTTTTTTTGTTTTAATAACATATACACAAATATGAAAATGATACCTATACAGTTTATGCGACTATTAGATAAAGCTGCACCGGAGTTTTTATACCAACAAGTGATAGAATTTGTTGTTCGTCAAGAAAAAACAGGTGCATTGCGTCCTGGTGATAAACTGCCGAGTTTGAGAAAACTGAGCCGGCAGTTTGAGATAAGTGTACCTACAGTTAAGCAAGCCTATATAGAATTAGAACGACAAGGTACTATTTCAGCAAGGCCGCAGTCTGGTTATTATATGAAGGCCAAGCAGGCAAGAACATTGATGCCAATGCGTGCCAAATGGGCCCACTGCCAACCGGCAGAAGTTCAGTGTCGTAGTCTAATCGAACAAGTCTATGAAGCGGTTCATTTGCCAGACACCATTGCACTAGGAATATCTAATCCAGTACACGCGCATCCACCAGATAAGGCACTGGCGAGATTAATGCGTTCAGTCTTAAGTCGTGTCTCTGAAAAAGCAGTGAGTTATGGTCCGGTAAATGGTGATCCAAAATTAAGATTAAATATTGCTTTTCGATATCAAGATCAAGGGATTGATATTAATCATGATGACATTGTTATCACCAACGGTGCCCAAGAAGCCTTGTCTATTGCCTTACAGTGTGTCGCTCAGCGTGGTGATATTATTGCTGTTGAGTCACCTTGTTATTTTGGTCTAATTGAGCTGATAGAAAGTTTAGGCATGAAGGCATTGGAAGTTTATACCTGCACGGAAAGTGGGGTATGTGTAAGTGAACTTGAAAAAGTTATTATGGAGCATCCTGTAAAAGTCTGTTTATTTTCAACTGCAATTAACAATCCACTTGGCTCAATGATGACCAATGAACAGCGCCAGAATATGGTGAAATTAATTGAGAAGTACGATATACCGCTAATTGAAGATGAAGTTTATAGTGATATTTATTTTACTGAACAACGACCAATCCCTGCCCAATTATATTCCGAAAAAGGCTTAGTGATGACTTGTTCGTCTTTCTCCAAAACGGCAGCACCGGGTTACCGTGTTGGCTGGTTGCTTCCGGGAAAGTTTGAAGAACAGGCGAAACGTATTAAACGCGCACAATCATGTTCAACGTCGATGTTGCCACAATGGACCCTTTCGGATTACTTGATGAGTGGTGAGTATGATCGACACCTGCAAGTCTTAAGAAAAACCTTGCGCTATAATTGTGAACGAATGCGGGCATTGATCGCAGAATACTTTCCCAAAGAGGTGTGTATTTCTAAGCCGCAAGGCGGTAGTGTTTTATGGATACGTTGTCGTTCACATGTGGATACCAGTAAAATATTTCATAAAGCCATTGCCAAAGGCATCAGCTTTGCACCAGGGCAAGTTTTTTCACCCTCCGGAAAATATAAGAATTTTATGCGTATTAGTTATGGCGTGCAATGGTGTGAAGGCATTGAGCAAGCCGTTATGAGTATTGGCTCGTTGGTACATGAATATCCTGAAAACTAAGGTGATTTTATATAGTGAATGAATCAAACAAGATGCCTTCTTTTAAGGTATTGCTCCCGTTACTTGCAGCTATTATTGCCATATCACCACTGGCAATTGATATGTATCTGCCAGCAATGCCTATCTTGGCAAAAAACCTAAATACAGATATTTCTATGGTGCAAAATACCTTAAGTATTTATTTATTAGGTTATGCCTTGGGTCTGTTGTTTTTTGGTCCAATGGCTGACCAACATAGTCGCCGTAAGTTGGTATTTATCGGTATTCTGGGCTTTTCCATTATTAGTTTTATTTTGCCTTTTGTTGAGACCATTGAACAATTTTTGTCGTTACGTTTTATACAAGCTTTCATAAGTAGCGCTGCAACAGTGATAGTACCTGGAACGATTCGAGAATATTACGGTAAAAATACAGCTAAAGGCTTGTCTTATGTCAGTATGATCATGATGTTAGCGCCTATGGTAGCACCAAGCATTGGCAGCCTTTTATTACTTCTACACAGCTGGCAATTAATATTCTTTTTTTTAGCGGGGTATAGCCTATTAGTTTTGCTATTAACTATCCGTTATTTGCCAGAAAAAAAATTACAGGTAGATAAAAGTATTAGCTTTCTAGGTCGCTATAAAATTGTATTATCTTGCCGAGAAGCAAGGTTTGACTTAATAACCTCAATGGTTGTTTCACTAGCCTTTTTCACTTATATCACTGCAATTCCATTTGTTTATCTCACCGTTTTTTCTGTTTCTGAGCTTATGTTTAGTGTGCTATTTGCACTGAATGTTTTGGGGTTAATGAGCGCACACTTTATTAATACGCGTTTAGTTGTTAAAAAAGGTTCAAGGACTATGTTACGCTACGGCTTAGTTGTCGCAATCACCTCTGCTGTTGCTTTATTGATGGTGAGTTATTGGCAGCTCCCTATCATTTATACAATATTAACTATTTCACCCTTGATGGGCAGTATTTCAATGATTGCGGTTAATTCTGATGCCTTGGTATTGAATCAATTTACGCAACAAACAGGTACCGCAACGGCGGTTATTGGTACGTTGCGATTTGGTATTGGCGCGTTAGCGGGCCCCATTTTGGCATGGCTTTACGATGGTTCGGCATTGCCTTTTGCCATGTTAATGTTTACCGCTATTTTTATCGTGTTTTTATGTCAATTACGAGTAAAATACCGAAAAATTAATGATTTAGAATGAGTGAATAGATAATGAAAAATGTAGCGGTAATATTAAGTGGTAATGGTGTTTATGATGGCAGTGAAATTCATGAAGCAGTGTTAACGTTATTAGCGATTGAAAATAATCACGCGAGTTATCGCTGTTTTGCACCTAATATCACACAATATCATGTCATTAATCATTTAACTGGTGAAGTCTCTGCGGATGATACGCGTAATGTTTTGGTTGAATCTGCTCGTATTGCCCGTGGTGATATTGAAGATCTTAGTGATTTATTGGTAGGTGAATTTGATGCCCTTATTGTTCCTGGTGGTTTTGGTGCTGCAAAAAATTTATGTACCTTCGCCTTTGAAGGTGAAAAAAGTAAAATTAATACAGTTGTATTAAAAGCCTGTCAGGCTTTTACAAACGAAAATAAACCTGCTGGTTTTATGTGTATAGCCCCTGCGCTTATTCCTGCTATTTATGGAGAAGGGGCAATGGCGACTATTGGTAAAGAATTAGGTACTGCAGAGTCATTAACGGATATGGGCTTATCTCATGTAGCTTGTGAGGTGGATGATATTGTTATTGATCAGCAACGTAAGATAGTGTCTACGCCAGCTTATATGCAAGCGCTTTCCATCAGTGAAGCGGCGCTAGGTATTAATAAATTGGTGAAAGCAGTATTAAGAATGGTTTAGTAAACTAGAGCATACATAATAGGTACATTAACTTCTTATTGTTCTTTTAAGGCTTCTTCATTTAATTTGGCTTGTGCTATGCGCCATTTTTGTAATTCAGCATAATAATGATCCCAAACACATGGATTACAAGCTCCGCCGCCACAACAATCGTCATCTGCCGGTGGTAAGGGTTTCTCTAGCTGATTTGACATTAATATTCATGCGCTCGTTACTATGATATTGCAATATTATACGATAAATTATGGATGAGTTGCTATTTGTCTGAGATAAACATTTTCACTCGGTTTTTATTACTTAAATCATAATAGAGCAAAATATTTACATCAAGGTTCATAGAAGTATTATTGGCGAGAAGGCAGATGCCTATGTGTGGTATGTCAGGAACGTAAAAGCTGACCGTACATCCTGAACATCGTCACTCTTTCACATCCATGTGATCGTGACATACCGTACTTCCTGTACATCGTCACTCTTTCACATCCATGTGATCGTGACATACCGTACTTCCTGTACATACACGCTCCTGTGCATTCATGCACCCGCGATATACCGTACATCCTGTACATAAAAAAGCCTCGTAAACGAGGCTTGATATTTCACATTATAAATTTTTATTCATCGAGGCTTAATTTTTGTTCTAGGTAGTGAATATTAGCTCCACCATTGACAAAACCTTGATCGTTTAGAATATCTTGATGTAAGGCGATATTGGTTTTAATACCATCAATCACTAACTCAGCTAATGCATTACGCATTCTTGCAATGGCAACGTCTCTATTATCGCCCCAAGTGATTAATTTTCCGATCATTGAGTCGTAATGAGGAGGCACAGAATAGTCAGCATAAATATGAGAATCCCAACGAACACCTAAACCACCCGGTGGATGGAAACGGGTAATTTTACCTGGTGAAGGAATAAATGTACGGGGATCTTCCGCGTTAATACGACATTCAATAGAATGACCTGCAACTTTAATATCTTCTTGTGTATAAGACAAAGGCTGTCCTGCGGCAACACGTAATTGTTCTTTGATTAAGTCGACACCCGTGATCATTTCAGTAACGGGATGTTCAACTTGAATACGGGTATTCATCTCAATGAAGTAGAACTCCCCATTTTCATACAAGAACTCAAAAGTACCTGCGCCACGGTAGTTAATGTCAATACAAGCCTTACAACAACGTTCACCAATCTTAGCTCGCATTTCAGGTGTGATACCTGGCGCTGGCGCTTCTTCGACCACTTTTTGATGACGACGTTGCATTGAACAATCTCGCTCACCTAAGTGGATAGCACCACCTTGGCCATCAGCCATGATTTGAATTTCAACATGACGAGGGTTTTCAAGGAATTTTTCCATGTAAACCATATCATTTTTGAAAATGGTACCCGCTTCTCTTTTTGTTAACGCAATGGAGTCGATTAATTCTTCTTCAGTACGCACAACACGCATACCACGACCACCACCACCACCAGCAGCTTTAACGATTATAGGGTAACCAATGCGTTTAGCATGAGCTCTATTGGCATCATCATCGTCATTTAGTGGGCCATCAGAACCAGGGACACAAGGAACACCTGCTACTTTCATTGCCTTAATGGCTGCAACTTTATCACCCATAATACGGATACTTTCTGCTTTGGGTCCGATAAAGGCAAAGCCAGAATTTTCAACTTGCTCAGCAAAGTCAGCATTTTCAGCCAAAAAACCGTAACCGGGATGAATTGCCACGGCATCAGTAACTTCTGCAGCTGTTATAATCGCAGGTATATTAAGGTAACTTTCAGGTGCTGATGCTTTACCTATACAGATAGTTTCATCAGCTAATAAAACGTGTTTAAGATTTTTATCAGCAGTAGAGTGAACTGCGACAGTTTTTATGCCAAGTTCTTTACATGCCCGTAAAATTCTTAATGCTATTTCGCCTCGGTTGGCGATGACTACTTTATCTAACATGGAATGACCCTTTTTTGTTGGGCTTATTCAATGATGAATAGCGGTTGATCAAATTCAATAGCGTCTTCATTCTCAGCCAAAATAGTTTTAATTACACCTGATTTGTCTGCTTCTATTTGATTCATCATTTTCATTGCTTCAATGATACATAACGTATCACCAGCATTTACATGCTGACCTACTTCTGCAAATGCTGGAGCATCAGGAGAAGCAGAAGAATAAAATGTCCCTACCATTGGTGAGCGAACTATATGCCCTGAAACTTCAGGTGTTGCATCTGTTGTTGGCGCCGCAACAGCAGCGGCTACAGGCATTGCTGCTTGCATCATTGGTGCTTGCTGCATTATTGCGGCAGCAGGAACGCCACGGCTTATACGTACAGATTCTTCACCTTCGGAAATTTCTAATTCATTGATACCTGACTCTTCAACAAGCTCAATAAGTTTTTTTATTTTACGGATATCCATTGCAACACCTTAATAATTTATATTTACGATAATTAATTGTAATGAGTGTTTAACACTCATTGTTATGTTATTTATTTACTGAATTTTTTAAATAGTGATGAGCAGCATTAAGAGCATACCCATAACCATTGGCTCCAAGGCCAGAAATGACGCCAATAGCAACATCAGATAAATAGGATTGTTCTCTAAAACTTTCTCTTGCATGAACATTAGATAAATGCACTTCTATAAAAGGAATATTTACTGCTAATAATGCATCTCGAAGAGCGATACTCGTATGAGTAAATGCTGCAGGATTTATGATGATAAAGTCTATTTTTTGATAAGCTTGGTGAATGGCATCAATTAACAGGTGTTCTGCATTTGACTGCACATCACTTAATTCAATATCAATATCGGCAGCTGACTTTTCAAGATCACTTATTATTTCAGTAAGTGACAATGCTCCATAAATTTCAGGTTCTCGTTTACCCAACATATTTAAGTTAGGTCCATTTATAACTAAAACTTTGAACTTGGTAGTCATTTGTTGTGAAAAGCCTTAAAAGTAGAAAACAATAGTATAATTGCACAAAAAGATATTTCTTGGAATGCAAAATTAGAAAAAACTTTGTTTTTATCGAATTTAGCGATTATTATAGTGTTTTCGCAGAATATAGCAGCAAAATACAGGTCTTACCTGTTGGTATCATTTTTCTTTGTAGAAATTTTGTTATTTCCCCATTTTTTACTAATATTACAGCTAATCGTTAATCTATTGATTTTTAAAACATTGCATTGTTCTTTAATGTCAGGGCATAATCGTTAAATGCTAGAGCACACGCATAATGAAGTATTCAAGGACGTGGTTATTAATCTATTCTTTCTCAGACTTTTCTTACTAATTACCGTTTTTATGAGCCCCGTTGTTTTTGGCGTAAGTATTATTGGCCATCAGTCAGTTGATGTTAAATCATTAACTACATCACAATTGCGTCGAATTTATACAATGCGTCAAGTGCAATGGTCGAACAATGTACGTATTAAAGTTTATGTTTTACCCAGTAACCACCTAATCCACAAAAACTTTTGTAAAGAAAACCTCCGTATTTTTCCTTATCAACTTGACAGAATATGGAATAAGTTAACATTTTCAGGTTTAGGTGTGGCGCCCACGGTTGTTAAAACGCCGTTAGAATTATTAAAAATTGTAAGTACAACGCCTGGAGCTATTGGGTATATTGATGATGTCAACGAAGAAGGGAATGTTAATGTTATTGAAATTAAATAGTAAAATAAAATACTATTTATACACTTTATTTTTACTCATAACGTTGAATTGTATATTCATCAATTATGTTGTCGCCTATGACGAGTTTAACAATGCATGGCATGCTCATGGATTTGTTGCTCAGGGGTTAATTCAAGCTGAAAAAAGCAGCTATGTGAATGACGATGGTGATGTATCAGGAAAACTAACTGAAATAGGTTTAAATGCATCTTATCTCTTTACTCCTGATATTAGAGTCACGGGGCAAGTCGTCTATTTAAATGGTGGTAATCGTTATAGCAAAGGGGCTCGAATTGATTACGCGTTAATTGATTGGTCTGTTTATAACGATCAAAATTGGATGATAAATTTATACTTAGGGCGTTATAAAAATAATCACTGGTTATATTCTAGTACACGTGATGTACCACATACTCGCCCAAGTATTATTTTACCACAATCTATGTATTATGATGGTTTTCGTGATATTGCTATGGGCAGTGATGGTGCGGCTCTTAAAGTGAGTTATGGTTCTGAAGAGCATGGCGATTTTGATTTCAATTTTAGCTATGGTACATCGTCATTGTCTTCTGATGAAGTTAAATTTTTATTAGGGGATATGGCACTCGGTGAAGGTAAACAAAAATTTGATGCGCAAATGAGTCTCTATTGGCAGCCCCTATATTCGCAGTGGCGTTTTGGGTTATCTGTATTAGATTCTGACTTTAATTATTCTCGTAAACAAAATGAATTTTTTTCTGATGGACTCTTCTCTTTTCAACAATATAGTTTAAGCATGTTGTTTGAAGGTGAGCGTTGGGAATTTAGTAGTGAATTATTTCAACAAAAATTTTTATTGGAAGGCTTTTACGCCCCCACCTTTCATAATGAAAGCTTTAGTCAGGGGGCTTATATTCAAACCCGATACCAGTATAATGATAAATTGCGTTTTTTGGCTAGGATAGAAAAGTTCTACGGAAATAAAGAAGATAAAAATGGTAGTCAATTGGAAAAACTCACCGGAGTACCACATTACTTTGCTTTTCATAATGATCTAACATTAGGTGCATCCTATAACCTTAATGAAAGGTTACGTTTACAAATAGAGTTTCATCAAGTTGAAGGAACTTCTAGGTTGACGCCCATCACTTTTCCCAACACCGAGATTAATGACAGTGAACACTGGAACATTTGGGCGCTGCAATTGATGTACTGGTTTTAGTCAATGAATAAAATTTTTATCAGTGTGCCAACTAAACTACTGATGTTAGTCGTGGGAGCCCTGCTGTTATTAAGTGCTGGTTTCTCAATTGTTTCTTTATCAAGAGTGAATCAAGAGTTTCAAACCTATCAAGCTGAAACCCTCGAGCAAGGTGAAGAGTTATTTACTTTGCATCAAACGGTTCTTAGGGAGAAATTAGAGGTTTGGGTGGAGACCTTTTCAGACCTTGTTAACTTGCAGGAACAAGAGAGTTTTTCTGCGGTTTCTGCAGGTTTTAATAAACAGTTTGATGCATTACAACTGCATTATAATGTCGAAAATTTGTGGCTTATTGATGCCAGGCACAATGTACTTTATAGCTCTAAAACGATCCCAAAGAATGTATTAAATAACGTTATGAAGTTATTGGATACACAAGAGCCACAACATCAAATTTATTGTGAGATATCTTGCGAACAATTATTAACAATACCAATAGTTAATAATAAAGGCGAGATGGCTGTCGTTGCCATTAGTATCTCCTTAATTGATCTCATTTATAAAATTAATGAATCGCTTAAAAGTGATGTCGCGGTGGTGAGCTTCGCTAAAAACAGTCAAGAAAAACTCGATGAGGCTAGTATTGTTACAGCATCTAATACAGATCTCATTCAAGCGTTATTCTTTGAACATAAGACAGTTAATAATATAGAAAAAATCCAAAAAGAGGGTATAAAACTTGATATAGACTCAGGCAGCTATCTCATTAACCTTATGTCTTTATCTGCAAATACTCAACGTGATTTCTATATGGCATTAATCGATGATGTCACCCCAATTACCATTGAATATCAACAATATCGTCGTCAGTTTATGCTCTCAGCATTGGTTATCTTTATTACTTTAGCTATCTTTGTCTATTTTGTGGCGAGTCCGTTAACCAATCGGTTATTAGTTTTATCCAATGTTTTGCCATTATTAGCACAAAAAGAGTTTGATCAGTTTCGACAGATAAAAATCAAACGAAAACAGTTTTTTGTTGATGAACTCGATGTATTGGCAGGAGCAACAACCGATTTGAGTTATGAACTTGAACAGTTAAACCTAGAAGTTGAGCAAAAAACAAAAGAACTTGAAAATATAGCCATGTACGACCTACTGACCGGCTTACCGAATAGAAATATGCTCAATTATCAATTACGAAAGTCAGTAGCCAATTTAGCAAGGGTTAAACAAAAAATAGCGGTTTTATTTCTTGATTTAGATGATTTTAAAAAAGTAAATGATAGTCATGGCCACAGTGAAGGAGATCGCTTACTCATTGAAGCCGCAAATCGGGTTCGTTTAAGCATTCGTAATATCGATGTCGCTTGTCGTTTTGGTGGTGATGAATTTGTTGTGGTCTTAGGACAAATAGACTCTGTATCTGAAGCCGAAGAGATCGCTGAAAATATTTTACAGCGTTTTAAGTTACCTATCAAAATAGGAAGTAGTATTTTTTATGTATCAACTAGCATAGGCATTGCCGTAACTGATGACGAAACAATAAAGGCCGAAGCATTGGTGAGTCATGCAGATATTGCCATGTATGAAGCAAAGGATAACGGTGGCGCACAATATCATATCTATCATCCTGAGATGTACCAACGTGTTGCGCATCGAGTCATGCTAGAAAGAGATGTAAGACAAGCTTTAGCTAAGAACCAGTTCAGTTTAAGCCTACAGCCACAGTTAAGGGCAAAAAATAAAGCCGTATTTGGTTTTGAAGCGTTATTAAGGTGGAATCATCCTGATCGCGGAATGATTTCTCCTGATGACTTCATCCCCATTTTGGAAAATTCAGCTTATATGATTGAACTGGGGTATTGGATTATTCGCCGCTGTTTTGAATTATCTGTAGCTATAGAAAAGCGAGGCGTAATAGGTGTACGTATTGCGATAAACTTATCTGCTGGCCAATTTAATGATCAAAATTTACCTCTATATTTGCATCGCTTATTAATTGAATTTGCAATACCTGCGTCTCGTTTTGAATTAGAGCTCACCGAACAAACCCTTGTTAAAAATGTCGCTCATACTATTAAAATGATGGAATCATTAAAAGAGATGGGTTTTAGTTTCGCCATTGATGATTTTGGTACGGGATACTCATCATTGGCTTACATGAAACAGTTGCCGGTGGATGTTATCAAAATAGATAAGAGTTTTATATTCGGTATGTTAGAAAATCATGCGGATTATCAAATTATTATGTCTACTATTGCGATGGTGAAAAATTTAGGTTTAATGGTTGTTGCTGAAGGCGTTGAAACAAGTGCGCAATTACGTAGTTTAGAACAAAATGACTGTGACCTAATTCAAGGTTATTATTTTTCCAAACCCATACCTGAAGCTGATTTATTGAACTTTATTGATAACCATATCGTCGATGGTTTTTGGAAAACTAAAGTATTATAAGTTATACGTATTATATACAAACCAGCATCGTTATTATTTACTAATCCTAATCGACTACTATCTACTTGTGCTGCTTTAATTATTTCAAGGCGCTCAATCGAGCACCTTATAATAATTTATGCTTCCTTCTTTCATATAGCAGGGACCCATCTAATACTATTATTTGAAGATAGCGTTAATATGATCAGCAAAAGCATCTGCTTCCATAAAGCCTGTGACCCTTTGTTTGCTTAACTCTTTACCACTCGTATTAAAAAATAGAATAGAAGGTAAGCCAAAGACTTGGTATTTACTCATTAATTCTACACTACTCGTAGACCCTGTATCGGTGAGATCTACTTGTAAAAGTACGCTATCTTTTAACGCTTGTTGTACTTGTGGTGTATTAAAGGTGTAGTGTTCAAACTCTTTACAAGCAATACACCAGTCTGCATATAAATCAACCATTACAGATTTTCCTTGTTGATTAGCTATGGAAACTGCTTGTTGTAACTCGGTTAAGTCTTTAACTATTTTAAAAGCACTTTCATTTGTTTGATCACTAACTTGCTGCACAACTTGCGTAGGATAAATGATTTTATAGCCTTGGTTAGCACCAATAAATAATGCTAAAAATATGAGTAATGAACGTAGACCAAACCAAAAACCGGTTTTACTATTTTGATTGGCAACGTAAAAGTAAGTTGCTGATACTAATATAAGTACAGCCCAAAGCGCTTCAGTTGCGATAGTAGGAATAATACGTTCCAGTAAGAAAATAGGTACTGCTAGCAACAATAATCCAAAGATATTTTTGATCACATTCATCCAAGCCCCAGCCTTGGGTAGGATTTTTCCACCTGAACTCCCTAAAATTAATAAAGGTAAACCCATGCCTAAACTTAACGCATAAAGTGCAGAAGCGCCGAGGATAACATCGCCTGTTTGAGAAATATAAAGTAATGCGCCCGTTAATGGTGCCGTAGTGCAAGGTGAGGCAACTAAACCTGATATAACGCCCATCATCACGACACCAGAAATAGAACCACCTTTTTGACTATTGCTAATGTTATTGAGTTTATTTTGCCAGCTACTCGGTAATGCCAAATTGAATATTCCAAACATCGATAACGCAAGGAAAATAAATAGCGCACTTAACGAGATGAGTACATAAGGGTGCTGAAATACTGCTTGAAATTGAGCCCCTGCCAACGCAACAACAATACCTAATATTGTATAAGTAATCGCCATGCCTTGTACGTAGAAAAAAGATAAAGTGAATGCTTTTTTGGTGGTAAGCCCTTTGCCTTGACCAACAATAATCCCAGTCAGAATAGGGTACATTGGAAAAACACAAGGTGTAAATGATAGCAATAAACCACCTGCAAAAAAGGCTAATAAGGTCAGTAACAAGCTATCTTGTTTTAACATATCAGCTAATTGATGCTGCTCACTGTTGGTAGGAATTTCCGTTGTATTTGCAATTGTTGATGACTTGGTAGTATTCAAAGCACTAACAATATTCTGACTATTAGAACCTACCGCGTCATTAGCAACTATATGGCTGAGTTCAATTTTTTGTCTTTTAGGTGGGTAACATAATCCTTTATCAGCACATCCTTGATAGCGGATAGTAATACTTGCGTTATCCTTTGTTTCGTTGATATCTATGGTAAAATTGAGCTGCTGTGTAAAGATTTTTTGTATGCCAAAAAACTCATCTTCATGGTCATCACCTTTAGGTAAAATTACTGGTGATATTTGAGCGTTTTCTGTGTTAAATTTAAATTGATGACGATATAGATAATAACCTTCAGCGACGTTGAAAGTGACTGTTAATTTATCGTTCTTTTGGTGGAAATTAAATTTAAACGCTTCATCTACAGGCAAAAATTCATCATCATTGCTGTATAAAGAAGCCGAAGAAGTATCAAAGATTGATTTTTGTGCGTGTACAGTATTAGTCTGCAAGGCAATACTGACAATTACTAGCCAAAATAAATAAATAAAATTTTTCATAGTTACTACTTTAATGAGCCTTTGATCCAGTTTAAATAATTTTTATCGCCTTGCTGGATATCAATGGCAATAATTTCAGGGATGTCATAAGGATGAAGAGTTTTAATTTTCAGCTTTAGCGCTGAAAAAAAACAATTTTGAGTTTTGATCAGCAGTAAAACTTCATCATCACTTGTTACTTTATCCTGCCAAGCATAAACCGATAGTATTCCCGGTATAATGTTGACACAAGCAGCAAGCTTTTCAGATACAAGCTCGCTAGCAATTTGTTTTGCAATATCTTTATTTGGGCATGTACATAACACGATTTGATACATGACTTTTCAGCCTGATTTTCAAAAGGAATATCATTAACCTAAGCATACGCTATTGGTGAGCAGAGTAAAAATATCTAATAATTATAATTTATCCGTTATTCTGGTATCGCTTGAAAAAGACCTGATAACCCCCATATATGTTTCAATAATGTTTTAGGGCCTGTTGAATTTTTATTTTAGCCTACGTTATAAGCTAATTTTGAAGTTAACAACGTCAGATGTTACTAGCTAGTTATTTTCTGACTTTGGCATTGCCCTAGTTGCTGCGTCCTTGCAGCTGTACTTAAATTGTTTTCAACGATATAAAGTTGAAATTACTCATAACCCTTGGGTTGCCTTGAAAAAGCACTATGCTTTATTTACCTTTATGTAAGTACTGAACATAAAGGTAGTTATGTTCAATATGCATTTGGAACAACCAATCAACATATTAAGCACTAAATTGCCACTTTTTCACGTGCAACAGAACGATAAACTGACAGATTAATAGACCCTAGAGCACAATTATGTTTCGATTTTTGTTTTTACTTTTTATTATTGTACCTATTATTGAGATCATGGTGTTAATGAACGTTGGTGCCTGGTTAGGTGCATGGCCAACTATCGCGATCGTTATTATTACGGCTTGGCTTGGCGCAAAAAACGTTAAGCAACAAGGAATAGCTACCCTTAATTCGGTACAAACTAAAATGGCACAAGGTGAAATGCCGTCAGATGAAATTGTTGCCGGGGTATTACTACTTGTCGCAGGTGTGTTATTGGTAACGCCTGGATTTGTTACTGATTTCTTTGGCTTATCATTATTAGTTCCTCAAGTGCGTAAAGCATTAATAAAATCGGTACAAGGCCATTTAGTAAATAGCAAATCTACAGCAGGCTTTACCTATCAAAGTGATATTCATAACCAGCAACAGCCATTCAATCAAAGTCCGTTTCATGATTCACTAAAAGAAAATGGAAAATCACTTAATCATCATCAAGGGGAAACTCTAGAGGGTGAATTTAAACGTAAAGAGTAATTTTTTTACAATTTTTAGTGATGGGCCTTGTGAACTTTTAAAAAAGCCCCATTTCATATGCAAACAATTTTGTTAAATCTATTTTTATATAAAATATAAAATCTCAGGAGAGAAGATAAATGAGCATTCGTCCATTACATGATCGCGTAATAATTAAACGTAAAGAAGTAGAATCAAAATCTGCTGGCGGTATTGTACTTACAGGTAGTGCTGCTGAGAAATCAACGCGTGGTGAAGTCATTGCTGTTGGTAACGGCCGTATTTTAGAAAACGGTGAAGTACGTGCACTAGACGTAAAAATTGGCGACCAAGTTATATTTAGTGAAGGTTATGGCGTTAAAACAGAAAAAATTGACGGTGATGAAGTATTGATTCTTTCTGAGTCTGATATTTTAGCAATTGTTGAATAATCGTACTGTTTAAGATCTCTTTCAATGCCACTTTGTGGCTGATTGGATACAAAGATTAATTGTTGGTCGGATTTCATACCGACAAACTAACAAAATATAGGAATTTAAGAACATGGCTGCAAAAGACGTATTATTTGGAAATGACGCACGTGCAAAAATGCTACGTGGTGTAAATGTTTTAGCTGACGCTGTAAAAGTAACATTAGGCCCTAAAGGTCGTAACGTAGTATTAGACAAGTCATTTGGTGGTCCAACTATCACTAAAGATGGTGTTAGTGTTGCTAAAGAAATCGAATTAGAAGATAAATTCGAAAACATGGGCGCACAAATGGTTAAAGAAGTTGCATCTAAAGCCAATGATGAAGCCGGTGACGGTACAACTACTGCTACAGTTTTAGCGCAAGCGATTGTTAGCGAAGGTTTAAAATCGATTGCTGCCGGAATGAATCCTATGGATCTTAAACGTGGTATCGATAAAGCTGTTGTTGCAGCGGTTGAGTCACTTAAAGGTCTTTCACAAGAATGTAGTGACAACAAAGCGATAGAGCAAGTTGGTACTATATCCGCTAACTCTGATGAGACTGTTGGTCAAATCATTGCAACAGCAATGGACAAAGTCGGCACAGAAGGTGTTATTACTGTTGAAGAAGGTCAAGCATTAACTGACGAATTAGATGTTGTAGAAGGCATGCAGTTTGACCGTGGTTACTTATCTCCTTACTTCATCAATAACCAAGAAAGTGGTTCAGTTGAATTGGAAAACCCTTTCATCTTATTGGTAGATAAAAAAGTATCTAACATTCGTGAACTATTAAGCACGTTAGAAGGTGTTGCTAAAGCAGGTAAGCCTCTACTTATTATTGCTGAAGACGTAGAAGGTGAAGCATTAGCGACATTAGTTGTTAACAATATGCGTGGTATCGTTAAAGTTGCTGCTGTTAAAGCTCCTGGTTTTGGTGACCGTCGTAAAGCAATGTTACAAGATATCGCAATGCTAACTGCTGGTACGGTAATTTCTGAAGAAATTGGTATGGAGCTTGAAAAAGCAACATTAGAAGACTTAGGTCAAGCAAAACGTGTTGTTATCTCTAAAGATAATACAACGATTATCGATGGTATTGGCGAAGAAGCGGATATCAAAGCACGTGTAATGCAAATTCGTGGTCAAATTGAAGATTCTACTTCTGACTACGATAAAGAAAAATTACAAGAGCGTTTAGCTAAACTAGCTGGCGGTGTTGCAGTAATCAAAATTGGTGCTGCCACTGAAATGGAAATGAAAGAGAAAAAAGCACGTGTTGAAGATGCATTACATGCAACACGCGCAGCCGTTGAAGAAGGTGTAGTTGCTGGTGGTGGTGTTGCGCTTGTTCGTGCTGCTGAAGCCATTAAAGATCTTGAAGGTTCAAACGAAGATCAAACACACGGTGTTAACGTTGCAATTCGCGCTATGTCTGCGCCACTTCGTCAAATCGCGACTAACTCAGGTGATGAAGCCTCAGTAGTATTAAACGAAGTACGTAATGGCGGCACAGGTAACTACGGTTACAATGCCGCGAATAGTACTTACGGTGATATGTTAGCGATGGGCATTTTAGATCCAACCAAAGTAACACGTTCAGCATTACAATTTGCAGCCTCAGTTGCTGGTTTAATGTTAACAACAGAAGCTATGATCACTGATGCTCCACAAGACTCAGCATCAGCTCCTGCAATGCCTGATATGGGCGGTATGGGCGGAATGGGTGGCATGGGCGGCATGATGTAATAGATTTTAAATCTATTACTTTAGCTCTAACCATTTAAACGAAAGCCCGAATAGCAATATTCGGGCTTTTTATTAGCTGTTTATCAATATCTAATAATACTTTTGTTATGTCTTAATTGTAGACAAAACGTAAGGTAGCTTTTCGCCAATAATAAGAGTAACTATTTATCATTTAATAATTAAGTTTAACAGTGTTCTTTATATTGCTGCCCTCAAGAGCATATTGATTAACATGAATAATTAATTGTGGAAAAAACGCTAAAAATACAGTTTCCAATTCACTATAGTGGCGATGAATATCCTCAACGGCTCCTGAAAAGTTATTGGTAAAACGAATACGTTTGGCAATATTGTCAAGTGCTAATCCTATACCTGTTACGGTTTCGTACTCTTTAAACCAATCATTTTTAGTCATGTTCCTAACCGTTTTTTGCATTGCGCAAGGCATAA
>Ga0209396_1002733_pt1 | contig 18314 bp, 16 predicted proteins | sample GOMGulsemesocosm_6_FD_184638 | JGI IMG/M metagenome (GOLD analysis project Ga0209396, IMG submission 184638) | Methane-oxidizing microbial communities from mesocosms in the Gulf of Mexico - GOM8C Gulf of Mexico (SPAdes) (version 2) | ecosystem: Environmental > Aquatic > Marine > Cold seeps...
AACGCAAATAACCATCGGGGCCAGGAAGTAAAATCTTCCATAAATAGGCCGGATATATGAGAGCAATGATTTCCTCTCACACTATGATCAAATATCTTGCAAACGGAGTGGGTTCATATATGCAGCATATTAGAGAATGCAGGAGCTTATTCTCCTGAATAACCATTCTCTTCAATCAATGCCTTGCCTCTAAGCCTTTTAATTCTCGCTGAGTGGGAAAGAACTTAATCAACTTGGTATAAAGCGTAACAAATGATGAAAGGTTAAGGCATTATTGTATGATTCATTTATCTTACATCAAAGTTATTATAAACGTTTTACGTTAGATTAAAGACCGTCTTGTTTTTTGGAAATTCTGTTTTGTTTAGTCTACAACCATTACCGCCAGTTAAAATTATTAGTTATGCTTTACTTTTGTTTGCCACACTTATCATTTTTAGCTTGAGTGAAGTTATCCGGTTTTATTTGAATAGTTATGAATTAAACGCCATGTTTATTTCTTTTTGTGCAGGATTTATTTTATTTATCCCGTTAGTCAGCTTAGTCTTACATCCGATATTTTTTAATAAAGACAACGGTGATGAGCCAATTAAAATGTCAACTTTCTTAGGCAATATTGGTTTAGTTATTGTGGTTCAATTGTTGTGTTTTTTAATATGGATGACTGATGCCATTGCCTTATATAGCCTTTATGTTGATCAAAATTCATTTTTAGCTAAAGCGTTTAATGTAAAGTCAGCAGGTCGTTTTGACCTGTCGGTTGAGTTTTACTGGTTTAACTTAGTCTTGGCATTCTTTTTCGCTTTTTTATCACTTGTTATTGGGGTATTGCCCTGCTTAATTTCACGTATTAAAAATGCGGGTGTGGTTGGTAATTTTGTGTCTGCTTTTATTTTTGCTAAGCAATATAAAACCAAACTAGTGCTTTATTCAATCATCTTTGTACTATCGGTTGTACTAACTTTACTTTACATCAATTACTTTTTTCTTGTGTTATTTCCTTTAGCCTTACTGACTATATTTGCTAAATTAAAGCATGATTATTTCGTTTTTATCAAACGGGCTTAAATTCTATTGGCTGCTATAATTAAAGTATGAACAAGTACTATTTTACTTGCAGTAGCGTAGTTAATTTGTGCAACTTAATATACTTTTAAAGGAAATTGTTATGGTTTCTTCAATCGGAAATGATTCAGGCTCTGTTGCGCAAATATTGCAACAACAACGTCAACAAGTTGATGCCCAACAAGCCAAGCAAGCGCAAAGCGATGAAAGGCAGGATCAAATTAAAAAACAAGAAGTAGAAAAGGCAGAACAACAGAAAAGCATTGTCGATGATAGTCGAGGTAGAACTGTTGATATAAACGTTTAGTTCGCTTATGTTTTTAATCGTTAATTTAGAAAATAAAGCCTGAAAAGTGGTTTTTTGGCAAAGACTTACCTACAGTGTTAATAACAATTGAATGTTTTCGAATTAACTATTTTATAAAGGGTTAATTTTACCGAGGCGTTGAAAATGGAATCATTAGAAATAAAAGAATATATGAACCACTATCCAGTAACATTTACTCCCGAAATGGCCATTGGAGAAGCCTCTTTACGATTTTTAAAAACGAAGCAAATTGGCGGGCCAGTGATTGATGAAAACCATAAGTTACTTGGCTTTATATCAGAGAGTGATGTGTTAGCAAGGATGTTAGATGTCATCTATCACAATGAGCATATTGCCTATGTGAAAGATATTATGCGAAAAGAGGTTTTATCAGTTAAACCTTACGATAGTATCTTTGAGTTGGGGCAAACGATGTTAAAGGACAAACCAAAGGTTTATCCTGTGGTTGATGATAATGGCAGTTTGTTAGGTACCATTAGTCGAAACGATGTACTGCAAGCATTTGATCGGCATGCAAGTAACCGTTTAGCAAAAGATAAAGCTCATGCAGCGTATTAAGTAACGTTTTAGTAAAGTGTTAGTAATAGCTTATTTAATTTTTATTATTTAGTTATTACTTTTAGTTATTACTTTTAGTTATTATTTTTAGTTTTATTGAATGAGTAAGTGAGCGCTTGTCTCCTAGAACTCTCTTTTTTTACCCCTTACTATATTGATAAACCTTGCTGAATAGCTTGTTTATAAAAAATATTTTTTGATACTTTTCTACTGAGGTAAATTACTGCTAAAATAACGCTTTAACATTGTTTTTGAGTTTGTTTTGTCTGAGTCTTCTACTGCTAGTTCTGTTAATCCTAATATAAATATCCAAGTCTTGTTTGAATTACTGTCACAAGCCAAGCGTTGCGACGTATCTCGTTTGAAGAGTCGTGTGTTGAGTTTAAAGAAAAACTTAACTAAAGGGCATACTGCGAGCTCACAAAAACATGATAAAACTTTTACGCAAATACAACTAGCCATTGAAAAGTCTATCAGTGAAAAACAAAAAAAGCTGAATAACTTACCTAAAATAATTTACCCCGAAGATTTACCTATTGCGCAAAGTGCCGATCGAATAGCAAAAGCGATAAAAGAAAATCAAGTGGTGATTATTGCCGGTGAAACTGGCTCAGGTAAAACCACACAAATTCCTAAAATATGCCTTGAATTAGGCCGTGGTATTGATGGTTTAATCGGCCATACCCAACCACGTAGAATTGCTGCTAGAACTGTCGCGAACCGAATTGCAGATGAACTTAATACAAAGCTGGGTGAGCAAGTTGGTTATAAAGTACGTTTTAACGATCAAGTCAGTGATCAAAGTTATATAAAATTGATGACTGATGGTATTTTGTTAGCTGAAATGCAAAGAGACAGATTACTGCGTCAATACGATACCATCATCATTGATGAAGCCCATGAACGTAGTTTGAATATTGACTTTATATTGGGTTATTTAAAGCAAGTTTTAAGAAAACGACCTGATTTAAAAGTTATTATTACCTCGGCAACAATAGACCCACAACGTTTTGCCAATCATTTTACTGATGCTCAGGGTAAACCTGCTCCGGTGATTGAAGTATCAGGCAGAAGTTACCCTGTGGAAGTACTTTATCGACCGCTTAATGACCAGGTAGAGACGCAAGAAAGTGAGACGGTTGACATCGTCAGCGGCATTCTTAATGCAGTTGATGAACTAGGCAGTATAAGTCAGGGAGATATTCTTATCTTTCTTAACGGTGAGCGAGAAATACGTGATACCGCAATTGCTTTAGAAAAAGCCAATTTATCTCATACTCAAGTTTTACCCTTATATGCACGGTTAACTGTTGCGGAACAAAATCAAATATTTAAAGCTCATACTGGCCGAAATATCGTACTTGCTACTAACGTTGCTGAAACAAGTTTAACTGTACCTGGTATCAAATACGTTATTGACCCTGGTACTGCACGTATATCACGCTATAGCTATCGTACTAAAGTACAGCGCTTACCCATTGAAGCTATTTCGCAAGCCAGTGCAAACCAACGTTCAGGACGTTGTGGTCGAGTATCTTCAGGTGTTTGTATTCGTCTATACAGTGAAGAAGACTTTAAAAATCGCTCAGAGTTTACTGATCCAGAAATACTTCGAACTAATTTAGCTACCGTTATTTTGCAAATGTTAGCGCTAGATTTAGGTGATATCAGCGAGTTTCCTTTTGTCGAGTCTCCTGACAACCGTAACATTACCGATGGAATGCGTTTATTAGAGGAAATTGCCGCGATTGATAGTGATAAAGGCAAAGTTAACGCAGTCGACACAAAACATATTAAGTTAACCAAAGCAGGGCGGTTATTAGCCAAGTTTCCTATCGATCCTCGTTTAGCAAAAATGGTCTTAACATCAATAGATTTTGGTTGTTTAGAGCAGGTATTGATTATTGTGAGTGCATTGAGCATTCAAGATCCTCGTGAACGTCCACATGAGAAGAAACAGCAAAGCGATGAAAAACATAATCGTTTTAAAGATAAACAGTCAGATTTTATTAGCCTGCTGAATTTGTGGCAATATATTACCGAGCAAAAAGGTAACTTGACGCAAAATCAATTTAGAAAAATGTGTCAACGTGAATACCTTTCTTATGTACGTTTACGCGAGTGGCAAGATATTTTTAGCCAACTCAAACTGACGTTAAAAGAGCAAAAAATTAATTTAAGCTCTGTTGATTATCAATTTAAGCTTGATGAGGCATCGCAACAAAGCACTCAGCTAATTTCTGAGCAAAGTAATCAACAAGGTCATCAGCAGGGCCATCAACAAGGTAAGCAAGATAAAAATAAAGAAGCAGAAAATCAAACAGAGTCGTGCCTTGTGCCTGTTCATCAGGCATTGTTGTCAGGTTTATTAAGCCATATTGGTCAGCAAGATGAAAATAGAGAATTTAAAGGTGCTCGTGGCATGAAGTTCTTTATTTTTCCTGCTTCAGCATTAGCCAGAAAAGCACCAAAATGGTTAATGTCAGCAGAGTTAGTCGAAACTAGTCGTTTATTTGCGCGCATGAACGCTAAAATTGATCCGCTTTGGATAGAGCCGTTAGCGCAGCACTTAGTTAAGCGAAATTATAGTGAACCGCACTGGGAGAAAAAACAAGGTGCGGTAATGGCCTTTGAGCAAGTAACGCTTTATGGCTTAACAATTGTCAGTAAACGAAAAATTAACTTTAACCATATTGAGCCGCAAACCTGTCGAGAGTTATTCATTCGAGAAGCTTTGGTGAATGGGGATTGTTTCATTAAAGAAAAGTTTTTAGCGCATAATCAAAAGCTCGTTGCTAGCATTGAAGCATTGGAGCAAAAAGCGCGTCGTAAGGACTTTTTAATTGATGAGCAACAACTTGTTGATTTTTATCTTGATAAGTTGCCAACAGATATTCTTTGCCAACGCAGTTTTTTAGCGTGGTGGCAAAAACAGAAAAAAGACAATGCACAATTACTTGATTTTACTAAAACATTCTTACTGAATGAATCATCAAGCGAGTTAACAGCTAAAGAATATCCAGATACATGGCAGCAAGATCATTTAACATTACCTTTGAAGTATCACTTTAGCCCAGGTGATAGTGATGATGGTATTAGTGTTATTATTCCAATCGCTTTATTAAACCAAGTACAAGAAAATGGCTTTGACTGGCTTATCCCCGCGTTACGTTATGATTTAATTATTGCGTTAATTAAAGTTTTACCGAAATCTTTACGCAGGAACTTTGTACCTGCCCCTAATTATGCTCAGGCATGTTTAGCTGCGATGCCAGAGACACAAGGTGAATTAACGCAGGCCCTAGCAAAACAACTGTTACGTATGACCGGAGTACGTTTACCTGAAGATGTATGGCAAAGTGAAACTGTGGCTATGCAAATACCTGTGCATTTAACCATGAACTTTCAAGTGGTTGATGAAAAAGGGAAATTATTAAAACAAGGGCGACAACTCAATCAGTTAAAAGCTGAATTGCAAGGAAAAGTCAAAACGTCTATCCAAATGGTGGCAGAGAAGGGCATAGAGCAAAGTGGTTTAACCCAATGGGACTTTGGTCATTTACCTAAAAGTTATGAAAAAAAGGTAGCTAATATCACTATTAAGGCTTTTCCTGCTTTGGTTGATCATAAAAATAATGTTGCTATTGAACTATTTGAACAAGAGGAACATGCACAACATGCCATGTTAAAGGGGATCAGCCGACTCATTTTGCTGAATATTCCGTCTCCTATTAAGTATTTACAAGAAAAATTACCTAACAAAGCCAAATTAGGTTTGTATTTTAACCCCTTTGGTTCGATCAGTGACTTATTGCAAGACTGTATTCAAGGAGCATGTTTTTATTTGGTACAAGATTATGCTGATAAAAACACCGAGGGTTTATTGCCTCAAACTGAAAGTGAATTTACCTTATGTCGTGATTATGTTCGTAGCGAAATTGCTGATACTGTTTTAGCTGCAGCAATAAAAGTAGAAAAAGCATTAAGTTTAAGGCACGAGATAAGCAAAAAAATGAAAGGTAGTGTTGCACTCAATATCATTCAATCGCACGGTGATATCAAACAGCAAAGTGAAAAATTGGTTTTTAAAGGTTTTATCAGCATATCTGGCTTGAGTAAGCTTGATGATATTGTGCGCTACTTACAAGGCATGTTACGCCGGTTAGAAAAGCTACCTATTGATCCAAACCAAGACAGATTAAAGTTAATAGAGGTCAATAAAGTGAATGAGGCATATCAATCGTTATTAGGTAAACAACGTAAGGATAAACCAATTTCAGCAGAGTTACTTAATATGCGCTGGTTGATTGAAGAGTTGAGGATCTCTTTGTTTGCACAAAACTTAGGTACATCAGCGCCTATTTCCGTTAAACGAATTCTTAATCAATTAAAAGTATTACAATAGGTCAACAATAGTGTCATTTTTTACTGTGCATTATTGACAGGCTCGCACTAGCTCAGTATAAATAATAGGAAAGCAATATCGTCAAATGGAGAGTAAGATGAATAGTTTTAATGATAAGCGTGATTTTTATCGCATGATGTTAAACAGTGAGGTCGTTGTTACCGTTATTGATGACGAAGTTAACAGTCAGGTTTTCGCGACTTGTCGAGATTTAAGTGCTACAGGAATGGCATTAGAAGTAGAGAGTCCGCTATCGATGGGCACACATGTGCGAGTAAAACTCGACTCTGCGGGCAGTCAAGTGCAAGCATTAGATGTAAGCGGAAAAGTTGTTCGTATTGATGAGGAAAGTAAAAGTTGTTATCTCATCGGTATTTATATTGAAGAAATTGACTAATAAGACAATTTACTAAGCTACAAATTTATCGAAACATGCAGCTTAGCATTTTTATTGTTTTTTAGTGTCGTTACTGTCGGCTCGTCTTGTTATTCAACTTGGCAAACTAGGCCTTTTAAATAATATCCTTCCGGATAATTAGATGAAATAGGGTGGTCGGCTGCTTGTTGTAAGCGCTCAACAAAGTAAACATTACGTTTAGCGTCTAGAGCGGCATCTGCAACGACTTTTTGAAATAAAGTCACTTCGATCAAGCCAGAGCATGAAAAGGTCAGTAATATTCCATTGGGGTTTAATAACTGCATAGCCAACATGTTAATGTCTTTATAACCACGACAGGCACCTGTTATCTGAGCTTTTGATTCAACGAACTTCGGTGGATCTAAGATAATCATATCAAAACGGCGCTTTTCATCACGATAACGACGCAATAGTTTAAAAACATCTTCTTTTACAAAAGAGACATTTTTATCACTTAAGCCATTTAATTCAAGGTTTCGTTTACCTAAATCAAGTGCGCTTTGTGAAACATCGACATTGATCACTTCTTTCGCGTTATTTGCTGCACAATGTAATGAGAATGTACTGGTATAAGAAAAACAATTAAGAATAGTTTTATCTTTAGCAAGCTTACCGGCTGCTAAGCGGGAATCTCGTTGATCTAAATAGAAACCTGTTTTATGTCCGGTAGCAATATCAACATGGATTTTAATGCCATGCTCTTCAATAATGCATTCGGTAGAGTCTTGTGGTTCAGTTAACCAACCAGTTACTGGCTCTAGACCCTCTTTTTTACGTACATCAACATCTGAACGTTCATAAATATGACATTGTGGATATAACTCTTTTAAGCAGTCAACTAACGTATAGCGATGAAAGTCAGCACCGGCACTGAGTAATTGACACACGATAAAATTATCGTATTTATCAATAGTGATACCAGGCAACCCATCTGACTCACCTGCAATAATTCGATAACCGGTTAGGCCACCTTCTTTAATATACCAGTCGCGTCTAAGTTGAGCATTTTGTAATTTTTGAAAGAAAAACTGTCTATCTATTTCTTGTTTTTCATCAAAACTCCATACTCTGATCCTGATTTGTGATTCAGGAGAGTAAGCGCCTCTAGCGAGCCAATTTTCTTTATTATCATAAACATCAACGGTTTCACCTAACATAGGTTTACCCTTGATTTTGTTAATACCTTTGGAGAATATCCATGGGTGTTTTCGTAGTAGTGATTTTTCACGACCAACATTTAAATAAATTCTTGCTGACATAGGTCTATACTTACTTTTAGTAAATGAATAACGTTAAACGTTGTTCATTTTTAGAATAGGAGTTTGCGCCGATTTTAGACAATGAAGGCTTTAGGTGCAAACTTTAATGAACTGAATTCTAATTTATATTAATAACAAGAGTAAAGCGTATGAATGTTTGCTATGTAGTACATATCTCAGGAACAGTGCAAGGTGTCTATTTTCGGGCATCAAGTCAACAACAAGCAATCGAGTTCAGTTTAAGTGGTTATGCACGTAACCTGGCCGATGGTGATGTTGAGGTATTGATATGTGGCCAGCAAGTTAATGTTGATAAGATGCTTATTTGGCTGAGCCATGGACCAGAGCAAGCCGAAGTAACAGATATACAGTCAAAGAAGGTACCGTGGCAAGAGCATAACTTCTTTTCAATTGGATAATTTATCAGTATCGCTTGATTGTTGACAGTATTTGAATACGACTGCTTAGCTAACTTTCAATAAACTTAAAGCGCTTTATAGAAATACCATCGCGTTCGATAGTTTCATCAAACATAGTTAATGGTCGAATCCATAGGTCATCTGGCGTATTGAAGGGATGATATACCACGTGATACTCCTCTGTTTCACTGTGACGAGCAATGTGAAGAACTTGATAGTAACTTCCCTTGAAATGTTGATACTTTCCAACTTTTAACATAAATACCTATGTAAACTACAAATGCTTAATTTTAATTTTTAACGTGAAGCTGTCAAAATTCGTTTATTAAAAAGGGTCTTTTAATACTTTATCGATATACCACTTGCCATTTTTTTGAACTATGGCTAAACGTTTAACATCCTTTATGCGCTCTTCTTGATAATAACCATCAAAATATATCGTTATATTAGCAGCACCTTTAAATTGCTCTCGTATTTTTACGCCTGAGCTATCTGGTTTTACCTCAACGCGATCATAAGACATATTAAAAAGGTGACGGGCAACAGCTTGTGGTGAGCGATAATGCAAAACAAGTTTCGCTAGTTTAGGGCTACAGACAGAAGCGGCTTTTTCTACGTTTTTTTCATTATACAAAGCATCAAAAAATGCGAGAGCGACAATTTCAGGGTCATCTACCGTGGTAATTTTCTTTTCATTATCACCTCCACAAGCACTCAATAACAGAAGTAATAGGGGGAAACATAGGAATTTAAAATTTGACATTAAAAGCAGCTATAAAGTTATTTTTTGTTACTTGAATCATAACGTATTTTAATCACTAAAGTGAAATTTATAGCGGATTTATAAACTAAAAAAGACACCGAAGTGTCTTTTTTAAATTGTCAGCAATTGTTATTGCACTAAATCTTGTTCAGTAAAGCTCTCACTAAATAATGCACTTGATAAATAACGTTCAGCAGAACTTGGTAAAATAACCACAATATTTTTACCTTGGTTTTCAGGTAATTCAGCCAAACGTTTTGCAGCAACAACTGCAGCGCCAGATGAAATACCCGCAAGAATACCTTCTTCTTTCATTAAACGATGAGCCATGGCAAAGGCATCATCATTAGATACTGCTTCAACGGCATCAACCATTTCTAAATCTAAATTTCCAGGGATAAAACCTGCACCGATTCCTTGAATTTTATGAGGGCCTGGTTTTAATTCTTCGCCAGCTAGTGCTTGGCTAATTACAGGTGAATCAGTAGGCTCAACAGCAACGGTTGTAATTGCTTTACCTTGCGTTAATTTTATATAACGACTAGTACCTGTTAGTGTGCCACCAGTACCAACACCAGCAACAAAAATATCTATGCTGCCGTCAGTATCACGCCAAATTTCAGGTCCGGTAGTTTCTTCATGAATTTTAGGGTTGGCAGGATTGTCAAATTGACCTAATAATACGTATTTTTCAGGATTTGAATCTTTAATTTCTTGTGCTTTTGCAATTGCGCCGTTCATACCTTTAGCGCCATCGGTTAATTCTACTTTAGCACCAAGTGCAGTAAGTAATTTACGACGTTCTAGACTCATGGTACTTGGCATCGTTAAAGTGATGCCATATCCACGCGCAGCAGCAACAAAAGCAAGTGCTATACCAGTATTACCACTGGTCGGTTCAACAATTTCTTTACCTGCGGATAATAAACCTTTTTCTTCAGCATCCCAAACCATGCTAGCGCCAATACGACACTTAACACTAAAGCTAGGATTTCTTGCTTCTATTTTTGCGTAAACGTTAGCTGTGCTGCTTGCGTCAATAACGCGGTTAAGTTTTACTAATGGCGTATTGCCAATGGTGGTCGTGTTATCTTCGAATAGGGTAGACATAATAAAATCCTTTGGATTATTTACAATAGCTTAAGGTTAGCGTGTTATAGCAAAAACAGAAGTGATATTTTGTTATAACTTATACTGCTATATATCAAAAAGATATAAAGCTTATCTATTTATATATTCATGAGGTTATCATGGATAAATAATTACTGAACTTTACTGGCTTTAAATAGGATTACATCGTGCTCGTCGAATAAATAGAGCATGCTCTGTTTGATTTGATAGTGTTTCACTAACGATAAAGCAGATAGATAATTTGTCTCTTGATTCATCAATGCAGGCGCACACATTTTTCTGGTCACTGCCGCAGGGCCAATAGAGAGTGTTTTTTTATTATGATTATGGTTGTAACTTGAGGAAATATTATTACAAGTCGCTGACCCGCTTAATCTGTTTGTATTTGAAAAAATTAACTGGGCAGGGCTACGATCAATGACAGGACGTGTTTTGATAAACTCAACTTGCCAAGTACCGATAAGCGATTCAATAGCCTTTTCAGTGAGTAAAGAACCGGTATCACTTGTTTGATTTAGCTCTATTTCATCACCGACAGTATTTGCCTTAACAATAGTCTTGTTAGCACAAGCACTAAGTAAGCTTACGCTAGAAATAATAAGACTTATTATTACTAAGGACTTTATGTTCTTTGTCATTGTAAACATTCCTTTTATATAGAGTTTAACGCTTTCATTGTGAATTAATAGTATTAAAGACAACTGTAATTATTAAGGCATCCAAGAATAGCTTATTTTACTGAAAAACGTTCTTTCTTCGCGTGATAATTCATCAAGGTAGTCATCTTGATAACTATTATCCGAATAACCTAAGAAAAATACCGTTTGCGGGTTAAGTTTATATGCATAAATGAGCTGAGTTGCTAAGTTTTTATTTTTTGCTGAAACATTTACATAAGGATTATTGTCAACATTACGAGCAATATCGATATAGACCATACTCAATCTTAAATAGCTTTGTACATCAAATTGATAAGATAAACGTAAATCTGTTAAATTAGCACGGTAAACATTGTTACTGCTTATTTCGGTACTCATACTAACAGGAGTTGCATCTAGTTTGCTGTAAGTTTGTGTTACGTCTAATTCAAGATGGTTGGTTATATTCCAAGTGAAATTTATTGCCGCTTGTTGAATGTCACCCAATCTATCATTGTTATAATCAATTTTATCGCCAACTATGATATCTAAGCTTAGATATACTCGTGAGCTAAGGTGAGCTTTGCTGTAAATATTCAATTGATCTTCAGTAAAACGTTTGGTATTTCCGTCGATATCAACGTTAGAATCATCATCACGTAAGCCAACTTTTTCAGCATGAGTTAGCAATAATTCAAAGTATGACTGTTTTGGCCCATCAATTGAAAAGGTACTTTGAATTGACTGTTCAATAAATTCATTGTTTTCATTGTTAATCAAATGCCATTGCCCTGATAAGTTCGCGGTTTGCCATAAACTGTCAGGCTCCCCGTAAAAATTATAAGTGACTTTAGCTTTTTCTTTTTTAATGTCGACTTTAGGCATGTAACCTAAATCAGCGCGGAAATTTTTGCCAATATCTTGGTGGCTTAAACTAAGACTCCAGTATTCAGAATCGTGATTAAAGTCAACTTTAATGGCTTGATCGCTAAATTCACCCTCAATATTACTTCGACTCACTTGCTCACTATAGGCACAGTTGCCAAAACTGCAATCTACAGGAGCAGAGCTGTTGCAGTCATCAGATAAACAAAAGCTTTTATATAAATCGTGAGGGTATTGAGTTTGCGAGCTAAGTACTTGCGCTTTTAATATGTTTGATTCACTTAAACGATATTTACCGTCAAAACCTGCGACATAGTTATGGTAATCGTTTGATTTTCGTAAAGTAGAAATTAAACCTACAGATAAATCTTCATTGTGATCATAACGATAACGCAACGCAGTCGAGTGACTTTCTTGATCAAGTGAGGCAATGTCGGAACTTAAGTTACCTGGCATGAAAAAATTAGTTTCAGTATCGTTAGTAACAAATAGTCCGTAACTGTGTTCATCGACTCTGCCTGTTAGTTTAGCGCCATAGTCAGGGTCTGCGATGTTACGGGTATAAATCAAATCGTAGTTACTATCAAAATAATCAATATTATCAAGGAAGAATGCACGTTTTTCATCATAGAATAATGAAAAGGTGGTATTGACATTTAATTGCCCTGCATCGGCTTCAACAGTAGAGAAGTCAGGGTTTACTGTCGCATTCAATGAAGTATTTGCATCAATGCCCCAGCGTAAGTCTATGCCAGCATCAAGGTCATTATCGTCATGCCAGTCGTCAGTATTGTCATAAATATCACGACTTTGGTTTTTACTGGCCGTAATGGCTGGTGTTAATCTTATATTTTTTCCTGTGTTAGCATTTTCAAAACCAATAGCCTCAGGATATTGGCATAACCAACAAGGGTTATCTCGATTTAATGGCACATGAGATATTCTTAAACGGGTTTCACGTGGATAGCTGCGCACAAGTTCAATGGCCCACTTTTTTTCTAAACCATTTTCTTCAAAATTTAATATGTTGTAAGGAATAGCTATTTCGACCTGATAACCCTGTGGTGTTATTTTGCCGTAAGCTTCCCAAATCCCATCCCATAATGTATTAGCTTTACCAGTAATTTCATTAAAAGTTGCATCGTTTTGCACCCCAAAAGGGTTAACAAAAAATTCATAATTTAATCGACGATTGTTATGGGTATCTAATTTAATACCGACAATATCATCGAACCATTTTGTATCCCTGTCACCTAAAAATCCTTGGATTTTTTCAGGTTCAGGATCATAAGCAATAAAAGCGACATAGAGAAAATCACCATTCTCAATTAATTTGGCTTCTGTTTTGACTGGACTCGCTAGGTTATCCCAAGGGCTATTAACAATATCAAGAGAAACACTCAGTGCCTCTTGCCAAATCTCCTCATCAAGTTCGCCATCAATATGGATACTTTGTGGGTTATACGGAATATTTAAAGGCTTTAATAATTCGTCAGTTTGTATTGTTTGTTTAGTTGTTTTTTCTTGAATTGACTGAGTTGCTTGGGCAATAAAAGAAAAAACACATAACAATACTAAGATGATTGTTTGTTTGTATTTGGTGGTCGACTTATTTTTAAAAATGGCGGGTAAGCTATAACTGCTTAGCTTATTCATATGGGTTCCATCAATTTATTGTTATATATTACTTAGCTTTAACATTAAGATATAGTAAGGTTTTTTTTATGGAATAAATTGTTACAAATTTAGGTAGTTAACACAATATTTACTTTTGGTTTAATTTATATTTATAGAAAATAATTTTAGCTAATATAGATGTAACTTATATTTGTTGGAGTATAATCGTCAATTATTAGATACTTTTTAAGCTTTATTTGCAGGAGATAAAAGTGCTGTTTTCATATGTTGATTTCGCTTCATTATTTGTTTTCATTTCTTCTTGGTATGGTTACACAGTCTTTGCGCGTAGAAAGGCAAAGACCACTGATTGTATTGCTCGCTCTTTACACCAACATCGTATCCATTGGATGTATGAAGTTATTACTAAGGAGGTGCGTGTTGGCGAAGCCGCATTACTGGCAAATTTAGAACGTAACATTACCTTTTTTGCTTCCAGCACTTTGTTAATATTAGCGGGTATTTTTACACTGTTTGCTAAAGTTGATACCCTAGAAAGTGTTATATCATCTTTGCCTTATGCAACACATATCTCACATTTAGGCATTCAGTTAAAGTTGACTTTATTGGCTTTTATTTTTGTTCTATCTTTTTTCCAGTTTACTTGGTCTATGCGTCAATATGGTTTTGTCAATGTTATGATAGGAGCTGCTCCCATCGACTCGTCAGGTAAAAATGAAAACTTACGTGCTTACGCTAAACAAATAGCAACAGTACAAGATCAAGCTGCACATTCTTATAATTATGGCTTGCGCTCTTATTACTTTGCACTCGCAGCTATGTGTTGGTTTTTTCATCCCATTCTTTTTATATTAATGAGTTTATGGGTTGTTTATACATTATATAGTCGTGAATTTAATTCAAAGTCACTAAAAGCAATCACCACAGGTCAATTACTTTTGAACGCCGAACGAAGCGGTTTATCACAGGAAAAGGACGTTTAGTGTCTCATTCATATCAAGGATATTCCGTTGAAGATTTTGATAAATTTGACTGTGTGAAGTTATCCAAAGTATTTTATTTGGTTTTGTTCTTTGTGTTACGTGGCTATCTAGTTTGGCTAATGTCAGTGACAAACATGCGAGATAGGGTCGGTCTTATGCAATGGCTTTATCCTGAAATGAATTTATTCTTTTTAAGTTTGTTTTCTGGGGCTATTGGTTTATTCGTTTTACTTGTGATCAGTTTACGCCGGCCAGATGCTTATCCGTGGGTGCAAAACGTCTGGCCGTATTGCCGAGTTTTATTAGTTAGCGCATTAAGTTTTGATTTCGCAGTAAGCTTAATTGGATTTTTTTACTGGCAACTTTTACCTTTATTTGCCGTTATAGTGCAGGGAATTATTGTTTTGGTTTTAATTAAGTTATGCTTTACAAATGAACGTATGAAAATTAATTTAGCTGAATTTCCGCAGGCGTTGCCAGAAAAGTAGATATATACCCGTTACCATTCAATGCACTCTGAAACAAGCATCTTGAATGGCAACGGGTATATACCCACTACCATTAAGAATGCAGGTCGTCAGTGGGAATTAAAGTGACTTTAGGCAGTCATCGTTATAAATTTTAGTAAAAGGTAATGTAGTGAATACAACAAGTAATATACAAACATCGAGAGAAGATCAACGCTTAATTATCCTTGATACTGAAACAACAGGTATCAACCCTAGAGACGGGCATCGTATTGTTGAAATTGGCTGTGTAGAAATGGTCAATCGTCAGTTAACTGGCCGAACATACCATGCTTACGTTAAGCCACTTGATCAGAGAGGCCAAGTGCTTCAAATGGATCAAGAAGTCATTAATATTCATGGTTTAACCAATGACTTCTTAAATGATAAACCTACATTTTCGCAGGTTGTTCATGAGTTTATTGAATTTATCCGTGGTGCCACCTTAGTTATTCATAATGCTAAGTTTGATGTTGGCTTTATGGACCATGAGTTCTCTTTATTCAATTCTATGAGCCGTAGTCAAGATAAAGTTCCAATGACACGCGATATTTGTTCAGTAATTGATACATTGAAAACATCTAAGGATGAATTTGGTTCACCGAAAACCTTAGATTACCTCGCACGTTTTTATAAAGTAGATAAATTAATAGACCGTACTTATCACGGTGCATTAATTGATTCACAGTTACTTGCCTTCGTTTACATTGAAATGACGCGTAAGCAGTCAACGTTAAACTTATCTACAGGAGATGGGAATAATAATGACGTCAATCTTATCCGACGTGTAGATCCCCAGCGTAATAAATTAAAGATTATTGCCGCTTCTGCCGATGAATTAATAGCACATAAAGAACGTATAAAAATTGTTGGGGAAAAAGGGGGAGAGCCACTTTGGAAAGTGTAAAAAAAATATGGCTAATAATAATGGTTGTGTTTTGTTGTTTATCAATTCACTCAACCTTGGCTCAATCATCTTTGGTTAATTCGGGCAAGGAGAAAAAGCTTGATCGAGCAAAAGTTGAGTTTTATCAAAATGACAATATAACCAATCAGGTGCCATATTTTGATAACCGTTTTCGTATTGATAGTAAATTAGAAGAGATTACCTTAATCTTTTATCGTAAAAGTGGTAGTACTCCTATTATTTTAATTCGTCCGGATGGTACCAAGATACGCGTAAGCAACAGAGATTACGATAAAGTACAGTGGTATGACGACCGTACCTTTGACATGATTAAAATAAAAGACCCTATGCCTGGCCCATGGCAAGCTGTTGGAGATATATTACCTAATAGCCAAATTCTCGTTGTATCTGATGTGACAATATCTGTTGAACCTTTACCTGAAATTGTCTTTGCAGGAGAAACATTGAAAATCGAAGGCAAATTGTTTAATGGTGAAGAGGCAATAGACAGCCCTTACTTTACCGATGTTGTTAAATTAGATGTTAATTTTTATAGTACAAATAATTCTATTTATGACAATTTTGGCGCCGATGCGATTAAAATTACCTCTTTTCGTGACGATGGTCGGGGCTTAGATGAATACAAGAATGACAGTATTTTTACCGGTGAGTTCGTTTTAAACTTTGCCCCAGGTGAGTGGCAACCTGTTTACTTAGTTAAACTACCTATGGCTACACGCGAGTTACGACAAGAGCCTATTATTTTACAGAAAACGCCTATTGATATTCAAGTTGAATTATCATCAATCACTGATAGCCCGCATAAGATGAATATCAGCATAGACCCTAGTTTTGTTGATGTAAATAGTTTGGTGTTTCAAGGAAAGGTCACTTTTCCTGATCGACAGGTTGAACCTTTCTCTATAATGGAGCAACAAGGGGAAACGAGAATAAAAAACATCGACAATACTGAGGCGGGTATTTACCGTATTAATGTCAGCGCTTTTGGTAAAACAATTAAAGGTCGAGAATTTCGCTTAGTGGTACCAGAAGTAACTTTCCTTGTTAAAGCGGATGAAAATGCTCTATTACCTACTATCAATGCTGAAGTAAATGACTTATCAGGGCAAGTAGAGGGTGATAGTGATGTTAATAATATAAAACCGATTGGTTTGGCTAAGCAAGAGCAAGAAGATAAAGATATGGAAACGATAATGATTATTGCAGCGGGCAATGCCGTTATCATTATTATTGCCCTAGTATTGTTTCTCGTTATGCGTAAGAAGAAAGAAAAAGTGGTAAAAAGTAGTGGGTAGAGTTAAAAAAAGTAATACGGTATGAATAATGAGTTTTCTTTCTGTAATATGGCTGTAATGTGCTTGGATTTTCATCATATTGTTCGTCAAACACCCATACGGTAAATTTTATTAAAAAAGAGGTTGACTGCGCGGCGTCATAACCGTATTATCTCGCCGCATTCAACGACATGCTGTTGAACGCAAAGCAAGATACGCGGAGTGGTAGTTCAGTTGGTTAGAATACCGGCCTGTCACGCCGGGGGTCGCGGGTTCGAGTCCCGTCCACTCCGCCAATTTTGTTTGAATCATCATAATTGATGCGAAGGGAGTTTCGTTAAATGCTCAAAAAGTACAAGGCATGCAAAATGTTAGATTAGGTTTTATTAATCAATTTTTTATTTTGGGTTGTCTTGCGCGGGTTCGAGTCCCGTCTACTTACCCTGGTAGCAAACTCGAAATAAACAATTTATACGGAGTGGTAGTTCAGTTGGTTAGCTTTTTATAAGATAAGCGGCCTGTCACGACGGATTGTTTTACGCGGGTTCGAGTCCCGTCCACTTTACAGTGGTAAACTCGAAGTAAACAAAATATGCGGAGTGGTAGTTCAGTTGGTTAGAATACCGGCCTGTCACGCCGGGGGTCGCGGGTTCGAGTCCCGTCCACTCCGCCAATTTTGTTTAAACGGGTTTGAGTCCCGTCTACTTACCCTGGTAGAAAACTCAAAGTAAACAAAATATGCGGAGTGGTAGTTCAGTTGGTTAGAATACCGGCCTGTCACGCCGGGGGTCGCGGGTTCGAGTCCCGTCCACTCCGCCAATTTTGTTTAAATCATCATAAATGATGCGAAGAGAGCTTCGTTAAACACTCAAAATAAGCAGATTTTGCGGAGTGGTAGTTCAGTTGGTTAGCTTTTTATAAGATAAGCGGCCTGTCACGACGGATTGTCTTACGCGGGTTTGAGTCCCGTCTACTAACCTTAGTAGGAAACTCAAAATAAGCAGATTTTGCGGAGTGGTAGTTCAGTTGGTTAGCTTTTTATAAGATAAGCGGCCTGTCACGACGGATTGTCTTACGCGGGTTTGAGTCCCGTCTACTAACCTTAGTAGGAAACTC